>Ga0224501_10002545_pt1 | contig 14369 bp, 8 predicted proteins | sample SF_Oct11_sed_USG_4_FD_169105 | JGI IMG/M metagenome (GOLD analysis project Ga0224501, IMG submission 169105) | Sediment microbial communities from San Francisco Bay, California, United States - SF_Oct11_sed_USGS_8_1 | ecosystem: Environmental > Aquatic > Marine > Sediment | place: USA...
GGTGGGTTCCGATGAGTTCAAATACAAGAATTACAATTATAATTGGAATTAGAATCATAAACCATCATTAACCAATACAGCAGGTTGCTTGTATGTGAGTACACACTTTCAATTGTCTTGTGAACAAGGCTATGCTTTATTAGAGTCTTTGCTTGGTGTAAAGTTTGCCTGAAAAGTTCCGGTCTCCCACCTCACAGCAGCATCAGCCATACTGAATCAAACTTACCTTGAGGAGCATGCTGTTGACCGAGTGCCAACCTTACGAGTCGATGTCCATCCACACACCGATGCTCCACGAGTGACACCCACTGCACGCATTAATAACTTGTGCTTCTCTCTCTGCACCTGTGACTTACTGCTTTGACTGCAAATGTGTGCCTCTGCTGTGGCATAATACTGATGTGATGGGTGTGGTCAGCGCTTAAAAAATGAAGCAGCTAGACATAAATTTCCTTCAAGCTAGTGGATGAGGACTTGGCCATCCTATCTTAGTGACTTTCCTCAATCGTATAACTTTTGCAATCCTTCCTCGTATAATGAAGTTACACCCTGCTCAAAGTCTACAAGATGAAAAGATGGCGACTCGAAACGCATCTCAGAATTGCTGCATATGGACAGGGTGGTTTTGCTTCTTGGTTTCATGAGTTAAGTGAGTTCTTGCTCAGAGTAGATGCAAATTATCAGAGCTAATGAGATGTCACATGTAATCTGTTATATTACAGAAGGCATCCTATATTAGTGATGTCTAGCTATATGAAATAAGATAATCTTATCTTATCTGTACCAGTTGGCTAATTGGTACGGAATATAATACAAAGTATGTACACGCATGACTGGTGAAATGAATAACTGTATCAAATGGTCGCTTATCGAGTTTTTAGCTACAACTCGGTCGAAAAATTGACACGATAACAAACTAGACAAATCGGCACACTCAGTTTACATTACTCTGATCAAATACTTTAGCTTGAGACTCGAGTCTGTCAAGTTTAAAGCTTTAGTTACATTGTCACAATCCAACAGTGATTATCACGACTTGACAACACAGAGCATAACATATCCAATTCATTACGCGTCCACTAGTCCTTTAGTAAACCGGCTCCTTTTTGTATGGGATGTTTACTTAGTTTGTGCTTTTGGATTAGGAAACAAGCCGCCTGATATATTGTCTGTCTATACACAAAGTGGCTCAGCTGCTCCATGTACCTAATCAGTTAGATTCACTGGCAGGCCTAAAGCGTGCTGTCTGTAAATACAATAACATCAAAGCTCCCGCTAGCTTTATCATTTTTCCCATCTTCAGCCTAATGGTTGCTTGTAATTTTATCTTATGTAATTGCAATATGAATTATTTGATAGTGTGGCATAGTCTTTTGTAGCAGCCCAATTGACTCTGTGGAACTAATTGGTTGGAAGTATGTGATGTATTGTAACCAGCAGCCTCCTTGGCATAGGCCATTCACATCAAATAGTTTGCCCCAACAAAGTTCTTGAGAATTGCCAATTGGCGTGATCATTTTTTTCGCGACTGAAATGGATTTCGGTCGCAAAATCTTTTCAGGAGTGCGACTGAAAAGCGCAATTTTAAAAAGCATCTCGCACTTTCGGTCGCGGCCTACGACTGAAATCACGCGAACTGGATTTCGCTATTGAAAATAGGTGTTAGCGTGGTAGTTTAGGCAAGTGTCAAGGTTACCGCCAAAAGACTTTATTACTACGTTGGAATATGAACGGTTCTAACACGAGACACAACGCTGATGGGATCAAATTTTTTTATCTTTTCTGACTGCGATCGTGTTGTTTGCGGATTGCGCCTGACCGAAATCACGCAAATAGACCTATTACCAGCTGCACACCTAGAAGTTATCTGTATACAAATACAATATCTCTATGGCATGTGGCGGATAGTGGGACGAGAGTAGTCCACTTTGTCCATAGAATTATTCTCTAACTGTATGACTTTGTCCGTCTCGCTCCTACTACCCGCCACATGCCGTAGAGCTAGGTCAATTGGCTATATCCGGTCATAACCCATCAATCCATCTAAACGGAGTAATGTTCTCCTGTTAAAACTCCCTTTTGTCACGTGGTAACAACATCGTGTGTCAAGGCCATTTGGTTTCAAAGGTCATTACAACGAGGGTCGTCGCACTGTATTGTAAGAACTTGTCAAGTTTGTGTGCAGGCGTATTGTGTATGGAAAAGGACCAAACAGCAAACTCTTCATTCGGTGACAGCTCATGTTTATAGCCTGTAACGTCGTGAATGCTACACTGAAACAAACAGGCAATATGGCATACGTCATAGGAGTCGGGATGACCAAATTTGAGAAGCCTCTAACGAGGGATTGGGATTATCCAGATATGGGCAGAGAAGCAGGTAACAACTCTAATCTCGTCTAGTATAGTACTACCCAACGTTCATCTTGGATTTGATGCCTAAAACTCACGAAACTGGTGGTCAGATTGTACCACTACCAGTCCAGTTTTAGAGTGCTACATGTATGGACTGGACATACCCGTGCCATTACAATGGTCCATTGAGGTGTCTCCAGTCCAAGGGGAGTGCTTCGAGTTCAATTCAAACCACCCGGAACTGGCAACTACTCACCTTAACTCTTTCTTTAGTTTCACAATGCATATTCACTATGTCAGTGCATATACAGTACATACATTACAGCTCTTTCTCTTTGGTTAGGAACCCAGGCGCTTGCTGATGCCAAAGTAGACTATAAGTCCGTGCAGGCTGTTGTTGCGAGTTATTGTTATGGCGAGCCGACCTGCGGACAACGGGCGGTGTATGAACTGGGTCTGACAGGAGTGCCGATCTTTAACACCAACAACAACTGTTCCTCTGGCTCTTCAGCTTTGATGCTCGCTCGGCAGCTGATTCTGGCTGGACATGACTGTGTGCTCGCGTTAGGTAAATTATGTAACTTAGAGAGGGTGAGGGGAGGGGACCTCTATAGGTCACAGACAGTCATTCTCAGTGAGACTAGTCATGATTCAATGCAACTTCTGCTGAACTTGTCTAAGAAGTTGCATGAGAACTTCCACTTTGCAAGAAATTTGTGCATATACTACTTAGCTCATGCCGATTTCTTTTCAACCCGATGAAATTGCCCATTGCTGCGTGATATCATGAGTTGCAGATTGGTGGGTGGAAACGTGTCTTGGAAATACTACATGCATGATTGCAGATTGGTGGTTTTCTCTCAAGTTGTGTGACCTTTTGCCCAGAACTCGGACAATTAGGAATCATTGAATTTTGGGTAAAGCAGTTGCTTGGTGGATAGCTCACTCGAGTAAACGCCATATGCATGCAGAGGTTCCAGGTGATACCAATCTATGCAGGTGGGTGCACAGGTCACAAAGCTAGAATAGATGGCCTGTATGGTTCTTACAGGGTTCGAGAAGATGGAGAGCGGTTTATCAGAGAAATATCATGATAAGGTGTCACCAGTGAAGCGGCATATGGATCATATGGTAGATATCGGAGCCGAACCAGGATTAATTCAGCCCGGCTTTAATCACATGACCTCTGATGTCATCAAACTCTTTGCGTACGCCGCCAGAGAATATATGGAAAAGAACAAAAGCTGCACTTTGAATGACTTTGTGAATATCGCATATAAAAACAGAAAGCATGGTGAGCAGAATCCTCGGGCGTGTCTGCAAAAAGCTCCCGATAAACAGGCTATCACAAAACGTGAACTGTGTGACCCTATCTACTCGGGTACAGCAGCACCTACCGCTGATGGTGGTGCGGCAGCACTGGTCTGCAGTAAAGCCTTCATGGAGAAACACGGCTTGCAGCATAAGGCAGTAGAGATTATAGCCCAGCATATGATTACTGATATGCCATCGTCATTCGGTCGCAGCTTTATGGACCTATCTGGTTTTGGGTGAGTTTAACCTTCAGTCCGTAATCCGTATATACCTTATCTCACTTGTTTGCCTCGCGTCTACTTTACTATCAATATTATTTTATTAGCCGCTGTATCCTTGATAATCGCGGTGCTGCCCTGCATGGGTAGTTGACTGTCGACTGCTGAGTCCCGACTTTTACTGGCGACAATCGCAAAGGGCACAAATTCGAACCCTGTTACCTACCATATCATCGGTAATGTGGTGTTATTGAGTCTCGCTTATGTTTAGTATGGCAAAAGAGGCAGCCGCTAAATGCTACAAGGACAGCGGATTGGGGCCCAAAGATGTGGACGTCATAGAACTGCACGATTGCTTTTCCTGTAACGAACTTATGATGTACGAGGCACTTGGAATCGCTAAAGACGCAGTCACGTAAGTTCAGTACTGTAAGTTTCAGGTTTATTTTGATGATGGTTTTGACAATGGTACCTCTTGATCATTTATGTAACAATAGGCTCAAATTTCTCTTTAATGCAAATTGGGATGATTGAGAAGTTCTCAGTTAGCCAGCTAGAATTGTAAGAATTTATAAGCATACAAAAAACATGAGCCGAGGGAACTCCAAATTTTTGTCCTGCAACAGTTCCCAGTTTCCGAGCTACTGGATGACTCTATTCAGCTTTCGCTTTTCAGAGCATTTAACATTGGACTTTGGAGAAGGAACAATAATGGTGGTGACCTGTATCACGTTGCTGACAAATGGGTAGTCAATCCTTCTGGCGGTCTGGAAAGTAAGGGCCATCCTATTGGTGCAACAGGTAAGCGCAAGCGTTTTCTACTGGCGTTCGGGACTATAGCCTTCAGTTTTTTCTGCACTCATCTCCACGAGGCTGACTAAACTCTGCTGCGCTGTATCAGTGCACCTGCTAAGCAGTAGGTACTGGGGGGTTCAATTTCCAGTTTGGGGAAAACCTTCATTTAGTCCGAACACTCCTCGGTTTCGGATCCAGACTCGAAGCCCTCTCAAGTTACCTCATCAATGCACCACGCAAGTGCAAGCAGGGAAGTCTCTCAACTACACACCCTGGGAAACACGGGAGCCAAAGACTACGCAAGGTAATTTCTGCACCACTCCTGACCACTGTTCTGTCAGGAGACAAAAAACTAGTTCGGGCATGGTAACCAAGCACCCAACAAATTAAGTCGAACCTTTTTTGATTATTGTGCCTTTTACAGGGCTTGGTCAGTGCGCTGAGCTCGTATGGCAGCTACGAGGGGAGGCCGGCAAACGACAAGTGGACGGGGCGAAAGTAGCACTGCAGCATAACTTTGGTATTGGCGGCGCATGCGTGGTAACTATGTACAAGAGATATCTAACTTCGAGTAAGCTATGATGTGATGCTCAGACAACGTAACAAGACTATTTTATTATTGATTTATACAGTTTTTATTAATTTTACAGAATGTTGATTTACAATACACCGCAGTTCATCCATACTTACCGGACTCTACAAGTTTTTTAAAAGCACATTAGATCAAGGGCAGTGAACCATGGCATACTTACTGGGGCTCACGCATTGGATAGCAACCCATGGATACCTTTTCCGGCTAAAAGCCTTTCTCGGTTACTTACGGTTCAAAGGGATACCCCAACTTCCAGAAGCTCCCGAGGCTACAAACAGGCGAAGGGACAAAACCTACTGAAAAAGCTCGAGTAAAGTGGAACCTGGCTTGACACGATCACAGGAGGCAAGCCATACCGGTATGGAGATTGGCCCTATGGGACTTGAATCATCAATAGCAATATCAGAGCTACAGAGCCACGCTCGACACCCTTGTCAGATAACAAATATAAACCCCATCTGAGTAAGTTGCGATCATATAGGAAAGGGACACACTGTTTGAATGGCATACTTGAGCACCCAAAGCCAAACTGAAAACAGCCACCCCAGATCTCAGAGAGGAGGGAGGGGGGGACAACCATCCGCATTCGGAAGTGTGAGCCGATCCACTCCTATCCAAGATAGATCCAAATATCCAAGTGGCTCCACTCCAAATATCCAAAGGATGCGCGCTCGCTCTCCTATAGATCAGTTCCCAAAGAATTTCCATTCATATCCCGTTTTCAGTGCGGTCTCAAATGATCCAAATGAATCCAGATTATAGAGTGAAATCCTAGTTATCCGGAGATAGAGAGGAGAGAATCCTCCAAAGTAATACTGATCACATGATCCAACCGATCCCAGCATACCTTGACAAAACAAACAACAGTACAAGATTAGCTGAGATATCATAAAACTGGTAGGAATATACACATCCTAATGTTAACAATACATGATAGTGGTCCTCCATCACACAACTAAGATTGCAAAGTTTTATTACAACTAAAGATTAGCAAGCACACTTAGTCATTGGATGGATAATTACACAATATTTACAGAATGTGTGTCGTACCGATTGGACTGAGTCCTAGCGGGAGACCAGAGCCAGTCTTCGCTCGATTGTGATGGGTGATTCAATCTATCATCCCTGCAGGTCCTAGCATATAAGTCCCAATGATCGAGCTATCAAACAAAGTAAACAGAACCAGGATTATGTTCAAATGTTACCCCTCTTGATTTGTCACTAAAATGCGGACCCTTCCACCCAATCAGCTTTGTTGGAATAATTTTGAGCATAAATGTCGTCTAGTAAGGCGATCGGCTGCGGGATCGGTCTCTTCTAGGCGATGGTGATTTAGAGTCCCTCTTGGGGCTATAGCTGGGGGATCTGCGACGGCCGCTGCCACCTCTGTCAGCTGGTGATCTGCTTCGGCTGCGACTACGGCTGCGACTGCCATCTTCAATCACACGAATGTAGGAAGTTTCACCCTAAAAAGACATAAGAGTCCAATGGACAACGGAGATGATGGCCATAAGCGCATATCAGACATGGATTGGTGTGTACAGTATAGGCAAGGTATCTGACCTTTTACGGGCATGCAATAAGTTCGAATAATACTGTGCCAGTTATTCACCTCGTGTGACTTGAACTTTGTGTCATCAAGCTTTCTGATTGCATACTTCATGTCGTCGTACTTAAGGTACTCGACCACTCCTGATCCATCACGGTTGACATCAGCATAGCAGACGTCACCAGCTTCTCTCATGTGATCCTTCAGATCCTGCCAGCTACCAGATGGTGGCAGCCCTAAGAAAAAGCAAATGCCAAATGAAAGTAGTGGCGGCATAATTTTAGATTTAGTTGGCAACTCATTAATTGAAATGTCTACTGAGACGAAAACTGTAAGGAACTCATACCAGTCACTCTAACTCTGTAGTCCGAACGTCTCGAGGGTGGTCCAAACCTTCCTCTGTCTCCGAACCCTCCTCGTCCTCTGAAACCGCCCCCTCTTGGTCCAAATCCACCACGTCCTCGACCACCACGTGCATACTCAACTCTCAAGGTGCAACCATCAAAACTGTATCCATCTCTGTACTTCACAGCATCTTCTGCATCCCTGGTAAAATTAATATAAGATCAATCAACATAGCCATTTGCTAAACTGTGTCGAGATCTCCATCAAATTCAATCACAATCAATTCATTCCAAATCTAATTAATTTTTGTTTTTATCCCAACTCTTGACTTGCGCGGTCGGCGTGGTAACGAATTGCTTAATCAGATCATTGCGATTCCATCATGCACTTGGTGTTATTTACTGACTTACTCAGAAAATCACTTACTTATTGAGTTACACTTACACGCTGTCGCAATGATTGCCAATAGGGGCATTCGCGTGCTTGGGTTTTGCGACCGAAGCATGCAAACAGAATCCCGCGACCGAGAGTAGGCGTTAGCCTAGTAGTTTAGACAAATGTAAAGATTTCCGCAATGAGGCTTGATTACTTTATTGAGTTAATGAATCGCGAACGATCGTTTGGCTCTAACCGGAGTTAAAGTTGAGAGAGGACAACTCTGATCCGTTTAAAGTCCATCCTGGACTCAAATGCGGTTCCTCACCGCGACCGAAATTTTTCCAAAAATTTCGGTCGCGAGCACGCAAATGCACCGCACCTATTATTGAGTTATTGACTGAGTCAATGAATGAGTGTGACTGGCCCGAGTTATTTGATGGCATTCTGAATCTATCTATTTCTAATGAGTAGAAATAGAAGAATCAGATTCAGAAAGGCACCAAATAACAATCACAGTCATAAGAATTTAAAACTAATCGCCAAGTCGATCGGAATCTTATCTGAATTCTGAAAGTGAACTGAATCTCAATGATCAATCTGATCTACTTCTCAAGTTCTCACCTGGGGTCTTCGAACTCGACAAACGCAAAAGGAGGCCCTCGGCCACCACCGTCTTTGATATCCACATTCCTCAGACGTCCATATTTGTAAAACACGTCTTCAACATCACTGCTTCTCACGTCGTCAGGAAGATTGCCGACATAAATTTTGCAGTCACTCATTTCGATTTGATAACTTTCTTTGTTCGACAAGATGGCGGCACGAACGAAGCCTCGTTTCAAACGTAATCCTGTAATAGTATGTTCTAAACCGACATGAAGTTTCCTTCGTAACGATTCCGAAGCCTAATATTAAATAAGACTAATTTAGTGAATTTTGGGACGATAGCGCTTAGTAAAAGCTCGTCCTGTCGTTTACCCAATAGAATTTTGGAACGCAAAAGTACTACCCAATGAGACTCACAACCGGCTGTTGCTACAGTAACTGACGTCACTATAAACCCGTAAGTGTACCTTTGGAAACCAGTAAGGCGTTGGTGACTTGGAAAAGCTACTCGTAAGCTACTTTACTCCTCGGAATCAGCAGGTATGTTTATCGTCGCAACGCCAGCAACTAATCTAGGATTCACCCCTAATGCGCTGGCACTATGACAGTCATTCCCTGCTTATCTTTTGTCTACCACCGCCCATTTAATATTTGAAATTGAATAAATAGGTTTCCAAGTTTTTGTAAATCAATGGTAATGTAATGTTACAAGTTACGACGTATATTGACTTATTTACTTCGTCTATTGTTATTTGTAAGTGTATCCCCTCTACTACACTTCCAATCTTCTCTAGCTTCGCCTTATGTTATGCTCTATCTTGTTGGTTTTAGATATGGCGGAAAGAAAGGCCGTGATCAAGAATGCCGATATGGCTGAAGATATGCAACAGGATGCTGTCGACTGTGCCACCACAGCCTTGGAGAAGTATAATATTGAGAAGGATATCGCTGCATACATCAAGAAGGAGTTCGACAAGAAGTACAACCCAACCTGGCATGCTATTGTTGGACGTAACTTTGGTAGCTACGTCACTCACGAGACCAAGCATTTCATCTACTTCTACCTCGGACAAGTGGCAATCCTTCTGTTCAAGTCTGGATAGACAATCACTGCTAGAATCTCATTTGCCATTACTGATCAAAATGTTACCATTACCCAACTGAGCTCTAATTTAACTTCTCTGATTCAATAAAATATTTATTGCTACAGGGCATCCTTTGTACGGATAGTTCATGAAGCTTGCTAAGAACAATCCTAGCGTACTGGGCAGGTCATAGTAGAGTTCATAGTTGATACTGTATCAACGCTAGAAACGCGAAGACCGTGTGCACCCTGGCCGTTGAGGCGGTTCCCGAAGGTTCACTCGTCTCACTCTTGTAGTCATACGCAGCATCTAAAATAGAAATGCATGTCTAAATCTCTTTGAGGGTAAGGGGCTTCGTACTCTTGATGTTGAAACTTTGAGCTTTGTGATATATTGGCCGATGACGTACTCACAAGGACACAGCTGGCACATCACGGGGCAATAGTCTCCAGTGTTGCCTTTGCATTTGTTGTCAAAAAACCCACTGCCACAGAAATAGGCATCCTTGGTGCCTGTGCAACTCACTGCAATGAGATAATCGGTAGAACTGTTCATAAGAAGCCTGGATAGGGCTGTTTGCATGAATGACAGCCACTGCAATTCTTATGTGACATGCACAGCGTGACATTTGCTATCAGCATTGAGTTCACACCAACTTGGCAAGATTAGATGATTAATGGAATCCGCGTGTCCCATAAAAATATCCTAGAGCTATCTAGAATATACCTCTATGGGTGTATCAATTGTAATATGTGTATGTAGTACATAATTGTGGTAGCTACCGTGACTTACAGCCACAATCATGTGATTGAATGTGGAACTTTTCTAGACAGCTGCAGGTGCAAGTCTCCAGATCTAATTTTCCTCCGTTATAACATGTTTTCCCTCCACAACCTGTAATATTACCAGGTAAACCATTACTTGTCCTGAATGAAATGTAATGGCGAGAAGGGTATTCACCATGATACATGTTCTACTATCTACCAGGGTCCATGCAGCTCATCTGAGCTATGCGAGTATTAGATTTCAAATCCAGTCACATGTGTTAAGTATATAAGATAACATGTCATGATATTATCACAAAACATTACCTACCACTCAAACATGTACATGAGTGTATGAGTATGACCTACAGTGCCCACTAATCCCTAGCTGTTAAAAATTCTCACTTGAAACCCAGTCTATTTTGATGTAGCTAGGACTTAAGCTCAAGAGTCATTCAATTCAAGTAACGGTTTTCAACCTTTCAGGTCTCAAGAGCAGGATCATTCACTGCCAAGGCCTATATCATGCAAGATAGAAATGCCAATGTACCATCGGGATGTGTATAATAAAGCTTCTGTATGGTTCCTAGATAAACAGACTTTTAGTCATTTACATCATAATTCAGTAGATCTATGAGATGTATATAGAAGTGATAGAGAATGTACAAATTTGTAACATAACATTGTTGTTTCTTTTGTATAACCGGATAGCTGGTTAAAGCTTCTCACCCTTCATAAACTATAGAAAGCCACAGCCCGTAAACCCGCTACATGTTGTATTTGCATACGGTCAAGGAAAATCTTAAACCCCCGTATTGTATACCCCCTTTGTCTTATTACTGCTCTAAGGAATGGGGATCATAGATGTATAATCTGTCATAAAATGCGACAGGTCTATGATTTCTACCATCAGATGATTGTGATCGGGAAAATTGGTCTACGCATTAACTGAAAGGTTAGATAACTCCAACGAATGGCTGTTTATATTGCAGTGTAGTGTATGTTTGATAGTTCCCGCAATCCCAAATCAAGATAAGTGAATAATAACCTGCCAGACGCCAAGCAGACCCAATGCAGTGAGAGGTAAGGGGGGGAGGTGTGCGCTGCGCAAATTCTATGGTGGCTGTAAAACCCTCCTTTTTGAGGCCTCATGCTGTGCGTACGAATGCACCATTGACCACACAGTGTTACTAGGATAACTGGTATAACATACCACAGAGTCCTTTGGTATCTCCTGACTTTAGACACTTCTCAGAACAGAGAGAGCATTGTTCTGCTGATTGTCTGTATGGCTTCGACCAATCTCCGCTATTTCCGCTGAAACATATGCCGCTTGTGGAATGTCATTAGTGAAGTGTGATGAGTCTTGTTAAAAAAGACAGAATGTGATCATGTATACCATGAACTTAGAGGCATACATTCCTTAGTCCTCTGTCACACACTTTAGACAACATTACACGAAAAGTCGATCCAGTGTATGCTATGTGTTATACCAGCACTTACCATACAGTTATCGACTATCGCTAGCGAACTATGTGGTTCTTTGACAGTATAGCTACATTTTAGCCATTGTTAATCATCTTTACCATGTGAAGAACAGAATAAGATTGTCTGCTGTCATATCCATCTTGTCCTATACCAGAAAATTAAGTCACTCACTGACTGAATCTACCTTAGTTATTTGGAGTTGTCTAACCCATTTAGATGGGTTCTGCCCTGTTGCTCTCCGCAGTGGTTCAGAGTTGAGAATTGAGTGCAAGGAATAATAGAATGTTATGTTACTTACGCTGGGCCATAGTTGCAGACAAAAAAGTTAGCTGTAGGATTGAAGTTAGCACATCTGGCGAACCCACATCCCACCCGAGTGCTGTTAGCTGATACTATCTAAAAAACCAAAGGATTGCATCATATAGACTCTTTTTATCTAACAGTCAGAAATTGAACAGCGGATAAATGCTGGGTGATTTGCAAATCCTTTTTACATTCCCTTTCATTGGTGTAAGGGGCACTTCGTGATAAGGCTTTTCCCGGTGCGGTACACAAGCAGCAAGAGTTATACACTTGTATTCCGAGCAGGTATCCAGCCTCACCAGGTTTGAGCCCAGGATATTATGACTACTTTCATTCCGCCCATAGAGCTATTGTGTTATAGATTGTGCACTCAGTAAGTTAGCAACTCTAAAACTATAACAAAATGAAACCGATCTATATACACTCCATATAGTGTGTTTCATAGAAAAGGTACACTATGGGTGGGGCCCTTAATGCAATATGGGTAAATGGGTATGTGACACTGCAGAGTGTAAACAAAGTATATGATAACTGAGTAAGGTGATCACCTGCTATCATATTATCCACTAGAACTGGCTTGTAGAAACTATAAAAAGTATACTCAGATGTACCGTGCCATGTCACTGATACGTATATCAATCTTATTGGGAAGTTATACCTTTCTTGGTAACTGAATGATCATATTGCGTTGTGATATAATAATAAATTGGAGATGTTTTTCTATTCTCGTACATGTTATCTATCGGAGTGCTCTAATATTCCCAGTCTTATCTGCCACTAATGAGTCTCTTCTTATCTGTGACTGATACCCAGTTGCTATGTCACCCATCCTATACCATGACCCAGTTTAGTAATAAAAGCATGGTATATATTAGCTGATCCTATCAGAGCAGGATTACATGGGTGATATACATCAATCCCATGAATATAATCTGTACACTGTCACATGGTTACCGGGCAGTGTGTAAATGCACATCCAGATTTAAACTCCTAATAACTTTATGGTGTATGTAACCCAACAGTAACCCCGATGTATACTTGGCATAGGTCAGGAAGGTGGGGATTTAAGAATTCGGCTGGTGATTAGAAGAAGGATTTGGGATGGCATGCTATTGAATACTGAATACTGAATAAACTTTTCACACAAATAGAAACCTATGATTTACTAAAAGAAATTGTTCCACGCACTAACTTCAAGCTTTAAAACTTTGTTCGAACATCTTGCCTGGAGACTTGGTCAAACTCAGATCATTTTTGCCAGGTTGCATCATGGATGGACGCAGTTTTGGGATACTTACTTGAGTATAATGGCCGACAGCAAGAAAATCGTTTGCCTGTTGATTTCCATATGTAAACAGACTCTTTTCATTGAACCAGCCCTGGATAGCATGAGACCATTCCGCATAACCATTGGCCAAATTCTGACCAACCCGATACCTAAACAAATGAGAAGAAGCTCTACCATTGCTTCTCCTCGTGACCATGACTGGCATGAGTCGGTGAATGATAGCAGTGGAACTTTCATGCGCTGGATCCCCGATGTGAGGTTTTGCCCATGGGATGGCTCACATGACAGAAACCCCCTTTGTTGCGACCCTTCTTCGATTATCCATGTAATGGAGGATGTTTGAGTTTCATTTATTTGAAGACTATTGTGAGGAAGCCACGCTACCTCCTCTGCAAGAGAAGGTAGTTTGAGGCATGAATTGGGCACATGAGTTTTTTGGGAACTTTGGTATCACTACGACTCCCTTTAAACTATTACATAATAATACATAATATGACTCTTACTTTCCCGGGACAGATCTTCGGTTAGAAGAGACTTCGTGGCTGTTATCACAATTATCAGCCCATCGCTGAGCAATTCCAGCCAACTCTTCATCCCATACCTAAAAATACAAACAGAGACCCGTATGAGTATGACGTACAGACAGAACCGCATACCCAGTAAATAAAGGTGTATAGATTTTGGTCATACTTCAAGTTTTGATTTCTATTTATTTCTTCATCAGCAACCAGTAAGGATGCAGCTAACTACCTCTGCCACTTTCAGCCTGAGGCACCCCTTGAATTGAGGTATCCGCTTGTTTTCGCATTTTGTCTATCTATTTGAAAACAACTTATATTAGGATTTATTTTACATAGCTATTCAAAAATGCGAGGAAGTTTGTAATCTAAAGTAATAAAGTGTGTAATGTTCAACAGAATAAGTAGAGATGTAGCTTGCCCTACACTTCAAGGGAAAACAAAAATAAAGTGCAGAGAGCAATCAGACCCACAGTGACCAGACCTCAAACCTGGTAAGGAAGAGTTGAGAACATGTCTACATACCATAAGCTGCATGTCAGCAGCATCTGTTATACTGGCCCTGAGACGGTTATGGTGATCTACAATCTCCTTTATCTTAGCATCTATTATGCCTGAAAACCATTATAATATAAAATTAATATTTATTGAAATAAATAAATTTTTAAATTATTATTTATATACACGCATGAGTAGTTGTATCTTACAGATTAGTATGAGAGTGTTTCTATGTGTATGTGTATGTGTATATGTGTATGTGTATGTGTATCTG
>Ga0224501_10002546_pt1 | contig 14364 bp, 9 predicted proteins | sample SF_Oct11_sed_USG_4_FD_169105 | JGI IMG/M metagenome (GOLD analysis project Ga0224501, IMG submission 169105) | Sediment microbial communities from San Francisco Bay, California, United States - SF_Oct11_sed_USGS_8_1 | ecosystem: Environmental > Aquatic > Marine > Sediment | place: USA...
CTTGTAGGTGAGGGGCTGGGTGAATCCCGGCTCGTCGGTCTCGTTGTGCCCGTGGCGGCGGTAGCAGAACAGGTCCAGCACGATATCGGTGTGAAAGGTCTGGCGGTAACCCACTGCCAGCCTTACCGCGTGCAGCACCATTTCCGGATCGTCCCCGTTAATATGCAGCACGGGGATGTTGAGCATCTTGCACACATCGCTGGGATACAGGAATGAGCGCGAATAGCGGGGCGCGGTGGTGAACCCGATCTGGTTGTTCACGATGACATGGATGGTGCCCCCGGTGCGGTAGCCCTCCAGTTGGGAAAGATTGAGCGTTTCATGCACCAGCCCCTGCCCGGCAAAGGCCGCGTCGCCATGAAGCAGCACGGGGATGATCTCCCGCCCGGCGGTATCGCCGCGCAGGTCCTGCTTTGCCCTTACGTTGCCCTCCACCACCGGGTTGACCGCCTCCAGATGACTGGGGTTGAAGGTCAGCGAAAGGTGGATGTTCTTACCGGAATCGGTGATCCTGTTGGACGAGTATCCCTTGTGGTACTTGACATCGCCGGAGCCTGTCAGTTCATCCAGTTCGGTCACATCAAGAAACTCGGAGAAGATATACTCCAGCTTCTTGTCCATTACATTCACCAGGGTATTCAGCCGGCCCCGGTGAGGCATGCCCATCACCACCTCCACCGCCCCCTGTTCGGCGGCCTCCTCCACCAGCCCGTCCAGCATCACGATCAGCGTTTCCGCGCCTTCCAGTGAAAACCGCTTTTGGCCCACGAACTTGGTATGCAGAAACTTCTCGAACATCTCGGCGTGGGTGAGCTTGGTGAGGATCTTGCGGCGGGTCTGGCTGTCAAACTTTGGCTGGTTCCAGGTGCTCTCCATGGCATCGGCAAGCCAGCGGCGCTGGGCCTGGTTGCGGATCGGCATGTATTCCACCCCGATGCTGCCACAGTAGGTTTTCTCAAGCTGCCGAAGGATATCACGCAGGGGCTGCACGGGTGGGGCCACCAGTGTGCCCGTGGCAAAGGGGCAGTCCAGGTCTCCCTCGCTCAGACCGAAATAGCCCAGGGAGAAATCGGGAGGATCGGTCATGTGAGGCTTGCCCAGCGGGTCAAGGGCGGCCCGGGTGTGCCCGAAGGTACGGTAGGTGTTGATCAGGTTGAACACGGCTGACTGCTTGGACAGGTCGGAGACCTCCCCTTCCAGTCCCTCGCGGTGTGTCACGCCGGGCACGGGAGCCCTGGTAACCGCCACCGAGCAGGGCTCGCAAAAATCCGCATCCTGCGCTCCACCGGCCACCGGGGTCAGCGCCTGGGACTGAAGAGCCTGGGACTGAAGAGCCTGAACGCCGCCGTTTCCATCCACCCCCAGTTGCAGTTCGTCAAAAAAGTTCCGCCACTGGGGCTCAACCGACCCGGGATCGGCCAGATATTCCTCGAATAATTCTTCCAGAAACTCGGCATTCACTCCGGAAATTGCGGTCTGTTTTTCTCCTCGCTCGGACATGGGCTTTTTTTGTCTGGGTGCAGCGTTAGGTGTGATCTGTTTTCAAAGACAGTGGTGGATTCTCCGGGCCGGCTGTCTGGCCCCCGTCGGACTGGCGGCGGTTTGTCCCCTACCTTGTTCTTGTGGGCCTTTCAAGGCGCGGGAACCTGATCGCCCAGTCAACTGATCAGCCTTGTATTATCCTTGAAATTATTTATTAAATCAAGGCTGTCGGCGGATTACATTTCATAGGGACGGTAATTCGACCATCCAAACAACGAACTTGCCCGACAAACATTGACCCTTATGGAGTTAACGCCAGGACGGGATAAAGAGTTCCTCATACCGAACTGTAATAAAAAATAATAAAGCGGGCTCCCGGGTTCTGCACATCAAGGCCCCGGAGAAGCCCTGATTTGAAAAAATTGCGTCGGGTATAATCAGGAAATGTCTGCGTAAACAGGCTGAAGAAAAAGGCGAAACATCAAAAACAGAACGCCCTAGCCCTTGGGCTTCACCATACCCTGGGGCATTATCGCCTCGGAGAAGTCGGCCGCAGTGAAATTGGCCGTTTTCATATTGGCCTCCGTGAAGTTGGCCCCGGTAAATGATGCGCCGGAAAAATCAGCCCCCTGCAGATTGGCCCCGCTCAGGTCGGCGCCCTCGAAGTTGGCGTTGATAAGCTTGGCGCCCTGCAGGTTGGCGCCTTTCATCTTGGCGCTGGACAGGTTGGCGTTGATCATCAGGGAGTCCTTCAGATCGGCATTGTGCAGGAAAACCTCGGTAAGGTTGGCGCCCCGCAGGTCGGTTCCCTTGAGCCCGAAGCCCTTTTCAATGCGGGACTTCACCAGGCCCTTCATCTTCTCGCTGGTATCACGGCCCGACACGGAAATCTCCGTCAGGCGCTGATTGGTGGCCCGCAGTCTTTCCGCCAGCATTACCGAAAAATTCTTGTAGAGCTTGTAGGCCAGCCCCAGGTTGTTTTCCCGCAGGATGGCCTCACGAAGGCTGAGCAGCACGGTCGTTCCCACCGAGGTGGCCCGGGCGGAGCGTGGCGACTGGTCGATGGGCCCCATTTCCCCGAAAAGCTGGCCGTTTTCCAGCACTGCGAGGATCTCTTCTCCCTGGTTTTTCCCAAGGTAGCGGCTGATGCGGATGCCCCCGGCAATGATGATATACATCTTGTCGCCCCGGGTTCCCTCCTTGAAAACTATTTCCTTGTCCTGGTACACCTCGCGCTGGGTGCTCTTCAGGATCTCCAGCATCTCACCATCGTTGAAATTGCGGAAAGCAACGACGTTTTCCTTGAGCTTGTTGAAGATGTCTTTATTTATCTGCATAGCCCGCCTCCCGCGCCAGGGCCGGGATAACACCCAAGGAACCTCCCCCTCCGCCATCCCCTCGTAGTCATAACTCGCATATGGCCTTTTGTGGCTTGACCTGTAAAAGATTCTGTATTTCGCTGTGTCCGGCCAGCCATTCCCACTCGTGATGCTGCAGGGCCACCACCCTGGAATAGTAAAGGCGGGGGCTGTCCAGGTGAAACCGCACGCTGTCCTCCCCGCTGCTTATCCAGCAGGCGGTCCCCTCAAGTCCCGCCAGTCTGCCCGCATCCCTCAAAAGGGATGATACAACCTGGAACCTCCGGTGGACCTTCCTGCTCCATTTGTCTGAAAAGCTTGCAAAATTCTTATTGCGGGAAAGCTTTTTTGCGGTCAACGCCCCGAACAGCCCTTTCACAATCTCCCGCCGGTCATCCATGGGGCCACCTACCATCTTTTCAGGACGTGCAGGATTAACGCCATTCTTATCCAGAGTCCGTTGGCTGCCTGCTCGAAATACATGGCCCGGGGGTTTGAGTCCACCTCCGGAGCAATCTCCATCACCCGTGGCAGCGGGTGCATGATGATAGCATCCGGGCTCATCATCTCAATGTTTTCATTTGAGAGGCGATACTTGTTGTTGGCCGCCTCGTATTCCTTCAGGTCCAAAAAGCGTTCCTTCTGGATGCGGGTCATGTAAACGCAGTCCACCCGCCCCAAAATGGGGTCCAGTTCCTCCACATCAACCCAGCGCACCTGCCGCCGGTCCAGATATTCCTTTATGTCGTGGTGCATCTGGCTGACCTTGGGGGCCACGAAATGCAGTTCCACATCTTTGTACTTGGACAACAGGTAGGTCAGGCTGCGTACGGTGCGGCCATAGCGCAAATCGCCCACCATGGCCACCTTCAGACCGTCTATCCGTCCAAAGCGGCGATGCAGTGTGAACAGATCCAGCAGGGCCTGGGTGGGGTGCTGCCCGGCGCCGTCCCCCGCATTGATGATGGGCACCGGCGATATCTCGGCGGCTCTCTTGGCCGCCCCTATCTCCGAGTGGCGCATCACCAGCAGGTCGGCATACTGGCTCATGATGCGGATGGTGTCCTCCAGGGACTCCCCCTTGGAAAACGATGAGAACTCCCGGGCGTTTTCGGTGGTCATCACCCGCCCGCCCAGGCGGTGCATGGCCGATTCAAAGGAAAACCTGGTGCGGGTGGAGGGCTCATAGAACAGCGAGGCCATGATGTTGCGGCCCAGACCTTCCGGATATCCATCCCGTGACAGACCTTCGGCTTTGGTAAAAAGCTCGCTGATGAACGGTGGATCGAACTGCTGGGATTCAACTATGTGGCGAACCTTTCCCATAGGGGGTGTTATCTCCTTTTACAGAACGTAGTTTGCCTTTGGCGTTCGCGAAATAAAAACCCCTTGCCTATCCGGGTTTTCCGGCAAATGCCCCCATAAATAATCCCGCCGCCCTAATATGGGTGTATACCCTAAATGGCGACGGGGGAAAAGGGGTTAAAAGACTATCCTGCCCGACTTGCTGGACACCCGTGGTGCAACGGGATCCGGCAGACCGGAAGGAGGTCGTCCCCGCCCAGCCCTGCCAGCGGCATTATTCGCCCTCCGGTGGTTGCTTTTGCTGCCCCCCGGATTCCCTGAGCCACTTCAGGCGTTCCTTCAACCGGGCCTCGTAGCCGATGTCATTCGGCTGGTAGAATAATCTGCCCTTCAGCGTATCCGGCAGGTATTGCTGGGACACCCAGTGATGACGGTATGAATGGGGATACAGGTATCCCTTGCCATGACCAAGGCCATCGGCGTCCCGGCTGGGGTCCTTGAGGTGGCCGGGGACTTCTCCGGTCCTTTCGTTCTCCACTGCGGCCAACGCATCGAAAAAGCCCATGGTGGAATTGCTCTTGGGAGCGGTAGCCAGATACAGGCAGGCCTGGGAGAGGTGATAGCGGCCCTCCGGCATGCCCACATAGTCGAAGGCCCGGGCAGCGGCTACCGTGCGCTCCAGCGCCGCCGGGTCGGCCAGACCCACATCCTCCGCGGCGAATATCAGCATCCTCCGCAGGATGAAGCGGGGGTCCTCCCCGGCGTGGATCATCCGGGCCATCCAGTACAGGGCCGCATCCGGATCAGAGCCCCGCAGGGACTTGATGAAGGCCGAGGCCACATCGAAGTGGGCGTCACCCTCCTTGTCATACAGCACCGCCCGACGCTGGATGGATTCCTCGGCCACCGTCAGGTCCACCTCCACCGCCCCCCCGGCCCCGGCGGGGGTGGTTTCCACAGCCAACTCCAGCGCGTTCAGGGCGGCCCGGGCATCACCGTTGGCCACATCGGCCAGATGATTCAGCGCCTCCCCGGATATCTCCACCTTCAGCCGGCCGTAGCCCCGCTCCGCGTCCCGCAGGGCCTGGCGCAGCACCTGCAGAATGTCCCCGGTTTGAAGGGAGCGCAGCTCGAAAATACGCGACCGACTCACCAGGGCCTTGTTGACCTCAAAATACGGGTTTTCCGTGGTGGCCCCGATGAGCACCAGCGTGCCGTTTTCCACATGGGGCAAAAGGGCGTCCTGCTGAGCTTTGTTGAAGCGGTGCACCTCGTCCACAAAAAGAATCGTGCGGCGGGAATGCTGGGCCAGCCGGTCGTTGGAATCCGCCACCACCCTGCGGATATCCGCCACACCGGCCAGCACTGCGTTTAGGCCCTCAAAGGCGGCCCGGGTGGTATTGGCGATGATCCGCGCCAGGGTGGTTTTGCCGGTGCCGGGGGGACCATAGAAGATCAGGGAGGACAGCTGGTCGGCCTGGATGGCCCTGCGCAACAGCCGGCCCGGCCCCAGGATGTGCTCCTGCCCCACGAATTCCTCCAGGGTGCGGGGACGCATCCGCGCCGCCAGGGGAGCCTTTTCCGCCAGGGTCTTCTCGCGGTTATAATCGAACAGGTCCATGACATCCGTATTTCTTGTTCCGCCACCGGGCTATCCCTGCCGGGGTTGATGCCGTCGGCCGGGCGTGTACACCGCGATTATCACGCTAAACCACTGGGATGACCAGTGGAGAACCAGGATTGACCAGGGAGAACTTCCAGAACGGACTGCCAGAACGGACTGCCAGAACGGACTGCCAAGCGCCCGTTTTTTTCGCTTAGTCGCGGCAGAGGCCCTTTATCTGTCCATCGGCAAACATATAATGCAATTGATCAGGCCTTTTGGGGATCGTCTGCCATGATAATCGACCGCCAATAAGGCTGTGACGCGATAACCCGGCAGGCAAAGGAACTGAAAGCCCCTGAAAAACGACGGGTTAACGGCATTTCTCATGCTCATGTACTACGTTGGGATTCATGGCCTGTGGCTTTTATTCGCCTGGGCCGTATTCCATGCCAAAAAGGAGCACCTCAGCCACTGGCATAGGCTGCAATCAGCCATCATGCTGATCTTTTTCACCTTTCTTATCATTGCAATAAGACTGTGAGGACTGTACACAGGGGTACTGGGGGTATGGAAAAGGGACCGGCCTGTTTCAGCTTGCCACTGGAAATACTTTAATGACGGGGGAGGTGCCCAGGAGAAGACTCGAACTTCCACGGTGTTTCCACCACTAGAACCTGAATCTAGCGCGTCTGCCAGTTCCGCCACCTGGGCTGTTGGGACATCAAACAAAAAATCTATCGGGGTATTAGGGCCGTGTCAAGAACAGAAACAAGGGAACAACGCCTATTTGATATTTCCCGCCGAAATGAATTAAAAAATACTGCTCAGGAACGCACCCATTGACGTTGCGGATCGTTATTAATCCAGCGATAATGGGAAAATGGCATGGAAAGATGCCTGCACTGGCTGGAAGACGCCCAGGGAACGCCTTCCGGGAAATACACCGCCGAAATCATTTCCAGGACAACCGGGCTGACCCGGTGGCTGGAACTGACTGCCGGGAACAGGCCGTCAGGGACAGGGACTGGAAGACAGCACCGGAATGATAACCCGCCCCAAAGGTTATTAAATAGAACTTCAAAAAGGGATCACTGATATAACGGGCAGACACATTGCATAACCGGAACATAAGCGGTTCCGGCTGCTCTGAATGAAGCACATCCGTCCGGCGGCAATGCGCCGGAATATTTTTATACATGGAGTACCGGATATGAGTATGGATCCCTCCAAATGGATCCCCTTCGAAAAGCTTTCGGAGCCGACAAGGGAAAGGATAACCACCATATATCCTTATCTGAAGGTGGAGCACTGCGTGTTCCAGGACAAGGAATCAGGGGTGTTCATGAAGCAGACCAACAATGTGAAGATTGAAAAGCTGCTTGACCCCCCCAGGAAAAACCAACCAGCAGTCGCAACTGCGGCGGCGGCGGCGGCGACGACTACGACGACTACCGCCCCCCCCGCCAGGGGAAGAACCAGAAAAGGTTGATGCATGGAAACCTTGGCCGATACCTGGGTGATATGGCTGATCCTGACGATCGTGATAATCGTGGGATTGGTGATTAAGCGGAAGGATCAAAAGCAAGGGGGAGGTCTTTACCAGTCGGCGGATGACTTCTCGGTCAAGGTGATTCTCTTTGGATTCAAAAAGGGAGAGGGGGATCTCTTCCTGGGCTACACCTTTGCCATCCTGACCTTCTCTTTGTTCATCGCCGGTTTTCTGCGGTGGATATTCACCATGATGTGAGAGGCCGCCCCCCCGGGCTGCCATCCGGCAAAAGCCGGTATTACCTGATTACCTGCTGAGGGTTGTCTGTATCTGCAGACGCTCCTGATAGCAGCGGGTCGACTTCTCCTGCTCGCCGAGCTGGAAATACAGCCCCCCGATATTATCCAGCACCTCCAGCAGTTCCTGCCTGCTCCCGGCTTTTTCCAGCACGATCTTCAACTCCAGCCATGCCTCCAGTTGCATTTTCTGGTCTTCGCCTGCCTCGGCCCTCCGGGTGATCATTTTCACAAGGCCCAGATGCTGCCGGGGCTGAATCACAGCCTGGGGCTCACCCCGGGCGTCGCGCCAGCACTCCAGCGCCTCCTGGGCGTTGCCCTGGCCGGCCTCCAGTTCCGCCAGTTCCATCAGGGCCCGGGCCGCCCCCCTGGCATCACCCATGGCCCGGAATACATCTAGGGCCTGCCGGAGCTCCCCGCGGGCCTGCTCCTGCTGGCCAGAGCGCACCATCAGCCGGGCCTGCAGGCACTGCATCCGGGCCGCCTGGATGCCGCGCCCTCCGCGCTCCAGGTATTCCATGTGCTGATTCAGCATATGCTCCAGGCCATCCGGCCCGCCCCCATCCTGTTCGGAAAACATCTCCAGGTTCTCACAGCACTCCACCAGCATGTCCGGGTCCTCCAGTTGGCGGGCCAGTTCTATCGCGGACAGCATCAGGTTGCGTGCGGCCTCCACATTGCCCAGCCCCATGTGGCAACGTCCCAGCAGGCGGTATGTTTCGCCCATCACACTCCATCCATCGGTCGGCCCCAGCAGTTCCAGCGCACGCTCCAGCAGGATGCGGGCCTGCTCCAGATCCCCGTTTTCAATATGAGGCCCGGCCAGCCGTGTGATTCCCTGGGCCAGCAGGACGCCGTCTCCCCGGGCCGCACCTGCGGCGGAAAGGCACTGGTTCAGCAACGCGCTCAGATCCTCCATTCCCTTTATTCCCGCCAGGGGAGCAGCCTCGCTGATGAATCTCTCCAGTTGCAGCCAGTCTCCGTTTTCGGTGAGGAGGGTGGCCACCTCGGCCAGGTTCACCCGCTCCACCGCCAGACGCTGCCAGAACCTCCGGCGCGAGGGAGTCTCTGCCGGGGCCGCTTCATTACGCCAGGAAAACTCCGCCTCGGGCTGCCCTTCCCCACCCCCGGCGCCGGCCCGCCAGGTCTGAAGCTCCCGGGACACCGACCCCAGGTAGGCCTGGTAGGCCCGCAGCAGCCGGGGCTGAAGCTCGGTCAGCAATCGTTCATCGAGCAGTCGGCCCACCAGAAGACGCTGAAGCCGCTGGGGAAGCTGAAGGTATCGCTCGCCATCGAAGGAGTCCACCAGCCCGGCCCATTGCAGGCCCGTCAGGGCCGCCTGCAGGGCCATCGGCTCCAGTCCCGCCAGGGAGCCAAGCACATCGTGGTGTGCCATATCCGGAAAAAAGGAGAGACAGGACAACACCCGGGCCTCATCCCGGCCCAGGGTGTTTAGCAGGCGCTCCAGCAGCAGTTCGATGAACCCGGTGTGTCTCTGGGGGCTGGGACGGGAGAGCACCTCGCTCACCTGGCCCGGTTCCGGCCAGTGCTGCATCCGGCGCAGCAGTCTGGCCGCAAACAGGTCCGAGCAGCAGTGCAAAAGCAGTCCACCCCCGTCCGGGTAGTGCTCCAGTGTCTCCACGAATGCCTCGCCGAACATCAGTTTCAGCGATCGCGGCTCAACGGATTGCAGGTTGATGATCCGCCCCGGCAGCAGGGGTGGGGCGTTGCGGCACAGGATCAACACCCTGGTGGCAGCCGGCAGGGTGGCCAGGGCCTGACAGAAGGCTTCAAATCCCTCGTCCTGCTCCAGCCTGTCCAGGATAAGCAGCCGGCTGAAAGGCCCCCGGCCCTCGGCCTGTGAGACGTCCTCATCCCCGGCGGACCCTCCGCCAAGGCGGGACACCCAGGAAACACCACCAAGCGCTCCACCCGGGTCCACCCCCAGGTTTCTCCCCAGCGCCCTGACAAGCGGCCACCCCGCAGGAGGGGCGGGAGGGATCAGGCCCTCCAGTGGCGCCACCTCATCGGCCTCGGGCAAAAAGTCCCGGCTCTGGATATAGGCCACTTCCGAAAACCTGCGGTGCTGCCGGTGGGCCAGTTCCAGGGCCAGCATGGTCTTTCCGCTGCCCGGCGGCCCCACCAGGAAGGTGAGCTGTGCCCCCTCCCCGTCCCGGCCCTGCCGTGGTCCGGCGTTAATGATCTCAGTCAGTTCCAGCATTTCGGCCCGGCGGTTGAACATTCTGCGCCTGGGGGCCAACCTGGGCGGCGCCGGCATGCTCCTGAAACCGGCAGGGCCCTGCGGAACGGGGCGGGGCGCCGGCTGCACGGGCAGGGGGGGCATCCCCGGGGTGCTTCCACCCAGGGTATGAGTCAGATCACGGTTGAAAATGGCTGAGTTTCCACCGGCGGCATATGCTTCCCCCGGCCTAGTTTCCGGGGGAAGACCGCGGGAATACAGCCGCAGGAAGCTCCAGTCCCACCCTTCCGGAAACCTGCGCTGGAGCCGCCTCACCGCCGCCAGGTGGCTGGCCGCCGTGCCATGGCCGCCCTTGATGTGTCTGACCAGTGTGCGCAGGTAGTCCTGCTGTCGAAGTCGTGCCAGCCGCCCTTCCATCCGGACCACCGCGGTCAGTCCGGCCCGCAGCAGTTCCCGGGCCTGAATCAAGGCGGTGTTCCCGCCGGTGAAACCCAGGGAATCATTGAACACCCCCACCTCCAGGCCCATTTTGGCGCACTGTCTCACACGGGTGGTTATCCACTCCCAGTCTGCCCGGGCCGGGCCGGAATCGTCACCCTCCAGCCACCAGCCGCCTTCCCCGGCAAACCCGGAGTAGAACAAAATATTCGGCAGACCGGCCAGGGCCTGCTCCAGTTCGGCGGGACGGGCGTGTTCCAGCGCCCTGTAATGGCAGGCCGCCTCCAGCGATTCAGGGCCGTCCAGAAGATGGGACAGCGGCGAAATGAACCGCTCCCCGGTCTGCCGTGTCTGGCGGTAGACCTCGCTGGATTCCTTCCGGGTCACCGGACGGGCGGATACACCCAGCAGTCTGAAAGGACCGCCGTTCCCTTCACGCCGCGGGTCTTCGGTCATATACGGCTGGAACAGAAACCGCAGCACGCCGTTTTCCACGCCCAGCCAGTTGCGCCCGTCATGCAGAAGCTCCCAGGGGTACTCCGCCCATTCCAGACTCAACTCCAGCAGCAGGGGACGACCTTCCTTCAGCCTGGAGACAGCCTCCGGAGTGAGCAGGGTCCGGTACAGCAACTGTCCGTAGCGGCAAAGAAAGCGCCCCACCTCACGGCGCTGCTCAAGAGGCCGCGACTGCAGGTCCAGGTCGGACTGCAGAGCACGATAGGCCTCCAGGCCTTCTTGTAATTTCAAGACGGGTGGAGTAATTGAATACTGTAGCTGCTGAAACGGAAGTTCTACCCGGTCAGCGAAGATTTTTATCAGGTTGGCCATCAGCCGGAACTTCCCCCGGGTACGGGCCGGACCAGCTCCAAAGGTTTCCGCCGATGGAGTCAGGCCTGGAATGCCGCGCCGGACGGTTCCTTCCGTCCGGACCGTATCGCGCTTCTGCGGGCGGCATGGCCCCGATGGTTCGGCAAAACAATAACCAATGCCGGGATAAAAAGCAATAATCCTATTGATTTATCCCTGACCGGAAATCTTCTGGCGGCCGGATGCAGAAGAAATAAGGAAACCGGCGGGGAATGATGTTAAGGTTTCTTTTGCGGGGTGTTTCAATAAAAAAACAAAACGACGGCAAGGTGGTGGTTTGCCCACCCCGGCAAGCCGTACCTGTACCCTTTGGTGCAAGACAAACCTTGATATACAGGAACTGGAGATGACCACTGGAGACGATGACAAGGTTGTTTCCCTAAGTGAGCACCGGAAAAAAACCGACCTGAGTAAAAAAACTCCGCGGAAATCCCAGGGGAAAAACCCATCCCAGAGCCGGCGGTCCAAACCGGGCTCAACGCCCGTGGAAAAAATCGGCTCGGCCGATACCTCCGCCGGGGATGATGCTGGCGGCGGTAAAACCGGTAAAACCGGCGAACCCGGAGAAGCCGGCGGCCGGGTAGCGGAGTTCGGCAAGGGCAAGAGCCCCGCCAAGACCAGAGATAACGGTGCGGGAGTGCCGGGAACACTGATCTGGCTGTATTGCCCCACCTGCCAAACCATTGAATACACAGAGGTGGAAATGCCGGGCGGGCGAAAGCACAACGCCTGCGGAACACTGGTGCAGGAGGTCCCCATCGACCTGGACCTGCGGGCGGAGTACACCCTGGCCCGCGTCAACCTTGAGCGCCTGGAAATACTGGAAAGCCTGCTCAACAGCCAGCGCACCCGCTATGAGGAATACCAAAAGCGCATCAATCTGGCGGCCGGCCGCAGACTGACCCCCTACGACACGTCCGGCGATAACCCGGACTCCCTGGGCGTCAGCGGAGTGGACGCCCTGGGATTGCTGATATCACGTTTTTTCCACAACCCGGCGGGGCTGTTCCCCGGGCTGAAGGAACCCGAAGACGACTCCGACCCCCCGCCGGAAGGCCCCGAAGACCCCATGGAGGGCGCATGACCCAGCCTGACGGCAGTGCGGGGAATTCATGAGCCTTTCCTTTGAGATTGTCGCCACCGATCCATCCACCCGGGCCCGCCTGGGTGTGTTGCGCACCCCCCGTGGCGAGGCGGAAACTCCTTTGTTCATGCCGGTGGCCACCCAGGCCGCCCTGAAGGCTGTCCCACCGGAAATCGCGCGGGAGGCGGGCGCAAAGATCATTCTGGCCAACGCCTACCATCTGCATATCCAGCCCGGAGAAGATCTGGTGGCCGCCCTGGGCGGGCTGCACAGGTTCATGAACTGGCCCGGCCTGATCATCACCGACAGCGGCGGCTATCAGGTATTCTCGCTGCCCGAGCGCACCATCAGCGAGGAAGGTGTCCGGTTTCAGTTCAACAAAGGCGGGGAGCGCGTAACACTGACCCCGGAAAGCTCCATAGCTATTCAGCAGAAGCTGGGGGCCGATATCATAATGGCCTTTGATGAGTGCGTGGCCTTTCCCAGCCCCCATAAATACGCCAAGGAGGCCGCGGAAAGGACCGTTCGCTGGGCCGAAAGGTGCAAACAGGCCTGGGCCGGTGGTACCGGGCAGTCATTGTTCGGCATCGTGCAGGGCAGCACCTACCCCGACCTGCGCCGCTATTGCGCGGAGAAGATCGTGGAGTTGGACCTGCCCGGCATCGCCGTGGGAGGACTGAGCGTTGGCGAGGGCCTGGAGGTGATGAATGATGTGCTGGGGTACACCGTGGAGCACCTGCCCGCCGACCGCCCCCGATACCTGATGGGCGTGGGCCTGCCGGAGGATATCCTGGCCTATGTGGAGCATGGCATGGACATGAGCGACTGCGTGATTCCCACCAAGTACGCCCGCTCCGGCATCCTGTTCACAGGGGTGGGGAGAATGCGCATCACCAAGCGCGAATACCGCAAGGACAAATTCCCTCCGGACACCAACTGTTCCTGCTATACCTGCGCCAACTATTCCCGGGCCTATCTGCACCACCTGTTCGCCGCCGATGAGATCCTGGGACACACACTGGCCACTATCCACAACCTGCGCTTCTACCAGGATCTGATGGCGGGCATCCGGCTGGCCATTCGCCAGGGGCGCTTTGCGGCTTACAAGAAGGACTTCCTGGCCGCATACACCCGCCAGGAAAGGAAAAGCCGGATGGTGCGCTGACCCTGCCTGTGCCGGGTCGCCGGATAAATTGCCTTTGCCAACCCCGGCAGGCTTGGTTATTCTGGAGTCAGCGAAGGGTCGCGGCAGCCCAAATGGCAGATTCGCCCCGGCCCAGTGTCTCCGGAATGGTTCCGGGACGGTTTTGGTTTCAACGATGGCTCCCCCTTTTCTTTCCGGCTTATGAAACGGCTCCAGTTGGGTATCAGTCTTCGTGGCGGCGCTCCGGGAACTCTTCCCGGAAAACACGCCCTCCAGCGCCGGGTGAGTTCATGGTCATCGGCCGTGCTGACCTGGATGATGCTGGCGGTGTTGCTGGCCAGCCCCGGCATGCTCAGGGCCGGGCAGATGGAAGACCTGCAGGGGGACGACCTGCCCACCCGACTGGAGGCCCTGCGCGAGCTTCGGACGGACCCGGACAAGACCCGGCTGGCCATCCTGGAAATTTTATCGGCCCCCCTGGACACTGCCGGCGCAAAGAAGGCCCGGAAGACCACGGCCCTCCCCCCGGAAAAAACGGCCCGGCTCGTTTATCACTTCACCGAGTTCGCCCTGCCGGAAGACATGGGCCTGCTGGCGCAACTGCTGGAAAAAACCGAACACGATATCGTCAGAAAGGCCCTGGAAAACACTCTCAAGGCCCTTTACCAGCCCACCGGAGCCGTGGAACAGCTGAGCTTTCTGACACAGGACCTGACGTTTGTGCAGGAAGGCCAGCCCCGCCTGATCGAAAACAAATTGAGCGGACGCTGGTTCTACACCCCCTGGAGCTACCGGGTTCTGCACCGCGAGGGTCTGTCCACGGAAATGATTGAGCGCCTCTCCCCCTTCGCCAACAGATCGTTTGAATCGCGCGAGGAGGCCCTGGAGGAGATCAAAAAAGCCCTCAAGCCCGGTGAATGGACCAAATACGAAGCCCTGCTTTCTGAGGCCATCGACAAGGTGGAGGACCGGGCGGAGATTTCCGGCCGGGTGCGGGTGCGCCTGACAAACCCCCTCCAGACTCCGGTAATGGTCCGGTTGTGGCTGCATGTCTGGTACGGCCTGTTCCGGAATGCCCCCCCGGAGCCCATGGTT
>Ga0224501_10002547_pt1 | contig 14363 bp, 16 predicted proteins | sample SF_Oct11_sed_USG_4_FD_169105 | JGI IMG/M metagenome (GOLD analysis project Ga0224501, IMG submission 169105) | Sediment microbial communities from San Francisco Bay, California, United States - SF_Oct11_sed_USGS_8_1 | ecosystem: Environmental > Aquatic > Marine > Sediment | place: USA...
CATGACGATCCTGACCAACTTCCTCTAGATGCCGAGACCCCTGGCCCGACCATCTGCAACCGTTAAATCGTTTGAGGCCACCTATACCGCGGAGATACAGATGTCAGAGTTCGACGTTCTGATAAAGGACGCAACGATCGTGGACGGAACGGGCAAGAAGGCTTACAAGGGCTCCTTAGGGGTGAAGGGTGACAAGGTCGCCGCCGTCGGCGAAGTGAAGGGGGACGCCGCGAGGGTCATCGAGGCGAAGGGCCTCACGGCGGTCCCCGGCTTCATAGACGCCCACAGCCACGCCGACTGGACCCTCCTCAAGTACCCCTTGTGCCAGAACTACGCCATGCAGGGGATCACGACCTTCGTCGGCGGCCAGTGCGGGGGCTCCCCCGGGCCCCTCGGGGAGTATGTCAGGACCCCCGGGGTCCTCAGCGACCACCTCCCCGACCTCGACCCCTACAAGTTCTACCCCAACCAGCCCTACTACAGGCTGGAGCAGATCAACGAGTGGATGGAGCAGGTCTACGGCTGGACCCTCGACTGGGAGACGATGGCGGGGTACTTCAACAGGGTCGAGAGGAACGGGATCTCGGTAAACTACGCGCCCCTCGTCGGCCACGGAACCATCCGGACCAAGGTGATGGGCCTCGACTTCAAGCGCCACTCGACGAAGGAGGAGTGGGCCGAGATGCGGGAGCTCATCCACGAGGCCATGAAGGACGGCTGCATCGGAATGAGCGCGGGCCTCGACTACGACCCCGACGTCTTCGCGGCCCACGAGGAGATCATAGACGGCGTCTCTGTGCTCAAGGAGTACGGCGGAGTCTACTGCCCCCACTGGAGGAGGACCGGCAGGAGGAGGGGGGTCGCCGCGGGCCACGTACCCAACGAGAAGATCACCGCCCTCATGGAGTGCGTCGACGTCCACAAGAAGACCGGGGTCCGCCTCCACTACGCCCACATGTCCACGGGCTGGGAGATCCATCCGCCCGCCCCCGACGAGCTCGAGTACCACAACGTGAAGAACACCCTCGACATGATCACCATGGACGCTAAGGAGGAGCTGGACATAACCTGGGACGCCATCCCCCAGCTGACCCGTAGCGGCTTCTCCACGATGCCTTACCTCGCCTCCCTCTACGCCCCCTGGCTCAGAGAGCTCGGCGGCCTCGAGGAGTTCGGAAAGTGGCTCAAGGTGAGGGACTTCCGGGAGGAGGTGAAGGAGGCCATCCGAACGGGCAAGTGGTTCATCAGGGTCGCCTACAACCCGAACACCGCCCCCCGGTGGGCGGAGAACATCTCGGTGCTCAAGAGCGAGGTGCCCGGCGTCGACGGTAAGACCATCGCCCAGATCGCCGATGAGAGGAACACCGACCCGTGGGACACCTACTTCGACATCATCGCGGAGGACCCGCACACGAGGGGCGCCACGGGCTCCATGGGGCCGAGGACGCCGTACCTCCAGTACTGGGCCCACCCCCGGGGCATGGTGGGCCTCGACACGAGCGTCTTCGACAAGGAGCACCAGGACAAGAACCCGCCCTACAGCATCCCGGGCATGAACCCCTTCAGCGCATTCCCGATGTTCTTCGTCAAATACGTCAGGGACGGGGACCTCTTCACATCGGAGGAGGCCGTGCAGAAGACCTCTACCATGGCCGCGAGGGTCCACAACCTGGAGGGACGCGGCGTCCTGAAGGAGGGGGGCTGCGCGGACATCGTACTGATGAACATTAATAAGCTCAAGATCCTGAGCACCGAGCTCGAACCCCGCCAACACCCGAAGGGGATCGAGTACGTGTTCGTCAACGGCGAGGCGGTCGTGGAGAAGGGCAAGCACACCGGGGCCCGGCCCGGAAGAGTGCTCAAGAGGGAGACCTGACCATCCCCCTTTTTTCTATTAAATCTTCAGAGGCAGCGACTCAGACGATTAATGTAACAGCTCACCAAAATCAGAAAGGTTAATCATAACCCATTTGGTCTATCGTCCTGTAACCACATTACAGGTGAATAGTATGAGCGAGCACGCTGAAGCCGTCCTCAAGGCCATGAAGGAGGCGGGGAAGCCCGTCAGGCCCGGGGACGTTGAAGAGGCCACGGGCATAGACAGCAAAGCGGTCTCGAAGGCGATACAGCAGCTGAAGAAGGAGGGGAAGATCCACTCCCCCAAGAGATGCTACTGGGCGCCGGTCTAGCGAGGGAAAACACAATACCGTATTAGAAAAAATAAATCCCCATATTTTTTAAGCTCTCAATTCTAAGGCAGTTGATTTCCGCGAAGATACAAGCCAGTACCTCTACGAGCCTTGGGCCTTCAACTCGTTGTAGAGGTCGTGGGCCTCCTCGGGGGTCGCGCCCTCGTGGATGACGGCCCTGACGGCCCTTATCATCGCGACCGCGTGTTCGTTCTGCCAGATGTTCCTCCCCATCACGACGCCGACCGCGCCGCCCTGGATGGCCTCGTGGGCGGTCCTGAGGGCGTCAAGCTCGGTGTCCATCCTGGGCCCGCCGGCGATGAGCACCGGGACCGGGCACCCCTCAACCACCTTCTCGAATCCGTCGCAGTAGTAGGTCTTAACGAACCGCGCCCCGAGCTCGGCCGCGATCCGGCAGCAGAGGGCGAGGTACCTGGCGTCCCTCTTGTCGAGCTCCCTCCCCACGGCGGTGACTGCGAGGACCGGGATGCCGTAGTCCTCTGCGTCGTCCACCAGCGTCGCCAGGTTGGCTAGGGACTGGTGCTCGTGGGGCGAGCCGACGAAGATGGAGAGGGAGAGGGCCGAGGCGTTCAGCCTCACTGCCTCGAAGATGGACGTGGTGATCGTCTCGTTTGATAGGTCCTCCGTCAGGATGCTGGAGCCCCCCGAGACCCTGAGGACGATCGGGGTGTCGATCTCCGGGCTCATCGAGTGCCTCAGGATGCCCCTGGTGAGCATGAGGGCGTCGCAGTGGGGCAGCAGGGGCTCCACCGTCCTCCAGGGGTCCTCGAGCCTCCGGGTCGGACCCATGAAGTAGCCGTGATCGATGGGCAGAATGAGAGCGTGCCCAGTGTCGGGCCTTATGATACGCGAAAGCCTGTTCCTCATACCCCAGTCCATGGGAATCAACACGTGTTCCTCATGAGGGCTAAGGCCTATTAACTCCTTTTATCCCTGACCCCAGCCCGCTAAAAGAGAACAATTCGCGATCCTGGCAAGGTGGACCCCGCTCATGGTACATCATTTTATAATTTCTTGGGTCCTTATTCCGGACAGTGAGGCCCCGTGCGGGTTGCAGTCTACTACCGGAACGACGACGTGAGGCTCGAGGAGATGCCGACCCCGAGGATCGGCCCCGGGGAGCTGATGCTAAAGGTCTCGATGTGCGGTATCTGCGGGAGCGACGTGATGGAGTGGTACCGGGTCAGGAGGGCGCCGAGGGTGCTCGGCCACGAGGTCGTCGGCGTCGTATCGGAGGTCGGGGAGGGCGTCGAGAAGTACAAGCAGGGGGACAGGGTCTTCGTCTCCCACCACGTCCCGTGCAACACCTGCCGCCGCTGCCTGAGGGGCGAGCACACGACGTGCGAGACGCTCCACAGCACCAACATCGACCCAGGGGGCTTCGCCGAGTACGCAAGGGTCCCAGGCATCAACGTCGACCGCGGGGTCTTCCCCCTGCCAGAGGGCATGGCCGACGAGGAGGGGGTGCTCATAGAGCCCCTCGGCTGCGTGCTGAGGGGGCAGAACAGGCTGGGCATCCGCCCCGGGGACACCGTCCTGGTCCTGGGCAGCGGCGTCTCCGGGATCCTCCACATCCAGCTGGCGAGGGCCCTAGGGGCAACGAGGATACTTGCCACTGACATCAACGAGCACAGGCTGGGTCACGCCGAGCGGTTCGGCGCAGACACCGTCATAGACGCCAGGGGGGACGTCCCGAGGATCGTCAGGGAGGCAAACGAGGGGGACGCCGCGGACCACGTGATAGTGAGCACCGCCGCCATCCCGGCGATAAAGCAGGCCCTCATGAGCGTTGGCGAGGGGGGGAAGATCCTCCTCTTCGCACCGACACCCCCGGGCGTCGAGGTCCCCGTAGACATTAACGACCTCTGGGGCAGACAGGCGACCGTCACGACTACGTACGCGGCCTCGCCCGCCGACCTCGCCGCCGCGATCGAGCTCATGAGATCGGGCCGGATAAGGGTCCGGGAGATGGTGACCCACAGGCTGGGGCTGGCGGAGGCAGGGGCCGGCTTCAGGCTGGTCGCCGAGGCTGGGGACTCCCTCAAAGTTGTCGTGGAGCCCTCCAGGTGAAGGGCGCGAGGATCACTTGAATGTAGTCTGGTGCCACAACGTCAGCCTTTTAATCGTTTTCCGGCTTCTTGGGCTCTGACGGGGGGCGGATTGAGAGCCGTCAGGGTCTTCGGCTTAGTCGTGGCGGCGGTCCAGCTCGCCTCGATGATCGCCTTCGGCGCGAGCATGTACACAATCCTCTTGGTAGCCTCCAGCACGGCCTCCGGGGACGCAACGGCCATCAGTGTCAGCATCGACGAGACCACGGGCGTCGGGTTCTTGAGGCTCGATACGGCCACGCGCAACGAGGGGCTCCTGGGCGTCAACATGAAAATAGGGGTCTACGCCCTCGACGCTGAGGGCGAGCGCTTCGCCGACAACTCCACGTCGGTCCACCTCGAGGTGGGGCAGGAGGAGCCGGTCTCCCTCACCCTGCGCCTCCCGGCGGGCCTTATCAGGAGGATGCTGGACGGAGACGGGGATTGCTTCGAGGTGACCGTGGAACTCAGGACCTTGAACGACATGGTGGGCGCCTCAAACACGATGACCTACAGGGGAGGCGGATCGGCGTGAGCAGGAGGCTCCAGTCCGTCGTCTCGGCCGCCATAACGCTCCTGATATTCACTGCCCTGCCCCTCTACGCCCCAAGCCAGCTCCCCCCCGAGCTGGAGTCGATCATATCCCACGCGGGGCTCGACATCACCGGGTTCGTCGCCCAGATCGCCTCCATCGGCGTCGCCATAGCCGCCCTGACCCTCGTGAAGGGGTTCGCCGCGAAGCACTCCCCCCTCTACCTCCTCGCATCGGTCGCCTCCAGCACGGTGACGCTCACCTTCACGCTGATCACCCTCAGCCTGGGGGACTGGGGGAACCTGGGGGTCACGACCATCTCCATGGACCTCCAGGGGGCCACCAACACCGTCGTCCTGGACCTGAGCGCCTTCGTGAAGCTCGCCGCCGTCACCGTAGCCCTGGAGGTCATCCACTCGATCCTGGAGTTCGCCGACGCCAGGAAGCAGAGATCGGAGACGCAACAGTTGCCTGAACGACCGTTTGAGGGCACCACGTTGCAGCCGGAGGACCAGATGCTGCCTGAGATTCGTCCGTTGTCTTCAGGGCGCGACTGAGAACTGCCCATCGGGGGCCGGTCAGAAGAGGATCGAGAGGCAGGTGACGGCGCCCTCGCACTTCTCGAACTCGCTGACGTCCAAGGGTATCACGTCGAAGCCCGCCTCCCTGACCATCTCGTGCGCCCTAGGGAGGCCCGCCGGCATCACGACGGAGTCGCCAACCGCCAGGGTGTCGGCCGCGTACTCCTCACCCTCCGGCGCCACGAGCACACGGAATCCCTCGAGGGCCGGGTGGCCAGCGTACTTCCCGGTGGCGATCATCGTCCCCCTCCCGAGGTAGGTGACGTAGCTCTTGATGTGGACGATGTCCGGGTCCTCGATGGTGTCGACGGGGACCCCGAGCCACTCCCTCATCTGGGCCACGCCCTCCAGGTTCGTCCGCTGCGTGAGGCCGCTGATGAGGCGATCGAGGAGGTGGATCACGTCGCCGCCCTCCACGGTGGCGGGCGCCACCGCGCGCTTCACGGGCATGTGCTCCCTCAGGGCCGCATCGACCCCCTCCTCCTCCCCGCGCCTGCTCTCCCTCGCCATCCTGCAGATGAGGGCCCTGCCGCCTTGGACGACGGCGTTGTCCTCCACGAAGCAGGAGTCCGGATGAAGGTCGTCCCTGGGGACTCGGATGACCTCCAGGCCGAGCTCCGAGAGGGCCTTGCAGTACAGGGCGTGCTGGGCTCTTGCCCTTGACACGTCGACGGTGTGGATGAGGGGGTGGGACGAGATGCACCCGGGGTAGCCTTCCCCGGGCTCACGGACGAGAGCGCGCCTAGGCACCATGGCAGAACACGTATCCGTCTCGGATTTTAAAGGTTAAAACCTTTCATCGAGGACCCCTAAAAATTCGGGCTTCAATACCGGGACGTAACGCTTGAACCAAGGATTCGAACTGGCGTCCTAGCCCTTAATACGTATCTAAACCTCAGAACTGGCCTCTGTATTTCCATGTGGGGCGTCGGATCGCCTTTTCATTTCGCTTTCTGTATGCCCTAACGGGGATAGGATTTTGGGGGCGATAAAGCCTTTAAAACGTCGGGTGCACTATATTTCGGAGAGGGTCTATCCACCAAAGGAATCCCCGGACGAATTCCTCAACCTTCAATCCCTCTCCGACTCAAACCCCTGGATGAGCCCAGGTTAGGCAAAAAATTCTCTCAGACTGGATATGCTCATGTGCGGCCCATTATAAAAAAGGGGGAGTTTTACACCAGTCTGCTCCCGGCGAGCTTCTCGACGGCCCTGATGACGGCCTGGGTGCCCTTCTGCCTGAGGCCCTCGGCGTCGAGGCTCCTGAACATCTGCTGGACGACGGACGTCCCCATGAGAGGCATCTCAGCGTCGGCGGCTGCCTCCATGATGAGCCTCAGGTCCTTGATGTAGTCCTTCACCTTGAAGCCCGGCTCCAGGTCGCCCCTCAGCAGCTTCGCGCCGTTGTTGGTGAGCTGCCAGCTCCCGGCTGCGCCCCCCGAGACGGCGGCGAGGCACTTCTCCAGGTCCACCCCCGACTTCCTGGCGAACATGAGGGCCTCCGCGACCCCGAGCATGTTCATCCCCACGAGGATCTGGTTCACGAGCTTCACCGTCTGCCCCATGCCGCTGCCCCCGACATGGGTTATCGTCCTGCCCATGGCCTGGAACACGGGGAGGCACTCCTCGTAGACCTCCTCATCTCCGCCGACCATGATGCTCAGGGTCCCCTCCCTGGCGCCAACGTCGCCGCCGCTAACGGGGGCGTCCAGCATCCTCACACCCTTCTTCCCTAGCTCCTCTGCGATACGCCTCGTCACCGAGGGGGAGATAGTGCTCATGTCTATGACCACGGTCCCTGGCCTCGCCCCGTGGATCACCCCTTCCGTTCCCAGAAGCACCCCCTCGACGTCGGGGGAGTCTGTGACTATGTCGACCACGACGTCGGACATCTCCGCGACCTCCCTGGGGGAACCAGCCCCCTCTGCGCCTGCGTCGAGCAGGGGCTTCATCTTGGAGGGTGTCCGGTTCCAGACCGTGATGGGGAATCCGGCCCTGAGTAGGTTCATGGACATCCCGCTGCCCATGAGGCCCAGCCCTATGAAACCTATCCGCTTCACAAGCGACACCGGGAATAGGTCACGCCCCGGCCTCTAAACCCTTTCGCCTAGCCCCTCACGAGCCTCCTCAGGATGAGGAGGTAATGGTTACCAGCGAACCCCAGGAGGACGAGGGCGATGGCGACGACGAGCATCGTGTTCGCCTTCTTGGAGTCGTACGCCACCCCTGTGCTCTTGTAGGCGAGGAGCATCCCGGCGAACATGAAAACGGTGAGGGCCATGCTGACGACGCTCTCGTTCAGGGTCTGCTCCCCAGCATATGGGTGGACGGGCACCAGCCCCCCGCTGCCCCCGGGCCAGAAGGAGTAGGGACTGTCCAGGAGGTCGTATATGCCTCCCCCCGCGATGAAGGCCGAGAAGAGCACGACCGCCCACGCGACCAGGGTCATCGAGACCCGGGGGCGGCGCCTACCCCTCCTGCCCGCATCGTCGATGAACCTCCTTATCCTGCGGATTACGGTCGAGATGCCCCTGCGCCTCCTTTCAGGGTCAATAACTTGTGACTTGCGATATATGGCTTTTTCTCGGGCAGCACCGCTGTATGGGGCTTCAACAACTCTTTAATTTCGGTCCTTCCCAGAATATGGGGGTTGTAGGCTTGCCGCAGAAGATCATGTGCTCCGAGTGCAACTACACGCTCTACGAGGGCGACATCCTCAAGTCCCCTCAGGACGTCGTCAAGAAGTTCGACGGTAAATGCCCGAACTGCGGGAAGCGGCTGGGCTTCTCCATGGACGGGGTGATCATCAGCCCCTGCGAGGAGGAGGACGAGCGCCCCCGCGGGTAATTCTCTGAAAAACAGTTTTAACCCTCGTCCCCTCCTAGGGATAGGAGGGAAGATTTTGGAGCTCAGGAAGACCCACTTGTACGCCTACCACGCGGAGCACGGGAACATCGTTGACTTCGGCGGCTTCGCGATGCCCGTCTGGTTCGAGGGCATAATGGCCGAGCACAAGGCTGTCAGGGACGGGGTGGGCATCTTCGACACCAGCCACATGGGGAGGTCGATGGCGGAGGGCCCCGACGCAGAGGGATTCCTCAACTGGGTGTTCACCAACGACGTCTCCAGGCTGGACCTGCACGACGGCGTATACACCGTCATGCTGAACCCCGGCGGTGGGATTATCGACGACCTAATCCTCTACAAGCTGAAGCCCGAGAGGTACTTCATAGTCTACAACGCCGGCACCCGGGAGAAGGACTTCGCCTGGTTCAGGAAGAACGCCGATGGCTTCGACGTGAGGCTCACCGACCTGTCCGACGACATGGCGATGATGGCCGTCCAGGGGCCGAGGGCCGTCGAGACGGTGAACAAGGTCACAGAGGAGGATGTCTCGGGCGTGAAGCGCTTCGGGATCGCAAGGGTAACGGCCGCGGGGCACCCCGGTTTCGTGACGAGGACCGGTTACACGGGGGAGGACGGCTTCGAAGTCTACGTCAGGGACTGCCCCCTGGAGAGCTCGGGGAAGGCGCTGGAGGTCTGGAACGCCCTGGTGGACGCCGGTGCAGTGCCGTGCGGCCTCGGGGCGAGGGACAGCCTCAGGCTCGAGGCGGGGCTGAACCTCTCGGGGCAGGACATCGACGAGGGGACGAACCCCCTGGAGGCGAAGCTGAGGTGGGTGGTGAAGTTCAAGAAGCCCGGCGGTTTCATCGGGAAGGCGGCCCTCGAGAAGGTCCGGGAAGAGGGGGTGAAGAGGACCCAGGTCGGCGTCGCGATGGTCGGCAGGGGCATCCCGAGGCACGGATACGAGATCTGGGACGGCGGGAGCTCGAAGAAGATAGGAGAGGTGACCAGCGGCGGCCTGGCCCCGAGCCTTGGATACGGCATCGCCCTCGGGTACATCCCCCCGGAGTACTCGGAGCTTGGGACCAAGGTGAACATCATGATCCGGGGCAGGCTCGTTGAGGGAAAGATTGTTAAGTCGCACCCATTCTATGATGAAACCGTATACGGTTGGAAGAGGGATTTGAAGTGAGCGAGGAGTACAAGATCCCCGAGGGCCTCTACTACACGGAGCAGCACGAGTGGGCGAGGAAGCTCGAGGACGGCACTGTCGTCGTCGGCGTGACTGACTACGCCCAGAAGCAGCTCCACGAGATAGTGTACGTCGAGCTCCCGGAGGTCGAGAGCGAGGCGGAGCAGATGGCGCCCATCGGCGCCGTGGAGTCGGTGAAGGCCGTCTCCGACATGAACGCGCCGGTCAGCGGGGCCGTCGTCGAGGTGAACGAGGACCTGCTGGACAGCCCGGAGCTGCTCAACGAGGACCCCTACGGCGAGGGGTGGATAGCGAAGATCGAGCCCTCCGACTTCGAGGGGGACGTCATCCGGCTGATGGACGCCGAGGCGTACAGGAAGTTTGTGGCGGAGCAGGCGCACTGACCCCTAATCCCTTTTTTGTGCGGGGGTTCCCAAGTGGCCAAAGGGGTTAGGTTCAGGCCCTAATGGATCAGTCCTACGTGGGTTCGAGTCCCACCCCCCGCACCAACCATCATTTTTTCTAGCGTCAGTGGGTGATCATAAGGAGTTTTCGTTTTAAGGTCTGTGAAGTTTATGGGTTTATAGATTGTTGCTTCACACTTGTTATTTGACCGGCGCATGAAGCTTTGACTGTTTTTCATGTTTACCCCTGATATTGGAGCCGTGTTGGTCTCTTCTTTTTATTGATTGCCCTTTTAGCGCTGCGAGCGATTTATGTTCGCTTTATTTTATTAATGTTCGTCGGTTGCGAACGTTCGCTATTAGCGAACATTTATATATAGTAGCGAACAGGCTCTCTTGATGAGGAAAGTCAAGAATATTTTCGAGCCCAGGGCGTCGAGGATTCTGCGGTGTCTGCTGACCAATCCCGGGAAGGTCTGGAGCATAAGGGGCTTGGCAAAAGAGGCCCAGGTCAGCGTCGGGTATACGCACGCCGTCACCGCCTCCCTGCTGGATCTAGGTTATGTGATAAGGAACGAGGTCAACCTAATCGAGGCGACGGATCCAGTGAAACTGCTGGAGCGATGGGCCAGTTACCACCAGTTCTATCACGAAAACAAATTCCTAGAATACTATACCTTTGAGAGAGAAATCGAACGGATCATTGAGAAGACCCGGAGCCTGAAATCAGATCACGCTTTGACTACCCTAGCGGGGGCGTATCTGGTCTCGCCGTACGTCAGGCCGACGGTCGTTGATCTTTATGTCAGGGACGAGGGGCAATCGAGGAGCATCATGGAAAAATTGGACCTGAAACTCACTCCACGAGACGGTAACGTCCGCCTGGTTCTGCCCTATGACGAGGGCGTCTTCTATAAGACCCAGAAGGTGGATGACGTGAGGATCGTCTCGAATGTCCAGCTTTACGTGGACCTCATTAACTACCCTGCCAGGGGAGAGGAGGCAGCCAAAGCTATCTTGAGCACGATACGGAGCGAGTGGAGCTCATCCTTACTTGGGGGTCAATGAAATGTATGACAGAAACCTGACCGAGGCCTCTAAAGGCGCTCTGCTGGAGCTGTGCATGGCTCTGAACAGTTACAGACACAATTTCATCATTGCAGGAGGCTGGGCGCCCTACTTCCTGTCCCGGGGCTACTTCGACCACTGCGGCTCAATGGACATAGACTTCGTCCTGAGACCTGCAATCATTCAGAGATATGAGAGCATAAAGGAAATCGTCGAGGGCCTCGGCTACAGCGTAACAAGAAACCCCTTCAGATTCGTGAGAGACATAAGAACCACCGATGGTAGAGCATTCCAGATTCATTTAGACATACTCACCGAGCCGGAGCCCGCCCTGAGACAAGATTTTCTCGTGGAGGTACAGGAAGACCTCCGTGCATGCTTGATTCCAGGCATCAGTATTGTCTTCGACCATAACTATGAACAGGATCTGGAGGCGACCCTGCCAAGCGGCGGAGAAGCGGCACACACGATCGATGTGGCGGACATCGTCGGTACGTTGACCACTAAGGGGAACGCGTTGCCCAGACTGAAAGACAAGGATAGCTACGACATATACTCTGTGGCAGGATTCCACGCCGGGTCACCGGTCGAGGCGGCGCGAGCATTTAAAAGATTGACCAGAGCAGGACACGGCGAGGGCACACCAACAATATCACGAGCTATGAGAATCATCAGGAATAGTTTCATGTCCCCCTCAAGATATGGATGCGTCTCAGTCGCCCGGTTTATGGGCTCCAATGGATCTGTTCGCAACGACGCCCATCAAAGAGTGACCACATTCATTGATAATGTTAACACATAAGAAAAATGACCAATTGAGGTCCTGTTGGCTACCCTGAATGGGTTTGAATCCCACCCCCCGCACCATTTTACCACATCGTCAGCTCTAGTATAGAGGATTACAATTGTTGATGTGAGTAATAGTAGAAAATCCATAGTTTCTTTTTCATTTTTTCTCTTTCACCTCTTTTTTCAAGGCGCACGTGCAGCGCACGTTGGAAAACCTCCAACAAATCGGCGTTTGCGCGCGCGACCGCAAACATGTCCCACGTGGGACATGTTTCCCCCGTAGTTGCCATTACATAGCGCGCGTACTGGCGGAAGAATAATAACTGATAACCTAGAGAACGAACGCGCGCGTGAGGGAGACAGCCTTGAACATAGTTAACAAGCATGAGGCCGTAATCGAGCTAACGCGTCTAAACACATTTGGCAGGTTTCCAGACGGCCGTCCTCGTGTGCCAGATAGCCTGATTGAGCGCTTGAAGTCGGTAACCACCGAGGAAGCCTGGGGCGTCTTACGTGGGCACGGTTATCTCCACCAGTTCGAGGGAGGCTGGTTTCGCACCCATCCTCACAGAATCCTGATCGGGAGAGCTGTCACAGCTATGATGATTCCGAGCAGGCCTGACCTGAACGATCTCGTGGAGGAGACGGGGCGCGCAGAAGGGCGTATAGGCGGCCAGAACTCATGGGTCATTGACACCCTTGAACCGGGCGACGTCCTGGTCGTCGACCTCTGTGGAAAGATCGATGAGGGGACCTTCGTGGGCGATAATCTAGCCACCTCGATAATGACCAGGACGAAGGCGGGCGCGGTCATCGACGGAGGCATCCGGGACTACCAGGGCGTATCCAAGCTGAAGGAGATCTCCATTTTCTGCAGGGGGATCCACCCATCGGCTATCGCCGACGCAACCCTGGTTGGCATCAACATCCCTGTTCGAATAGGCCGGGCCACGGTTCTACCGGGAGATGCGGTGCTGGGCACACCTACTGGCTTGATCTTCATACCACCACATCTCGTCACAGATGTCGTCGAACGGTCTGAGGACATAAGGATGCGAGACCGCTTCGGGAAGCTGCGCCTGAGCCAAGAAAGGTACATGCCCGGAGAGATAGACCGCCAATGGACCAACGAGATCGAGAGAGACTACAAAGAATGGCTGAAGGAGAGAGGCGACGAGGAGGAGGGCCAATCCAAGTGAAAATTGTCGATTTGAAGGCGATGACCATCCAGATGAACGGATGGCATTACCCCATCGTCAAGATCGAAACAGACGAGGGCATACACGGCCTGGGGGAGGCCAGAGACGGCGCCGACAAGAGGCTCCTCCTAGACCTTAAGAGGCTCGTCATGGGCGAGGACCCGACGAACGTGGAGAGGCTGTTCCAAAAGATACGGGCACGGGGAGGTCGAGGCTCAATGGGGCGCCAAGGCGGAGGCGTCAGCGGTGTCGAGATGGCGCTTTGGGACATAGCCGGGAAGGCCGCCGGTTTACCCGTGTACAAGCTCATCGGCGGAAAGCGCAGGGATAAGATTCGAGTCTATGTTGACAGCGGTGAGGGCGTCCTGCTCGATGGATCTCGCCCTCCCAAGTATCCGGAGGACGGATGGGAGCGGGCCTACACACCAGAGGCCTACGCCGAGAAGGCCAGGAGGAGGAAGGCCCTGGGTTTCACCATAATCAAGTTCGATCTGGGGTATCACGGCTTCTTCCTCAACGTGCCGGGTTACACCTTGGGGCAGCAGACGAGCGAACGCGGATTGAAGGCTCAGGTGTCCTGCGTGAGGGCCGTTAAGGAAGAACTGGGCGACGGGATAGCCCTCTGCCTGGATCTGGGTAGTGAGGACTACCTGGCGTCTTCGAGGCACATGGCAGTACATTCTGCGATACGGCTCTGCAGGGCCCTCGAACCCTTCGACATCCTCTGGATCGAGGACGCATTGTCGAACGCCCACCTGGACGGGTGGATCCGCCTCACTAACTCCACCACCGTGCCAACTCTGACCGGGGAGGACCTTTACCTGAGGTATGGATTCCTCCCCTTCTTCGTTGAGCATGCCATCGACATCGCTCACCCGGACATATCCACCGCAGGAGGCATATTAGAGGGCAAGAAGATAGGAGACCTCGCGGAGATCTTCGGAATCTCCGTGGCCCTGCACTGCGCGGGCTCGCCCGTTGCATTCATGGCTAACGTCCACTGCGCCTCGGCCCAGCCAGACAACTTTATCGCCCTGGAGTACCATGCTGCCGACATGCCGGGTTGGCTGGATCTTGTGAAGGGGCTTTCCGAGCCCCTTATCGAGGATGGCTTCATAAACGTCCCAGACAAGCCCGGGTTGGGCATAGAGCTCAACGAGAAGGTCGTCAGAGAAAGCCTCGCTCCGGGTGAAACCTTTTTCGAGTAAAGAATCAACGAGCCCCGGACGCGCATCTCGACGCGCTCGCTAAGCGCGCATCATATTTGTTTTGGGAGGCACATTTCTGTTACGACGCATCATGGTCAAGATGAGATTCGCCGTCAATCTTCCAGGTGGAGTCTACAGAACTGAAAACCTGATTTTGATGAAGCAGTTGGGCTGCACCGACGTCATAGGCCATGGTCCAAGGCTTTCAGGCCCCGACGGGGTCTGGGAGCAAGGTGACCTGGAGCAGCT
>Ga0224501_10002549_pt1 | contig 14359 bp, 15 predicted proteins | sample SF_Oct11_sed_USG_4_FD_169105 | JGI IMG/M metagenome (GOLD analysis project Ga0224501, IMG submission 169105) | Sediment microbial communities from San Francisco Bay, California, United States - SF_Oct11_sed_USGS_8_1 | ecosystem: Environmental > Aquatic > Marine > Sediment | place: USA...
AGCCCAAACGTCATGACACGCCGTGTAATGACGAAAAGTTATTAAAGGCGCCTTTTCTTAAGTCATTGAGACTAAATGATAAACCAAAAAAAAGCAAAAATGAAAACGCCGGAACAAACTATTGGATTACGGGCCGGAAATTTTTTAAAACGCGAAAACGAACTGTACAAATCCGAGAAGCTCTTTAACAAACAAACTAAAGGAATATCATTGAAAAACAATAACTTACGTTTTTATTTTTTGAAAACAGCAAACGAACTAAAGAAAATGATTTCCCCCATCACTTCACAATGATAAATCTGCCTTATGACCAAGAATAAAGACATCATACACGTTCTAGACAAGAAAATTGCCCTAAAGCAAGCCCCGCAAGGATTCCGGACCTCGCTCGATAGCGTGATGCTAGCCGCTGCCTGCCCCGCCAGGTCAGGTCAGTCTATCCTTGATCTGGGCTGCGGCGTTGGCAGCGCCGGACTTTGTGCCCTCTGGAGGATTAACGGTGCAACCCTGACTGGTATTGATATTCAAAGCTGTCATATTGATCTAGCCTTAGAAAATGCCGTGCTTAATAACATGACTGAGCGCTGTCGCTTTATGCAAGGCGATATTCGTACCTTGGATATAGATAAAGCCAATCACATTATCTGCAATCCACCCTATCAGGAATCGGGAAAACACCTCCACTCTCCTTCTAATGCCAAGGCCAAGGCTATGGGCCACACCGAAGACGATATCTCCCTGCAGGACTGGATCACCTGCGCCTTCAACCATATCAAAGGCCAAGGCAGTTTAACGCTAATCCATGAGGCAGGACGACTCGATGACATCCTACATGCCCTTTACAGCAAAAACGGCGGTAAACGCTTCGGGAATGTCGAAATCTTCCCCTTATGGCCCAAAGAAAGCACACCCGCAAAACGGGTCATTGTGCGGGCTTGGAAGCACAAAAAATCCCCCGCGATTATGCATAACGGCCTAATCCTTCATAACGAAGATGGTTCTTATACAAAAACAACAGATCGCATTTTGCGGGATGGCAAAGCCTTATTTTAGAGGAGCCCATTTATCCTTAAACTTTAAGATCGGCTTTTCAAAATAAGTATAGCTTGAATGAGCACAAAAATAAGATAAAGCTAAAGTGAAAAAGAACAAAATAATATGTCCAAATAAATATGTATATCCCAAGTAGAAAATAACATGCGACAAAATTATACAAATAGGCACATGGAATATATATAGACCATAACTTATCCGTCCAATAGTAGTAATACTTTTCGTACATAATATTTTGATAACCCAATGCTCCTTATTTAAAGAGAGTAGATAAAGCAATAAAGAGCAATAAATAATACTTACAAAAGATAATGCATTACCCATAGCAAAAATATGTGCCTCAAAAATTGTATTATAATTGAAAAGCAAGAATAGAAGTATGATTAAGATAATCCAAAATGTTACAAGATAGGCATATTTATATTTGGAAATTCCTAATCCCCACTTTTTGTACAAAAGAGCAATCATCCCCCCAAGAATCAGGCCATCCATATGAGAAAATGTCATTGTATACGCAAATTTATTATATCCCAGATTAGCTAAAAACCATCTAAGAACCCATGAAAGACAAACAAAAGTAATACACATTAAAAACGTAGCCTTATATGATTTTTTATACATAAACCAAAATAAACACGGCCATATTAGATAGAATTGCTCTTCTACAGCTAAAGACCAAGTATGATTCAGTAAGCCATAAAGATTGACTTCATGTAATAAGCTCCAGTTTTGGATGAAGAAAAAATAATATAATAACTTCAGATCAAACATAGTTTGACCTGAGAATAAGATCATAAAAGTAAAAATTGCAAAAAATAGATAATATAGAGGAAATATTCGTAATGAACGCCTGATATAAAAATTTTTGAATTTACGTTCTGAGTAAGCAGTATCAATAAGAATAGCGGTAATTAAAAACCCAGATATCAAAAAAAACAAATCTACACCAAATTGCCCTAATATAGTTATTCGATAATAAGTATCAAATCCATACGCATCATAACCAAGAGCTTCATACAACAACTCTGAAGCGTGAAACCATATAACAAGCAAAACAGCAACTCCGCGCAGGCCATCAATAAACTTGTAATGATGGCCAACTACGATTTTGCCGTTTTGAGGGTTATTTTCCGACAATCTTCTCTCTCAGGAAATCCTTGACCTTGTCCATATGAATACGCTCTTGCGCCATAGTGTTACGGTCACGCACTGTTACGGTCTGATCTGAAATCGTATCATTATCCACGGTAAAGCAATAAGGCGTGCCGATTTCATCCTGACGGGCATAGCGCTTGCCGATATTCTGCTTGATATCCAGCTCCACAGCAAACTCATGACGCAAATCCAGATAAAGCTTCTGGGCGATGGGAACATGCTCCTCTTTGGCTGTCAGCGGCAAAATCGCAGCCTTAAGCGGCGCCATAGAAGGATGGAAGTTCAGATACACACCGGATGGCCTGTTTTTATCCACCGTATAGGCCTGACAGATCAAGGCCAGAACACCGCGCGTCAAACCTGTTGACGGCTCGATCACATGCGGCACAAAGCGCTTATTCTCGGCCTGATCGAAATATTCCAGCTTCTGCCCCGAAAATTCAGCATGCTGCGTGAGGTCAAAATTCCCGCGATGGGCAATCCCTTCAAGTTCGCCGAAATCCGGCGCTGTGAACGGGAAGCGGTATTCCACATCAATGGTGCGGGATGAATAATGCGCAAGCTCTTCCTTGGGAACATTGAGGAAATGCAGCTCTGATTTAGGGATACCGACAGACTCCCAGAACCGTGTGCGCTCATCAACCCAGAAGTCAAACCATTGTGGCACGTCTTCCTCCGCGCAGAACCATTCCAGTTCCATTTGCTCGAACTCGCGGGAGCGGAAAATAAAATTCCTAGGCGTGACTTCATTGCGGAAAGCCTTCCCGATTTGCGCAATTCCGAAAGGCGCTTTGACACGGCTTGAATCCAGTACATTCTTGAAATTCAAAAATATCCCCGCGCAGGTTTCTGGACGCAAATAGGCTTTATTGTCATCCCCCGAAGCGGCACCCACATAAGTGTGGAACATCATGTTGAATTGAACTGGCTCTGTAAGAGTTCCCTTTGTATTCACATCTGGTCCAACAACAAATTTATAATGCTCCGGTTTAACCCTTCCTTCAAATGGTTTCAAAATAAGTTTACCAATACGCAAATTTTTCAAAGTTTCATCGCCAGCCTTTTTTATATACTTTTCAATTTTTTTCGCGGCAGCATCTTCTTCAGTCTTATCCCATTGGTCCACCATGAAAGCAAAAGAAGTACGGCCATTATCTAACAAACTTTGCCCATTTTTCCCTTTATCATTCTCCTCATCTTTGGGAACTATGATAATTAAATGATCTTCCCGATACCTCTTCTTCGATTCGCGGCAATCCACCATCGGGTCGTTAAAACCACCGACATGGCCCGAAGCCTCCCAGCATTTGGGGTTCTGGATAATCGACGAATCAACCCCGACAATCGAGATCGGCGCGCCATCCGGCCCGATTGGCGGACAAAGCACCATATCCCGCCACCAGCGGTCACGTAAGTTATTTTTGAGCTCCACCCCGAGCGGCCCGTAATCCCAGAATCCGTTGATTCCCCCATAGATATCCGAGGCCGCAAAAATAAAGCCTCTGCGCTTACATAAGGAAACTATATCTTTCATTATTTCTTTGTGATCAGTCATTTTATCCACGTTATTTACTTTTTTAAAGACTGCATAATGGCGCGAAACCACTGGAAACACAAGAGCTTGACGTTTTAAATAAAAAAATCTACTATTTTTTTATTATCGAGACTATAAATATAATTACCGAAACTAAATAGTAATATTAAATAAAATAAACTATTTATATTTATCTTTGTAAAAATAATATTTAATATTGTTAATAAATTTACTTAACTTTATTATATATTGATACATAGTATTTTTTCTCTTTTTAATTGACTTTTTACTTTTAATTCCGTATATTGCAATTATATAGGAGAAAAGAAATGTCAAGCAATATTGATGAATCCTTATTAGCATCGGGGATTGTTCCCCCGGGGATGACCAAAGAAGGTCGAGATGCGTTTAGAAGACAGACACTCTTTAACAGGGTAAAATCTGGGCTAAGCGATAGCTTTAATGAGTTATCAAACTGGGGCATTGAAAAATATAAACGAGCAAAAAGTGTCGCTGTGAACACAGGTGGAATAATAGGGGAATGGTGTCAGGCCATACACGATGGAAAACTATTCGATTTCTCTGCCAAGGAATTCGGCAGAATGTTTGATTTCGTCGGATGGTTCGAAGGTATGGCCGCTGAGATGGCGGGAAATCATCCTGAATATGGATAACAAAGTTTCAAGTCAGTAACCAGAGTCGGACCGGAGAAGTTCGAGGAAGAATAAAAAACAACACATAAAATGATAAAGGCCACAAAGCAGCCTTTGAAGTTGGGGGAAAGAGGCGACCGAGAAATCGGCGCCTTTTTCATTTTCTTAAGAGTAGAACATATGGTCGTTTAAGATAAGAATTGGGCAAATCATTCCCGTCATTCCCCGAATTTTACACAGTAAAATTCTAGGGGAATCCAGATAATTATGGATTGCCTTAGAATTTTTAAAAAAAAATTCAGGCAATGACGTGCTTGGGGACTGTCCAATTTTTATCTTAAATGACTATAGTCAAATGGATTTCAATCCTGATAAGGCATGAGGAGTGCAGCGTATTACAATACGTAAACGACGAATAACGAAGTGCAAGAATAAATGGGAGTGACTATATTTAGATTCCTCCATGCGCTACGCTTAGTCGGAATGACAAAAAAATCAAAGACTACCGCACATAAATCTGGGTTGTGCGCCCGCCCCTATTCAGGACCAAAGAAATCCCTTTTCGGGGATCAACATCCGCCAATGCTTTTTGAACATCACCCACAGTTTCAATATCCTGACCGTTAATCTGCAAAATCAGATCTCCTGCACGAACAAGGCTTGCAGCTCTGCTTCCTCTGGAAACATCAAAAACCACAACTCCGTCCTCAATACTCAAATCCAATTCGAAAGCCACAGCAGGATTAACATTAGCAATAACCGCTCCGTCTAAAGCGTGACGCCCCTCCAGCGCAGTTTCATGTCTGGGCGGGACATCCGGCGCGGCCATAGCCTTAACCTTCAAAGTTAAAGTCTCTTCCCCTCGCATAATTGCCATTTCCGCATATCGCACAGGCTTGGCTATCGGGACTGTTGCCATACGAAACTTCATTTCCGCAGCATCGCGAATTTGATGCCCATTCACATGCGTGACCAGATCCCCTACTTTTGCGCCTGCTTCCTTGAGAGGACTAGCAGAATGCAGTGAGGAAATAAGCGCCCCGCTCGGCCTGTCTAACCCCAGACTAGCCGCAATATCGGAGGTCACGTCCTGCATGGATACGCCAAGCCATGGCCGCTGAATGCCGCGATCTCCGCTTTGCCCGCTTTGCTCGGCGGCAATAATGCTCATCACCATTTCCGCCGGAATAGCAAAACCTATGCCCATCGACCCACCAGAGCGAGAATAAATGGCCGTGTTAATCCCGACCACCTTGCCGTTCATATCCACAAGCGGCCCGCCGGAATTCCCCGGATTAATCGCTGCGTCTGTTTGAATAAAGAAATTATAATCATTTATATCAAGATTGGAGCGCCCTTGCGCCGAGACAATACCGCTCGTAACTGTCTGCCCTACGCCAAAAGGGTTGCCAATCGCCAACACCAGATCGCCCACTTCCAGATTTTCACTGGGCGCAAGCTCCACAAAAGGAATATCCGTCAAATCCCCCTTCATACGGAGCAACGCCAAATCGGAAGCCTCATCACTCAAAGATAATTCCGCCTCGAATTCCCGCCCGTCAGCCAAAACCACGGTAATCTCGTCAGCACCTTTAATCACATGGGCATTGGTCACGACAAGGCCGCTTTCCATCATAATCACACCCGACCCAAGCGCACTTTCGACACGCTCGCGCATCCTGCCGCCATATAAATCCCATTTAAAAAACTCGCTGAAGAAAGGATCATCCAAAAAGGGATGACGATACCCCGTTGATATTGTTCTTTTTGTGTATATATTGACGACCGATGGAGCAACTTTCTTAACCAGCGGAGAAAAAGATAATTGCATTTGCACAGGATTTTGAGGCAACACACGGTTTTCCGCCGCAGCGTAAAACGGGGTTGCATTGAGGATAAAAACCGTTAAACAAAGAAGCAAATTCCGCATAGGCAAAAAGTAAATCGGGCTTAAAAGAATTTCAAGACGGGAAATTTAAAAAATGAGTACAGCCAAAAAAACCATAAGTGACATTAAAAACGCCAAAGGTGCGGCGCAACCTCTTGTCTGCCTGACGGCCTATACTGATCCCTTAGCAACCCTCCTTGATCCGCATTGTGACTTAATTCTGGTCGGTGACTCTCTGGGCATGGTCCTATACGGCTTACCCAGCACTGAAAATGTCACTTTGGATATGATGATCGCCCATGGAAAGGCTGTAACCTGCAAACCCCGCCAAGCGGTCATTATAGTTGATATGCCTTGCGGATCATACGAAGCACATAAGGAACTGGCATTGCGCAATGCACGCCGCATTATGGACACCACCGGCTGTGACGGGGTAAAACTTGAAGGCGGGAAAAACATGGCCGCCACTATTGCCCATTTGGTTGAAAACAACATTCCGGTTATGGGGCATATCGGCCTAATGCCGCAATCCGCAAATAAAGAAGGCGGCTATATGGTCAAAGGAAAAACCGATGAGGAAATCAAGCGCTTATTAGAAGATGCTAAAGCCATTGAAGATGCCGGAGCTTTTTCTTTTGTTATCGAAGCCACTATTGAAGACGTCGCCCGAACAATCACCCAAAGCGTTTCCATCCCGACCATAGGCATAGGGGCCTCTGCAGCCTGTGACGGGCAAGTTCTTGTGACCGAGGATATGCTTGGCATGCTCACCGGTCATACGCCGAAATTTGTTAAAAAATATGCTGATCTGGCTGAGGAAATCTCTTGCGCTGTGGAAAGTTACGCAAATGAAGTTAGATCCAGAAAATTCCCTTCCGGTGAATATCTATACGGCATGAAAAAATAATGAAAAAGGCCGTCACACTTCAAGAGTTAGATCAAGCTTTAGAGGACTATAGGAACTCCGGCAAGACAATCGGCTTCGTGCCGACTATGGGCGCGCTGCATGACGGGCATTTATCTCTCGTAAATTTAGCTAAAGAGAAGGCCGATATTGTGGTTGTGAGTATTTTTGTCAACCCCACACAATTCGCCCCGCATGAGGATTATGACGCCTATCCGCGCGATGTGAATGGTGATATTGAAAAGCTTAAACCATTGGACGTAGATGTGGTATTTTGCCCGACTAAGGATGATCTTTATCCCGATGGAACGGATAGTGCGGTGAAGGCTGGAAGTAACGCCGAAGGGCTTGAAACCATATTCCGCCCCCATTTTTTTGATGGTGTGGTAAATGTAGTATCCCGCCTGTTTGATGCCGTAAAACCGGATGTGGCCGTGTTCGGAGAAAAGGACTTCCAGCAACTTATGGTCATCCGCGAGATGGTTGAAACTCTCGGTCTTGATATCGAGATTATCGGCGGAGAGATTGTGCGCGATGAGCACGGCCTGGCCCTATCCTCCCGTAACGCGTATTTGAGCACCGAAGAGCTGGAAATCGCAAGGCAGCTCAATAAAATTATCCGCAACGCCGCAAAAACCAAAGATTTGGACACCGCGAAGGCTGAATTATTGAAGACCGGATTTGATAAAGTCGATTACGTGGAAAAACGCTGGAACCGGATACTCGCCGCTGCTTGGCTTGGAAAAACGCGGTTGATTGATAACATTCCTGTCATCTCGACCGAACGTTAGGGAGTGGAGAGATCTTATAGCTGTCGTCTATTCATAAGATTTCTCGACTTCGCTCAAAATGACAACCACAAAATAAAACCGACCCATAAGAGCCGGTTTAGAATTCTAATTTCCTTGGCGTCATTCCCGCGAAAGCGGGAATCTAGTTCTTAATTCCGGAGATCCTGCTATCGCAGGGATGACACCTATAGAAAAATTAAGCTTTCGCCGCTTTCTCTGCTTCTTCGGTTTCGAAGCCAAAATCACCGTCTTCATCAAGGAAGTTCACCGGACCGGAATCCTGACCCTTGGCATCTTCATCACGATCAACAAGCTCGATAATCGCCATTGGCGCGGCATCACCATAACGGAAACCCGCCTTCATAATGCGAACATAACCGCCCGGACGGCTCTCATAACGCTCAGCCAGAACATCAATGATTTTCTTGGCCTGAACTTCATCACGCATTTTCGCAATGATCTGGCGACGCTTAGCAACCGCTCTTTCAGGATTAGCAGCAGCCTGCTTGCCCATTGTGATCAGTTTTTCGACATAAGGGCGCAAGGTTTTTGCCTTAGGCAAAGTCGTTTTAATCTGCTCGTGTTTTACCAAAGAAGCCGCCATATTCGCCAGCATCGCCTTACGGTGAGTAGAATCGCGGTTTAATTTTCTATGTGCTTTACCATGTCTCATGACATTTTCCTTTCACTTTTGCCGATTGCTTAAGCGGCATTTCTGCGGCTTCATTTTGCTTCGCCCGAAGCCTCCATGAAGACCATAAAACAAACCATTTGGCACTAACCATATTCTAAGCCGTTTACCAAACGGGGCGGACACTACGTCCTTTTTAAAGTCTTTCCCCTAAACATTCAGGGAAAAGATAAAATCTATAATCGTCTTACTTTTTTTAGGAGCGAAGCAACGCTGTACCAAATTAAAGTGGACGATTAAAATTGTTGATCATCCATCTTTCTGGCCAGATCTTCGATATTTTCCGGTGGCCATCCTTCAACCTGCATACCAAGATGCAAGCCCATCATGGATAGAACTTCTTTGATCTCGTTCAATGATTTACGGCCAAAATTCGGCGTACGAAGCATATCACCTTCGGATTTTTGAACCAGATCACCAATGTAAACGATATTGTCATTTTTCAGGCAATTCGCGCTACGTACGGAAAGCTCAAGCTCTTCCACCTTACGAAGAAGATTTTTGTTAAAGGGAAGCTCCTGAGCTTCTTCTTTTTCTTTCTCGTCTTCTGGATCATCGAAATTAACAAACACTTGAAGCTGATCTTGCATAATACGCGCAGCAAAAGCTACGGCGTCTTCCGGAGAGATCGCGCCATTTGTTTCTACGGTCATTGTCAGCTTGTCATAATCTGTAATCTGACCAACACGTGTGTCTGTAACTTCATATGTCACTTTACGCACAGGCGAAAACACACTATCAATCGGCACAAGACCAACTGGGCATTCTTCGGGGCGGTTCTGAGCTGCCGGACGGTAACCTTTACCTGTATCGACAGTCATTTCCATAGAAAGCTTAGCCCCTTTATCCAAAGTACAAATCACAAGATCAGGATTCATAATCTCGATATCTGCACCGGCTTCAATTTGAGCTGCCGTTACTTCACATGGACCTTCTGCACTAAGGCGCATCTTACGCGGACCTTCAACATGCATACGCACAGCCAGAGCCTTCAGATTAAGGATAATATCTGTCACATCTTCGCGCACACCTTCAACAGATGTGAATTCATGCAGCACGCCATCAATCTGAACAGCTGTTACAGCCGCACCATGTAATGAAGAGAGCAAAATACGGCGAAGTGAATTACCAAGTGTCAAACCAAAACCACGCTCAAGCGGTTCGGCGATAACTGTTCCTGTATTAGGACGCGAGTTTCCAGCTACTTCAAGCTTCTGGGGCTTAATCAATTCCTGCCAGTTTTTCTGAATCATTAGGTCTTCCTTTTCTTTTCTATACTTTGATTATACACGACGTCTTTTTGGCGGACGGCAACCATTATGTGGAATGGGTGTAATGTCCTTGATCGACTTAATAGTAAAGCCAATTGCTTGCAACGCGCGGAGGGCTGATTCACGGCCCGAACCCGGACCTTTGACACGAACATCCAATTCCTTCATGCCGTGCTCCTGAGCCTTTTTACCGGCATCTTCAGCAGCCATCTGAGCGGCATAAGGTGTGGATTTACGCGAACCTTTAAAACCCATCATACCTGATGAGGACCATGACACTGCATTGCCCTGTGCATCTGTAATTGTAACCAAAGTATTATTGAATGTGGAATTCACATGCACAATCCCCGATACAATGTTCTTCTTCTCTTTTTTCTTAGCTTTAACTTTAGGTTTAGCCATAACAAAAATCCTTCCCTACTTATTTCTTTTTACCGGCAATCGGCTTGGCTGGTCCCTTGCGAGTCCGCGCATTGGTCTTGGTTTTTTGACCACGGACAGGCAGACCATTTCTATGACGAAGCCCGCGATAGCACTTCATATCCATCAATCTCTTGATGTTCTGAGATACGTCTCGGCGCAAGTCACCTTCAATTTTGAAGTCACCTTTTTCGATTTCAGTACGGATCTTATTCAAGACATCATCATTGGCCTGACCCATGCGCATTTGCACATCGATTCCCAAATCATTACACATCTTGAATGCTGTTGTGCGACCAATGCCATGAATATATGTCAAAGCAATCGGAATACGCTTATTATCAGGGACATTAACCCCGGCAATACGTGCCATATCATTTTCCTTTCAAATTTCCATGGTTTTGAGAACACCTCAAAAACCAAACCAAACCGTTGATACTCCGCGCGTTAAGCTTTCACATCGCCGGTTTGTAAACAAATACACTTCTTAAAAATACAAGAAGAACGGGCGCATTATAGGTATTCAGCGCCCGGTGTCAATTTTTATTTCATAATAACAAGAAAAATATCTAAATCAGGCCGCTTTAGCCTTTAAATAGCCGTCAATTTGACTTGTGACCTCTTCGATAGGCTGCATACCGTCAACCTTATGCAAAACTCCCTTAGCTTCGTAATACGGTAAGATTGGTGCTGTTTGCTCCTGATAAACCTGCAAACGATTCTTCAGTACGTCTTCATTATCGTCACTACGCGCACCACCTGTTTCTTCTGCACGTTTTTTAATCCGCTCCAGCAAGGCATTCTGATCAACTTCCAGAGAAAATACGTGGTCTATCTTACGCGCCATATGCTGCAGCATGTCATCCAGAGCTTCTGCCTGCGCCACAGTTCTTGGAAAACCATCAAGAATAAAACCCTTCTGGCACCCAGGCTCGCTTATGCAATTGGCAATAAGCTCGATTATAACCTCATCTGATACAAGTTTTCCGGAATCAAGGATTGATTTAAGCTTCAGGCCCAATTCACTTTCACTCGCCACTTCCGCGCGAAGCATATCCCCGGTCGATAGCATTTTAATATTATACTGCGTCTGAATATGCTCTGATTGCGTTCCTTTACCTGCTCCCGGCGGACCAAACATAATAATATTCATTTTCCAGATGCCTCTCTTTTATAATCTGTGTATTACCGTCTTCGTCCACGCAGTTTAGTATTCCTGACAAGCCCCTCATATTGATGAGCGATAAGATGGGAATGAACTTGAGCAACCGTATCCATCGTCACCGACACAACAATAAGCAAACTTGTTCCTCCAAAGTAAAAAGGAAGTGAGTATTTGGCAATCAAAAATTCCGGTAACAAACAGATAAAAACCAGATAAATCGCACCTATTGTACTGATACGGGTCAGGACATAATCAAGGTAATCCGCTGTATTCTTACCCGGACGCATCCCCGGAACAAAACCGCCATATTTACGCAACGTATCTGCATTTTCTTCTGGATTGAATACGATCGCCGTATAGAAAAAGCAGAAAAATGCAACCAAAAGCCCATAGAGAATCATATAGACAGGCTGGCCATGGGCAAGATTACTCTCAATAAATGATCGCCACTCTGTATTTTCAAAACTCATCATACCAACTACTGTCAACGGCAAAAGCAAAAGAGATGAGGCAAAGATCGGCGGAATAACACCGGCAGTATTGATTTTTAAAGGTATATGACTAGACTCCCCGCCCATCATCCGGTTACCAACCTGCCGCTTGGGATACTGAACGACCACGCGTCTATGGGCACGTTCCACAAAAACGATAAGGGCAATAACACCCACAATCATGACAAGCAAACCGAACAGGACCATAGGATGTAACGTCCCTTCCTGCCCCAGATCAAGTGCCGCCGCAATAGCGCGTGGCAACTCGGCGACAATCCCTGCATAAATAATCAGGGAAATCCCGTTCCCAACACCGCGGCTTGTAATCTGCTCACCAAGCCACATAAGGAAAACCGTACCGCCAACAATCGTGATAACAGTAGAAGCGCGGAAGAACATACCCGGATCAATCACCGCGCCGCTCGCCTCAAGGCCGATCGACATGCCGTAAGCCTGAACCGAAGCCAATAAAACCGTCAGGTAACGCGTATATTGATTGATCTTCATGCGCCCGACCTCGCCTTCTTTCTTAAGCTCTTCAAGCTTTTTGGACATTGCCGAGGCAAGCTGCATGATAATCGAGGCAGAAATATAAGGCATAATGTTCAGCGCAAAAATCGTCATACGCGACAAGGCACCGCCAGAGAACATATTAAACATCCCCAAAATACCGCCGCTTTTAGAAGGATCAGAGAAAAACTGGCTCCATGCCTGAATATCTATACCAGGAACCGGAATATACGTCCCCAGCCGATAGACAATCAACGCCCCAATCACAAAGAATATGCGTTGTTTTAATTCAGTCGCCTTGGCCAAAGCCCCCAAATTTGCATTTTTCGCAAGCTGTTCAACAGCAGAAGCCATATTTGATATTCCTCAAACCTAAGTTACTAAAACAAATTATCTAAAGGAAAAGTCATAAAGAAAACAGCGCCAACGCACAAGCCCATTTCGACAAAAAAGGAAAAAATGCAACCTATTTTTCAGATACCTCAGACCGTCCTACCAATTATCACAGCGAGCGGCTGTTCCTCTATATTCTTGCGGACTGTCTATTTTATCTTGCTCTTTTTGAAGCAAAGCCGACGCTTTCATAATAAAATCGCTAAATTCAGTTAAATAGTGCTTTTGGAGTTGCTCTTTAACAAGATCAACATTGCCATATGGAACAGGATTTGGAACTGGCAAACCACGTGCAACCCGCCCTAGATGCGCTTCAAATCTAGGGGCATATTCTTCATGAAAATCTTTTAACGCCCGTAAGTGTCGTTTTTCATGTTTAAGTATAACCTTATACTCGCAGCTACTTTTCTTATAGTCTGTTGGTAAAAAAACGCTTGGATTTTGAATAAAATAAGCTCTGGCATGAGTCATACGAACACAATACTTATTTGGTCCCAAACTAACAGTCTCATATTTAAATTCAAAATCAGTTGCCAATAATGGATGCTTATATTGAACAAAACCACCCACAAACCCCCCATCTTCTGTTCTTGAGTGTCCTCTAGTATATTCTGTAAACCCGTTTGTTGTGCCTTTAAATACTCTTGTTTTATTAAGTTTCCGTTTCATAAAGGTCTTCGTATCATGCCGCGGACAATAATCCTGATAGGCATAGGCTTGCTGGGCGGCACTGAAAACAAACATAAATGCGAGAAAAATAGAAAGAAGCCGAAGAATTTTCATTACATAAGTTACCTTAAATATAGTTACTAATATGAATTTACGCATTTAATAATGTCCTGTCAAACAAACAAAGCCCCTTATATTTAAGGGGCTTATGCGCAATTCGTAACACAACAATATGATTACTTATTTTTCTCGCCGCGTTTTTTAACGGGCTTTGGCGTTTTATCAAGAAATTCAATCTTGCCACCGGCTTTCTCTACAGCTGCCTGAGCGCCTTTTGAAGCCTTGGTTAGTTTCAATTCCACCTTGGCGTTCAACGCACCCGTAGCAATCAGCTTGATACCATCTTTGTTACGACGGGCAACGCCAGCCTTAACCAGAGCGTCTTCATCAATCGGCTTTTTTGCATCAATTTTTTGGGCATCAATAGCATCTTGCAACTTGCCCAGCGTCACCTCGGCAATATCAGTTGCAAATTTTGTGTTGCTAAAACCGAATTTCGGCAAGCGTTGGTATAAAGGCATTTGACCGCCTTCAAAACCTTTAATCGCTACACCTGAGCGTGCCTTCTGGCCTTTTTGACCGGAGCCACTTGTCTTGCCCTTACCGGAACCAATACCACGCCCTACACGCATGCGGCCTTTTGTCGATCCGTCTTGTGGTTTTAATTCATTGAGTTTCATTGCTCTAATTCCCTTAAGCTGCATCAACAAA
>Ga0224501_10002550_pt1 | contig 14354 bp, 11 predicted proteins | sample SF_Oct11_sed_USG_4_FD_169105 | JGI IMG/M metagenome (GOLD analysis project Ga0224501, IMG submission 169105) | Sediment microbial communities from San Francisco Bay, California, United States - SF_Oct11_sed_USGS_8_1 | ecosystem: Environmental > Aquatic > Marine > Sediment | place: USA...
GTTCCTAGGTCAGTATATGAAAAATTCCTGAAACAATTCAAAAACCGATCATAATTTGCCACGTTACACTTTTGCCTACATGTCTAGTGCTTGCGAAAACGTAAATAAGTCTGCGAGACTTTAGGAACAGGGTGAAAATCCGGTGAAAATTGCAGTTTCCGGTAAGGGTGGTGTGGGTAAAACCCTAATCGCTGGAGGTCTAGCATACTCCTTCGCAAGTAAAGAGCTGAAAACGATCGCTATTGACGCTGACCCTTCGCCAAATCTTGCTTTGACCTTGGATGTGCCGTTAGAGGAAGCACGCAACATAGTGCCAATATCGAAGAACAAGGAGTTAATCGAATCTAAAACAGAGACAGGATACTCGGGTGTTTACCGTCTCTCCTTCACAGTGGACGATATCGTCCGCGACTTTTCAATCAAGACTCCTCTTGGCGTGAACTTAATTGTCATGGGAACCGTGCAGTCGATGGGTTCTGGATGCACTTGTCCATTCAACGCCGTTGTCCGCGCTTTACTCCGTCACTTAGTGGTAGAACGAAACGAAGTGGTTATTCTAGACATGGAAGCCGGTGTTGAACACTTGGGCAGAGGAACAGCGCAACATGTGAATACCATGCTGGTTGTCGCAGATGCGAATATGAAATCCCTTGAAACTGCTAAACAAATTCATGATCTGGCCACGAATGCTGATATTAAACAAGTCTTCTTGGTTGGAAACAAGATAGGAAATGAAATTCAGAAAGGAACCATCAAAGAATTTGCCGAAAAAAATGATCTAGAGATTCTAGATTTTGTACCCTTCGACCAGAATGTGCTGGAAGCAGAAATGAGTGGAGAAACCCCCCTTAAGTATAAGGAATCACCTGCTGTACGCGCCATAGGAAATCTAAGCGAAAAACTCATCACAAAGGGTAACTAATAAGCCTAGAACAAAAAATACCAGAGGAGATGAAAGAGGTATATGAAAATACTTGTAACAATGGGTCGTGGAGGGACCGGAAAAACAAGCTTCGTTGCTCTAATGACTAAATACTTTATCGAAATTGGGGACACTCCCATGCTTTTGGTTGATGTCGACCCGGACCAAAACCTTGGCGAGATGGTTGGTGTAGATCTGGAAGAGGTTGGAAAGAAGACCATTTCAGAGGTGCTTGTGGAAACTTTCTTAGAAGAAGGCGGAACCACAGTCGGCATTCCACCCACTGAGCGAATTGAAAGCAAAATCTGGACAAAAGGCATGTACGAAGGCGATCATTTCGATCTTATTGCTGTTGGAACAAAATGGGTTGAAGGATGCTACTGTCTGCCAGATGCAGCTCTGAAGGGAGCATTGGGTTCCCTAACGAAAAACTACAGTTATGTGCTTGTAGATTCTCCAGCAGGCTTGGAACATCTAAACCGGAGAATTTCAGCAAGGATTGACGATGTCTTCGACGTAATCGATCCCTCTAAGAAATCCTTTGATCATGTCAAACGTGCATATCGCATAGCCAAAGAAGTGAAGATAGACTTTAAAAACTTCTACCTTATCGGCGGTTTCAGGTTTCCGGAACACCTAGAGAGTCAAGCCAAAAAGGTGACACAACTGGAATATTTGGGAAAGATAGCTTATGACGAAGAGATCGAGGAATACGTTCTTGCTGGGAAATCTCTGCTAAATCTATCTTCAAATTCGCCTGCTTACATTTCTGTGAAAAAATTAATGGAGAAAGCTGGTTATAACAAGCCGTAAATCAGCACCCAGTCTTTAACTTGTTGAATTATCTTTGGGCTAAATTCACTGGGAAATCGAACAAATAATATCTAGAATATATTTCTAGAAAAGCTTAAAATAACGCTTCGCTAATTTTACATCTTCAAAATCTTCGGTTGTGTTTATAGTTGAGTAGGAAAGGCGTACATGTAAAGATAGATGAATTGAAGACTAATATTGGACTTATCAAAAATCTGGAACTTTCAATCGGTAGAATTGTTGAAGAAAAATGGGCTGAACCCATGGGACCGACACCTTTTCCGGGAATAACAACTTTAAGAGAGTGGGACATGAAGCTCCTTCAACGTTACAAACCATTCTATTTACCCTTCTGTGATGTGTGCTGCCTCTGTACATTCGGCAAATGCGACCTAACTGGAGACAAACGGGGAGCCTGTGGACTGAATATGGCAGCCCAGCAGTCACGTATAGTCCTCCTCGCCTGCTGCATCGGAGCTGCGACCCACATTGCCCATGCAAGGCATCTGGTCGAACACCTCATAGAAAAATACGGTCGAAACAGCCCAATTGACGTTGGAGGCTTAAACATAGATGTAGAGGCTCCAGTGACCCGCCTGGTTTGCGGGATCAAACCTGAAAAGCTAAAAGATTTGGAGGATGCTCTTGACTACTGCGAGGAACAGGTTACACATCTTCTCTCCGCCACTCATACCGGGCAAGAGGGAAGCAATCTAGACTTTGAGTCCAAAGTTCTCCATGCTGGAATGGTAGATCAAGTTGGCATGGAAATCGCAGATTTAGCGCAGATCTCAGTCCTTGGTTTCCCAAAGGCTGATCCTGAAGCCCCTCTAACTGATCTGGGCTTTGCCATAGCAGACATCTCCAAACCCACGATCTTGGTCGTCGGTCATAATGTACCCTCTTCTGTCGGGATAATCGACTACCTAACCGACAAAGGATTGATGGGTAAAGTCGAGGTTGTAGGCATATGCTGCACTGCCCACGACATCACACGGTACAGCTCCATGGCTAAGATAGTTGGGCCCATATCTTGGCAATTGCGTTACATCAGAAGTGGATTAGCCGATCTGATCGTAGTTGATGAACAGTGTATACGGGCAGACGCGTTGGTTGAAGCCAAAAAAGTCAAAGCACCAGTAATCGCTTCGAGCCCGAAAAACTGTCTAGGACTCGAAAATAGAACCAAAAGTCCATCTAAGGAGATAATATCAGACCTAGTGGAAGAAAAAGTTCCTGGAGTACTAATTTTAGATCCAGATAAAGTTGGAGAAGTTGCAGTTGAAACTGTGATGAAAGTTGCCCCAAGGCGAAACAAATTCAGTGTTATCCCAAAAATAGAAGAAATCGTTGCGGCTGCCAAAGAATGTACGGTATGTAACGAGTGTAGGCGAGCCTGCCCAAACGATCAACCTATACCTGAAGCCATTAAAGCGGCGGCTAAAGGGGACCTTAACCCGCTGGCTGAAATTCTTGACAGTTGTATTGGTTGCGCTCGCTGTGACAGCGCTTGTCCAAATGACTTCCCCTTACACAGCTTTATCGTGAAAGCAGGAGAAGAACAGTTGTGGAAGGAGAAGTTCAAAATGCGGGTTGGACGAGGTGCAATCCAGGATGTAGAGATAAGAGAGGTTGGGCAACCCATAGTTTTCGGCGAGATCCCTGGAGTGGTGGCCATTGTGGGGTGCGCCAATTACCCCCGTGGTGGAAAGGAGGTTGCGGAGATCGCTGAGGAGTTCGCTAAGCGCAGGTTTATCGTTGTCTCGTCAGGGTGTGCGGCTATGTCCATGGCCATGGTGAAAGATGAAGAAGGAAAGAGCCTCTACGAGAAATATCCTGGCGCCTTTGAGGCTGGCGGCATCCTTAATGTGGGTTCATGTGTCTCCAACCCCCATATAGCAGGAGCAGCTATCAAGATTGCAAGCATTTTCGCGAAGAGAAAACTGCGAGCTAACTACGAGGAGATCGCTGATTATATCCTTAACCGAGTGGGCGCGGTGGGACTCGCTTGGGGCGCCATGTCTCAGAAGGCAGCCTCGATAGCCTCTGGCTTCTGGAGGCTTGGGGTGCCAGTTATTGTTGGGCCCCACGGATCTAAGTATCGGCGCATGCTCCTTGGGAGAGCGGACAAGGAGGAAGATTGGTACGTGTATGACGCCAGAACTGGCGACAAGGTTTATGCTGGTCCAGCCCCTGAGCATCTCTTCACAACCGCCGAAACCAAAGAAGAAGCCATGGTGCTTATAGCAAAGCTGTGTATGAGACCCAACGACACAACTAAGGGTCGCGCCATAAAACTAACCCATTACATCGACCTCCACAAGCGCCTCTACGGCGTCATGCCTGACGACATACAGCTCTTCGTTCGAAACAAAGCCGATATACCCATCACCATGAAGAACGAGATTCTCAAGATTCTAGAGGAAAAAAGATGGAAGGAGAAGAGTATCCCAGACCCGACGCTGCTGCCTAGGCTTATCAGAAAGAGGAAAGGTGAATGACATGGGTCTAAAGGCAGAACCGTGGCAGAAAGCTGAGATCGCAGGTCCCAAGAAAGCCCTCCTTATATCGAAGCCAGAAGTAGTTGTCGCCATGGTGAAGAGAGCTAAGCGTCCCATTCTCATCGTTGGACACTTAGCCGCTAAGGATTATTCAGACGATGTCAAAATGATTGATTACGCAATCCGCATGAGTAAGACCGCGGGAATCCCAGTGGTTGCCACAGCCCATACAATAAGCGAATTTATCAGGAGGAAATTTCACTCCGCAGCTAACATGCATGCGATGGACATCGGTAATAGGCTTAAGGATCCAGAATGGAAAGGCTTAGATGGAATGGGACCGTATGATCTCGCGTTGTTCATGGGACTCCCTTACTACATGGGATTTGTAATATTGGCTGGGCTAAAACACTTTTCCACAAACCTTAAGACCATAAGTCTGGACAGATTCTATAACCCCCACGCAACCTGGTCATTTCCAAACCTTTCGGTTAAGGATTGGAATGAAAGCTTTGAGACACTATTAAGTAAGTTAGGAGGGAAGTGAAAAAATGTCCATGTTTGAAGACATACCAGTCGATGTAGGCGTGATCTACGAAGGCGAAAGAATTCGAAGAAAACAAATGTACGTTGAACTCGGCGGACCAAACATCAAAGAAAAATTCGAACTGACAAAAGTGAAAAAGCCAGAAGAAGTCGCAGATGGAAAAGTAGTCGTCATAGGACCGGACTTGAAAGATATGGAGGAGGGAAAAAGCTACAACCTCGGCATTCTCATCGAAGCTGCTGGTCCCGAACTTGAACCAGAACTTGAAGGAGTAGTCGAAAGACGCATACACGAGTACTGCAACTTTATTGAAGGGTTTATGCACCTCAACCAGCGATATGACATCTGGTTGAGACTTAGCAAAAAGTCGTTCGAAAAAGGCTTGAACTCCTTCCAATACATTGGAAAAGTTCTTCACAGACTCTTCAAGAGCGAGCTACCAATAATTGAAAAGATGCAGGTAACTTTCATGACCGACCCTGAGAAAGTAAAGGACCTCTACAACGAAGCTCTACAGATTTATGAGGCAAGAGATGCCAGAGCCAGAGGGCTCAAGGACGAGGAAGCCGATAAGTTTTATGGATGCGTCTTATGCCAGTCTTTCGCGCCAACCCATGTCTGCGTAATCACACCCCAGCGATATTCGAACTGCGGAGCCATAAGCTGGTTTGACGGAAGGGCAGCAGCCAGAATAGACCCGAAAGGTCCCATCTTCACTATCGAAAAAGGAGAGCTTGTTGACCCTGATAAGGGAGAATACTCAGGCGTAAACGATGTTGTAAAGAAGAAGTCTTTAGGCGAAATCACAAAGGTTTGGCTTTACACGGGTTTCGGCTATCCTCACACATCATGCGGATGCTTCGAAGGTACAGCCTTCTACATTCCAGAAGTTGACGGCCTCGGCATCGTGCACAGAGGCTACAGAGACGTAACAGTTAACGGGTTAGCCTTCTCAACACTCGCTGACTCCACAGCAGGCGGACGCCAAGTAGACGGATTCCACGGCATATCAATCGAGTATATGCGGTCTCCGAAGTTTCTACAAGCTGATGGCGGATGGAACCGCGTCGTGTGGATGCCAAAAGAAGTGAAGGAAAGGGTGAAGGATTTCATTCCAACTGAACTTGCCGACAAAGTTGCTACTGAAGAAGAAGCGAAAACGGTTGACGAGTTGAGGACCTTCTTGAAGGAGCGAAACCACCCAGTTGTAGAACAATGGGAAGAGGAAGTGGTGGCTGTTGAGGAAGCTGTGCCAGCCGAAGCAAGAGAAGAATCCCCGCTGGTGCCTGTTGCCACAGCAGCAACCATACCCATAACTGCCGGCGGGTTCAAAATAATCCTAAAAGACGCAAAAATCTACGCCAAAAAAGTCATCATCCGCTCAGTTAAAAGTGAAAAACCAAGAAGAAAAGGTGAAAAGGTTGCCAAAAAATGAAAAGAAAAAGGAATTTTTAGGGCTGAAGCTAAGCTCACGCTTGATGGAGCTTCTCGCAAAACTTCAGGAAGTAGAACTTGAAGACTTTGAGATGGATGTTGGGAATCTAGAGATATGGATACAGCCGGGTGCTGTTGCGGCCCCCATGGTTGCTCAGCCAAAAGTCGCCCCCCCAGTGAAGGTTAAACCCACTGAAATAATTGAAACAGAGTTCATTCCGCCTGTTGAGACCTATCCGGGTAAAGTTGTTGAGGTGAAGCTTGGCGCTACAAGGAGCGATGGTGGAACTCGTGGAAAACCAGTGATTGTTGGAGGCGAAACCACACCTGCCTTTTACACTTTTGAAAGACCAACTCCTCATCCTCCAGTGATAGCCCTCGACGTTTTTGACATGAAGGTTCCCTTGCCTAAGGCTGTGAAGATGCATGTAAGGGATGTTTTGGAAGATCCCGCGGCTTGGGCTAAGCTTGCAGTTGAAAAGTTTGGAGCTGATCTCATAACGCTTCATCTGATAAGCATCGACCCTCTTCTGAAGGACGCTTCTCCTCAGGAGGCTGTGAAGACTGTGGAGAATGTTGTCCAAGCGATGGATGTACCGCTGGTTATTGGCGGTTGCGGTGACCCGAAGAAGGACGCGGATATGTTTGAGGCGGTTGCTGAAACCTTTGCTGGAGAACGCTTCTTGATAAGCTCGATAACCAGGGACATGGATGTTGAGAGATGTGCAAAGTTCGTGAACAAAAATGGGCACGTTGCGCTGTCCTTTACTCCTATGGATCTGAACTTGGCTAGAGAGCTTAACCGTAAACTGTATGATTTCTTGCCGAAGAAGGATATTGTTATGGATTTGACGACTGCTGCTTTGGGTTATGGCCTTGACTATGCTTTTACTAATATGGAGAGGGCGAGGCTTGCTGCTTTGATGGGAGACCCTGAACTTGCACACCCTATGTCTTCTGGAACAACGAATGCTTGGGCGGCAAGGGAGGCGTGGATGAAGATGGGTTCAGAGTGGGAGCCCCGTGAGTTGAGAGGCCCCCTTTGGGAAGTGACGACTGCCTTGACGCTTTTGCTTGCTGGTGTGGATTTGTTTATGATGATGCATCCAGCTGCCGTGAAAACCCTTAAAGATATGATTAATCAGCTGGCGAGTGGAAGTTCTGGCAATGCTGATGCGCTTGCAGAATGGGTTTCCATGAAAGTTTAGGCTTGGAGCGTGAAGTGATATGAGTGAAAGAGAGGGCAAAAGAAAGGTTGGTATTAGAGAGCTAAGTCCGATCGATGTTTACAAGCTGCTTCCTAGAACAAATTGTAAGGAATGTGGCGAAGAAAACTGTATGGCTTTTGCAACAAAAGTTGTGAACCGTGAGGTCCCAATTGAAAAGTGTCCTCCGCTTCTAAAGAAAGAACATGAGAAGGCCTACAAACAATTGAAGGAAATGTTGAAGCCAGCCGTAAAAGAGGTTGTTGTGGGTGTTGGAGACAGGGCTGTCAAAATCGGCGGAAAACTCGTTATGTATCGCCATGAATTTACATATTTCAATCCAACAGCAGTGGCAATCGACGTAACCGATGAGATGTCTGAAGAAGACGTATTGGATAGGATAAAGAGGACAGGGCAGTTCAGCTTCGAATACATTGGACAAACATTAAAACTTGACATGATTGCTGTCCGTTCCACATCAAATGATCCAGAGAAGTTTAGAACAACTGTCAAAAGGGTGGCAGAAAACACAAATCTACCTTTAATCTTATGCTCACTAAATCCAACCGTACTAGAAGCTGGGTTGATGGCGGCCCCAAAATCTAAACCGCTCTTATACGCAGCAACAAAGGACAACTGGAAAGAAATGGCTGAACTTGCTTTGATGTACGATTGTTCACTAACAGTTCTTGCACCAAATAATCTGAAACTGCTACGGTCTTTGACAAAGACTCTGCTCGAGTATGGTGTTGAAGACCTTGTGTTGGATCCGGGGACTTTCTCAGGCGATGGCTTAGGCGACACTTTGAACAATTTTACGATGATTCGGAGGGCTGCGTGCAAAGGCGGGGATGAACTTTTAGGTTTTCCGACGATTGGAGTGCCTATGGTTGCTTGGATGGAAAGAGGTGAAGCTCCGGAAGAAGTTGCCAAGTGGAGAGAAGCATATCTGGCAGCCATGTTGGTTGTCCGTTTCGCGGATGTCATAATAATGCACAGTTGTGATGGCTGGACTCTTCTTCCAAACGTCGTATTGAGGCAGAACATTTACACGGACCCTAGAAAGCCGGTGGCTGTTGAGCCTGGATTGAGGGTGTTCGGCACTGTGGATGAGAACTCGCCGGTGATGATGACTACCAACTTCGCTTTAACATATTATACTGTGGCTTCAGACATCGAATCGGGGAAAGTGAGTGGCTACTTGATAGTTGTGGATACTGAGGGGATAGCTGTGGACAGTGCTGTTGCTGGAAGAAAGCTGACGGCGGAAACCGCTGCCGAGGCTATAAAGGAGTCTGGAGTTGAAAGCAAGGTTAAGCATAGAAAACTCATAATTCCAGGAAAAGCAGCACGCCTAAGCGGTGAAATTGAAGAGTTAAGCGGCTGGCAAGTGCTCGTTGGCCCAAGAGACTCATCGGACATCCCGAAATTCCTACAGGAAAAATGGCAAAGCAAAACGTAATTTCTTTTCCATCAACCGTTACGAAAGCAACATCGACTTTTATCAATTAAAATGGGAGTTATCTCCAGTAAAGTCGCAATAATGCGATATGACACGGTTTCGATATACCATAAGCCTTTTTTTGCGTCTAAGCGTTAGAAGATGTGATAACGAATATAACGGCTAGAATGACAGCCGAAGATTTCTTTCAATACATCAGACAAAGCAGAAACAAAGCAACATACAAAGAATACAAAAATGGCGTTAACAAGTTTGCTGAATGGTTCTAAAAAACACCAAGCGAAATATTAGAAATAGGACACGAAGACTGGATAAACGGAGACACGCCAAAAAAGAAGTTTGGGCGTGAACTTGAAAAGTTTCGCGTGCGCCTAAACGAGCTATTCATGGAATTATAGTCTTGGGCGGAAGCAAATCTGTTGAAAGAGCGCGAAAAATTGTGGAAACAACAGACATCGGAAAAATGACATTAAAATCAGAACGGAAGATTTCAGTTATCGAACTACTAGAAATGATAGGGAAACAAGAAGAACTAGAACAACAAAAAGAGTATGAACGACTAATCGCGGAAAACAATAACAACCACTAATACTGTATTTCCTTCGCGATCTCTCTTTCTTTTCGAGCGACAATATAAATAATTCCCAGAAGTTGCAGACTGAGTACATACTAGAATATATACTATATTGGAAAGTCATTATAGCGACGGAATGGATATTTTTGATGAGTCACATTGGCTACGTATAAATGTGAGATCTGTGGCATGCCTTTTGACACAGAGGAAGAACTGGAACGACACAAGATTAAACGAATATATGATAGAGTATGTTGCGGCACCAGTTGCTGCTATGAATGCGCGTAGTTCACAGTTTGTAATCACGCGCACGCTGAAGCAGCTGGCGATGTCGCCCGCAAACCCTCCATTTTTCTTTTCAACTTTTGTAGATTATTCCAATATCCAACTAGAAACTATTGCCAATCTTTAAAGTTGCCAATAGATTTTGACACCTGAATGCGCGTACGTAATCTTAATAATCGAGGATCTAATTACTCATTGAGAAAAATGGAATCCAGCGAACATCAAGTGAAAGCGGTGCTTTTTGACTTGGGAGGTACGTTAGTCAAAACCACGGAAATTCCTCATGTGATTAAAAGGATACTAAAAAATCGAGGAATCAATCGTTCTTTAAAGGATATATCCCAAGCATGGTTGAAAGCAGAGAAAGGACTTTGTTTTCGAGATTTGACAAAACTTCTTGACGAGTTTTGGGTCCAATGGAATCTACACATCCTAAGCAACCTTCAAGTCAAATCAAATACTCAAAGGCTGGCAGAATTCATTGCAACTCACTGGTGGGACTATTCCAATGTAAGCCTTTATCCAGATGTTGAAAAGACACTACCGCTACTGAAAGAAAGAGACTTAAAGATAGGACTTGTAACAAACGGACTACAAAGTGACGTTGACGGGATATTGCCTAAAGTAGGTTTACAAAACCTCTTCGACGTCAAAATTGTGATCGACACTTTAAGAAAGATGAAACCAGATACAGAAGTTTTCCATCATGCCTTACAAAGGTTAAAGATCGCACCTTCCCAAGCCATCTTCATCGGAGATGAGATAGAAGCAGACTACAATGGAGCCCAAAGAGCCGGGCTAACCGCATACCTAATTGACCGCAACGGCAAAATTCAAGACGAAAACGTGAACAAGATAACCAGTTTAGACGACCTATTCAAACTAAAACTCATCAAATAGCATTAAACAGTCCAACACAGCGTTCTAGAACTTGATACAACCTACATAGGAGGGGGTCTAGTCATACAGCACACATAGTTTTTATTGTTTCGACTCACGATGCCGCTCAAGGTAATCTTCAGCCTTAGGGAAAACATCTTCAACTCTCTGGCAACGCTTCATCCCATTAATACCATGTTGAAGCACCATAAAATCTCTGGGCTTACTAAACCTTTCAACTTCACCCGTTGACCTTTTCCTTACAATTTTCATGCAGTCGTCCACTATGCAGCTTAAGACGCACGCCCCGCAGTATATGCAAAGCTCTTCCGTTATCCCAACCTCTCCAGCCCTCCAATACAAAGCGTTGGTTGGACAAGTCTCTATGCAGAGTTTACATTCTACTCCTTGACAGGTTCGCTTGTTAATGGTTATGCTTCCCTCAACAAAGAACTCCTTTATGCCTAAGGGCGCGAGAAGCTCCTCCCTTCGTTTTTTCCTTTCCTCTTCGGCTGTTTCTGTTAAGAGTTGGAATATGTCGAGACTTGAGGACTTCTCACCCTTATCTGACATCTGCTTTCATCTTTTATTAGATACCTATTTGAAGCCTATAAAAATGGAGGATTATAACTACTAATTCCAGATATATACAGAAGTCGCTGTCTTCTAGGCTATTCCGCTCCTCTCGATGATTTTTGGCACAATCCATTCATAGCCAACAGCCATCATGTGGATTCCAGCAGCATTAGTTGTTTTACGAATCTCTCGAAGTAGTTCGCCAAAGATTTCAACGTTCTCCTCCCGAAATGCCTCCTTACTCTTCTCCTTTGCTCTGCGAAGACGTTGCTCAACATCCTCCGGAACCTTTATCCCCGGCACAAATTTTATCATCCACTTCATCATAGCCATCGACTTGAAAGGTGCGACACCAAACAGTATAGGAGTCTTAAGATAAGCCGCTGCATCCGAGAAACGTCTAGCCTGTTCCACGCTGTAAACACACTGGGTTTGTATAAAATCGACCCCAAGCTTAACCTTTCTCTCAATCTTCAATAATTCCGCCTCTAAAGGATCAGCGTTCGGCGCGGCAGCAATACCAATATTAAACTTGGGCGGATCCTCTATCTTGTTACCTTTCAAGTCAACACCTTCGTCTATCACTTTCCTCATCATATAAGTGAAAGTCGCAGAATCCAAATCAAAAACAGGCTTAGACTCAGGAGTGTCACCAACCGTCGTGTGATCACCCGTAAGAACCAGAATATTCTTTATCCCCAACGCACCAGCCGCCAACACATCAGAGAGCAACGCCAAACGGTTCCTATCCCTCGTGGTCATCTGATAAACGGCCTCCACACCCACCTTCCTCTGAATCATGTAAGACGGCACAAGAGCGTTCATGTACCCAAAAGATGTTGGATTGTCCGTGATGTTTATGGCCACAACATGACCCTTCAAAATCTTTGCCCCTTCAAGAACCTCATGAAGATTCGTCGTCTTCACAGGCTCAAGCTCACCCGTAAAAACAAACTTGCCTTCGCTTATCTGCTTCATTAATTCACTATACGCTTCCCTCTTCATGCCTCCGCTGATGACTTCTTCCTTTTTGATTCCTTCTTTTTCCTCCGCCAGCATTTCTCCGCCAAGTTCCCTCGGATGCTCTGAAATTCTATAGTCACGGGGAATCCTAAACTGGGTAAATAAGTCAAGCTTATTCCTTTCTTTTAGGCGATTGTAGATGAGAACCCATGCACACTCATTTTTCCAACCGCCAACCTCACATTTTCCCTCCGCTTGTCCTCCACAAGGTCCGTTAAGGAGGCTCTTGGCGCATCTGGTTATTGGGCATATACCTCCCGTCTCGAATAAGATGCAGTCTCCACATGCCCGACACATTTCATAGAACTTACCCTCTTTCGTGTCATGCATTCCGATGAACATTGTGTCATTTGCTGGAATTATTATCTTGTTTGGGTACAAGTCCGCGAGTGTTTGAACTCCAACTCCGCACGCTAGGCTGATCAGAGCATCATAATCCTCGATTAACGGATGGAGTGAGGATGCTGCTATCTGTCTGTCACACTGGCGTAAAATTGAAACTGCCTTAATTTTTGAGCCGTTTCTGCCTCCAAGTCTTCTGTGCATTTCCAGCAACGTTTTCAAGATTTCAGCTTGTTTTTCGCCACCAGCCTGTACTATTGCAGCACATCCATCACAACCCACTATCAAGAAGTTTTGAAAAATTTCGGTCATCGCAAAAATTTTTTCAAGCGGTTTCTGCTGGACTATAATCAATAATAAGACCTCCTTAAAGAAGTTCATATGAGCAATAACCAGCAATATAAAAATTACTGTATGGGATAATTAAATCATCGGTGACGCAATTTTAATATTTGTGATATGCGTTCTTTAAAGTTCTTACAATTGCGATTTAAAGACCATCTGAGGTTAGCATCATGCCCATTGACAAGATTACCGAAGAATATTATCCTCCTTGTCGCAAGGCTTGTCCAGCCGAAGTGAATATTCAAGCCTACATAGCCCTTATAAGCCAAGGAAAATTCAAGGAAGCCCTAGAAGTTATAAGAAGGCATATTCCTCTTCCGGCAGTTTGCGGGAGAGTATGCTTCAGCCCATGCGAGGAAGCATGCACAAGAAAAGAAATAGATGAAGCGCTAAGCATACGAGCTCTAAAACGACTTGTCACAGATTATGAGCTTAAAATGGGAAAAAATGAGAAACCAAATCCAATACCAAGAAAATATAATGAGAAGATAGCCATAATCGGCTCTGGTCCTGCCGGGCTTGCAGCAGCCTACGAGCTTGTCAGGATGGGATATCCCGTGACAGTTTTCGAAAAAGCCTCCAAACCCGGCGGCATGTTAAGAGAATGCATACCAGAATATCGTTTGCCTAAGGAAGTACTTGACATTGAGATTCAATCTATTTTGGATTTAGGTGTGAAAATAAAAACAAACACAACACTAGGCAAAGACATAACAATAGCCAACTTGTTCAATCAAGGCTACAAAGCCGTCTTTATAGCCATCGGTGCTCAAAAGTGTTCAAGTCTAAACGTTGAAGGTGAAAACTTAGACGGTGTCCTTCACTCACTTGAGTTTTTGAGAGATGTAAACTCTGGAAAGCATGCTGAACTCAGAGACAGGGTGGCGGTGATAGGCGGAGGAAACGTTGCTGTTGACGCGGCTAGAACCGCTAAGCGTCTAGGTCCCAGCGAAGTAACTATAATTTATAGACGGTCAGAGAAGGAGATGCCTGCGCATCCCCGGGAAGTTGAAGAGGCAAAACTTGAAGGTGTCAACTTTCTTTTCTTAGCTTCTCCAAAAAGATTCATTGGCAAAAATGGAAAGGTTGTTTCAATAGAATGCATCCGGATGAGTTTAGGACCGCCAGATGAAACCGGAAGGAGACGCCCAATACCAATAGAAGGCTCAGAGTTCACAGCTCCAGTTGACACAGTTATACTGGCAATAGGGGAAACGCCAGACACATCATTCTTACCTAAAAAAATTGAAGTTACGCAAAGAAATGCCGTTATAGTTGACCCTGTTACACTTGAAACAAGAATACCAGGAGTATTCGCAGGAGGAGATGCGGTCACAGGGCCAGCATCGGTGATAGAAGCCATAGCCGCGGGCAAGAAAGCCGCGGTTTCTATAGATCGCCATCTCAGAGGTCTCGACTCAAAAGCAGGAAGAGAAGAAAAAATCT
>Ga0224501_10002551_pt1 | contig 14351 bp, 8 predicted proteins | sample SF_Oct11_sed_USG_4_FD_169105 | JGI IMG/M metagenome (GOLD analysis project Ga0224501, IMG submission 169105) | Sediment microbial communities from San Francisco Bay, California, United States - SF_Oct11_sed_USGS_8_1 | ecosystem: Environmental > Aquatic > Marine > Sediment | place: USA...
CCTCCCTCCCTCCCTCCCTCTCTCTATGTACACCCTGTGTATTACAGCCTTATAGCATGAACCCTAACGTATCTGTGCATGGTTTTGTAAGAACAAATCTGTCTCGCTATTCCAATTCCCAGTACCAGGTATTAGTGGGGGATATCAATCTAGGTTGGATTAGATTCGTTGGATTCACTAGATTTGGTAAACCCATCATTTTTTGCTGATGATTTGTGTGGGGACTTTCAGGTAATCTGTTTGACCACGGTCACCTGTCTCGTGCTGTCTGCTGCCGTGTTCCGGAGGAGATAAACGCCATGCTGCCGCCAGCGTTTATGCTAAACCACCCTTATCTGGGCCGAGTCACCGCGTACGATACTCCCAGAGGCTGTGAGAAAACTAGTCCTCTCTGGTACGTAGTGCGTGCATGTCACATGCGCGTCACATGAGACTACCTGCTACACCGTGGTCTCTGACCATTTAAGCGTCCTGGTGTCTTTATACATTAAGTTTCTATGTATCCCAAAATTTTATTCAGTGCTTGGAATTTAATGTTTACTTGTGTCTATAAGGAGTTTCAATAGTGAATGTGACCAGAGCTCCGACCTTTTTAATGGTGATTGGTGATTTCAGTGTGAACTGGGCATCTGGAGATGAGAAGATAGAGATCTGTGATGGCAGAGAGGGCCGCAGTGTTGAACGGTATGTGCTCAGTGTCACCCTCCCCCTCATAACGAGCCATTTCCATGGGGTAATATAAAGTGAGCTGTCAATGGACCCTAGCTGTGCACATTGTTTATATATCTCTTTATGTTGCACTGTGAACCCTGTTATTAACGGGGTTAAGCCACGATCTAGGGTAAACGCATCTTTGGAGGTGTATTCCCCATTTTTAAAGGGAGGCAACTCCGTATTCATTACAGCGATGGCAAGTGCTCTTTTTTTTCAAAAAGTAAATATCGGTCACTCGATTAACTATGGCCCAATAGGCCTAATAGAAAGAAAATGAGATATAATTACTAAAACTTAGTAAGTCGAAATTGAATGTAATATCGGAGAAAACTGAAGTTTTAACAAGTGCTTTGCTGGATTTTCCTTTGCCCTAAATAGAGTTCGTTGCATTCAGGCCTCTATAATTGCGCAATAATGGCACTAACGCTTGAAAACCTGCACTCTGAAACCCTATTTCTATTTTTGTTGCACATTTTCTCTTATCACACTTGTCAGACAAGTCTGTTCTGCACCTGCAAGAAATTTTTCCAAACATCAGCGCGTTAACCGAGAAATCAATGCAAACGCGTGTTAATTCCTATCTCGAGGCCAATTCTGTTGCGTCGACAGTCTGCAAAGTGTGTAGCCGAGGCGTCCGAGAGTATGGGCAATGGATAGGGCTATATCTAAGCTTCCATTTGAGCTGGGTATTAGACTCATTTGTTCATGGTAGGCTTCAGAATCTGAAAACAAGTGAGGATTCTTTTGGCCATGACATAACCCCTTAAGCAAGGACCTGTGTTAATCCATATGTTATCCATATGAAACAACGGTTTCACCAAATGTTGAGTAACGGTGTCTGTCTCAAGATTCAGTACAACCGCCCTGTGGCAACAATCTCGTACGGAGTTACTTTTGCTAAATGCAAGGCACTGTGGAGAAGGTTATCAGAAAGGTGATATGATAAATGCGTTGTAGGTCTCCCTTCCGGACTGGCCAATCGGGAGCCAGTCGCCTTTGTAAGGCTGGCTTCCTGCACCGATTCCGTGAACTCGCCAAAGTCGCTGACCGAACTGACCTGCTGCGGGCACCAAACTATCGCGATGCCAAGAAACTCAACGAAGTCTATGAGGCGGCTAAAAATGTCTTTCGCACACAGCTACGGGACCGCGGTTACGGCTATTGGGTAACAAAACCAGTTGAACAAGAGCTTTTTAAGCAGTGACGCTCTCCGCTGGAGGAAGGGCATGGATCTAAACTGCTATCCATTTCAGACTTAGTATCAACAATGAAAGGCTTTTATTCTACTTGTTTCATAACTCAAAAGTCAGCATACGGTGCTTTTCATGAAAGGTGCCAATTTAGTCTGAGTTTCTAATTTTAGTTTTGCGTATGTGCTCGTTCAAATCAGATTTTGTTGACAATTCAAATGAGAATTTGGTTCATTTCTTGAGAGATCTTTATTTATGAAAATAAATTATGAAAATATAAGGGCCAGTGGCTACATTTGTTCTGTTGGTATGCTGGACCAATGGTAGGAAGCTATTTCCATGACTCGGAAGGCTTTGTTTTTTAGCAGAACCATTGTACCCTCGTATAAAAGCAGCTTGACAGTGACGCATAGAGTCATATTTTCTCATAGAGGCTGTATGCCTTCTCAGGTTTCACCTTCTTCGACTACACTAGGCCCATCATCTACAGTTTCCTCTTCCTCTATAGGAACCGACTCCTCTGTGTTATCCGTATTCAGTATATGATCTACCACCGACCATATCGTCTTTCTTTCCTCCATTCGACAAAACACGCAAAGAGTTTGCGCTTGTCCGCTTTCCTTAGATTCATCGAGCATAGCCACCGAAAAAGGCTTCTTGCATTTGTTACACTAGAATAACAAAGGCGTATAAATTCTTACACATGCTGCGCCTGTTGTAAAGTAACACCATACACTGGGGCCTGTTTCGGGGCCTTTAAATGGGTTTAAATTCCACAAGAAGTTTTCATTCAATCTCCCGGGATAACATCATCTCTCATATGTGAATGGGGTCGCGGAGCGAGAGTTTTGTCTCCATGGTTAATGTAAATCCTCATAATGATGTTTCTCTAGTCGATTGATCTCGATCTGAATCTGCTGAGGGCCAAACCATAGACATGCACCTACAGTATGGGTAAAAAACTAACTTGTGCCGTACCAGGAACCTAAACCCAGTGCTACATCCACTTAGCATGTATGCCCAGATGATTTCTTTGATGCCTACCATGCTGTTATAAACTTACTGTGGAGATTCTGAGTCCGATGGTTTTCTTTGTATCTGTGACTGCAGGTATTTTATCACTCTCTACCACATCCCATAATCGAAGTGTACCATCCTGAAATATTACAGAGACCATCCTATACCACTATGCATTCACTAGTCAATTTTAATCATCGATGCTCACCATGCTGGTTCCAGGGTTAAATTCACAGAGTTTACATGAACGAACTGTGGATACAACCAAAAGGAGACTTATGCCAACATTTAAATTTTAGTTTCCTGAACGCATGTTATATAGCTGCCTTGTACTGGAAAAGCATACACTTATAAACCCTAGGTCTTGCGAAAACTTCTGAGCTAAAACCTCGTGATCTTGATTTTACTGTATGGTTTTTTAATTAGAATAACTAGTTATAAAAGGAGTACTAAACATTAAGTTGAGATGAGCTTACCCTGGATGCTGAGAGGACAACTTGACCAGATTTACTAAACTTCACATCTGTCACCCAATCCTCATGTCCCTACAGAGATACATAACCAGCACTGAACCATGCATGAAATGGGATAATGACTCTCATTCAGGGTGGGGTAAATGTCAGCAGAAATTATCTCCTTTAATTTAAAAAAAACTTTGTTTTTCACAGTCAGGGTATGCCATGCCAGCCAAATGATATTGTTGTGCTTCTCCGCATCGAAACAGACAAGCTATTCCGATGCAGGAATGGTAAGTCTATCGACCTACATCAGCATAGCGGGTTACTATTTTATCTGTATATATTGCATATACAAACCTGTAGTTTCAGTTTAACATTCTGCTCTGATGTATCCCAGATGAGGATATTCTTATCATACGACCCAGAAACCAGAAGACTACCTAAAAAACACACAAGGTCCGATGGTAGCTACATGGTTTGGATCCATCATAGTATGCAGAGCAGTGATAGGTGCACTGGCTTGCGCAACTAGTGACTATCAACAGTAAAACACTGACTAATCAGTAGCTGGTACATGAAGTCCACACTGTTTTTGCCTAGTCCCGCAGTGTAATCCGGCTTACCATCTCGACTGAAGTCCACAGCACTGATGCAGCCTTCATGCATTGTCCCGAGTTGTTTTGGCCCTTGTGATCTGTACATGCCTGTTGTTATATCCCATAGATTTATAATCTTATCCCATCCACACGTGGCCAGCAGCTGTCCATTTATGGTTGTGGCACAATTAGACACAATACTCTCATGTCCGGCTAGCGATATTGTGTTAACTCCAGATTTCATATCCCAGAATTTACATGTTTTGTCCATAGAAGTACTAATAACTCGCACATCCTTCACATCAAACATGCATTTAGTGATTGTACTTTTATGTAGATCTACAAAATATATAAATTAATTCTCAGTACAGTGGCCATTCATCGGCGTTGACACAACGAACTCAAGGTGGCAGGTTCCATAGATTCTCTTCTTGGCCAAGGACAAAGGCGAGGAGGAATATAGAGGGATGGGCTTCATTACCCGCTATTTCCTTTATAAGAGTGCCTGCAGTCGCGTCCCATATTTTTATCGTTCGATCTAGATCCGAGCCAGACACAACGAGTTTACCATCATGAGAGAAGTTACAGTCCATTACTATACCGCGGTGCTCACCCGTCCACTAAAATGAGTCAGAGGGCAAGGGGTGAAATCATCTTCTTTCGTGAGAAGGGTATCAGCGGCCTGTTTCAGGGGATGCCCCAATGGAAGATTCGGTAAGGTTACTTTATTGGGGAACCTACATCACCCAAATTCAACCAGGGTAAAAGCATGCACCATCTGATGCCTGACTCGGAGACATATATATGTCAGCATGGAAATCAGTGGGTCATAGCTAAACTCCATAATTCATGTCAATTGTTATGGGATTGCGCTTATCACCCCATATTAGGGTGAAGACAGAAGGGGAAGACATACCAGAAATGCGCCGGTCTCAGCGTCAATCATACGAACTTTCTTATCCCAGCCACAGGAGATGAGCCTATGGAGGAGAGAATACAGTTATATGGTAGTTGTTACGAATTCTTGACAATAAGAATTTGTTGGTTAGTTATCTTCACCCAGGATGGTGGTGAGGACTAAAATCAGAAAAAAAATGCTGACTCAGAGTCACTATGATCAGACTAGACAACTAAACCAAAGCCAGTTGCCTGTAGGAAGGGAAGGCCTGCCCTTTAACACAACCTTAGAGAAGAACAAGGACGGCTGAACTGTGATTTGAACCAGGAACTTTTTTATACTATGCCCAGTGTGCTATCCGTTAAGTCCCATGTGCTATCTACTAAACCAACTGTATTATCCACCAAGCCGCAGCTCCACCGTTTGTAAAGCTTTCACCATCTCGGACAGATTGGCTGCATCAAAGCAAACATACCTGTTATTGTCATATGAGATGGCACACTTGGATATATTGTCCCCATCTGCGTGTAAGCCCTCGTACTGAACCATTTCCTGTCCACTAGCCGTGTTCCACATTCTCACTGTCCCATCAGCCGAGCAGCTCAAAATCCGCGTGTCATCGCAGCAAAATGTTGCCATGTTGATGCAGTCTTCATGGCCGCGAATGATACGGATTTTGATCTATATAAATTGCTTCAGAGAATAAATACCGGGTATTGATAATGGCATTTCAGTGAGCTATCCCATCTTTTCTTATTTAACTCGTCAAGGAGTGTTGGAGATTACAAACTGATGGAAGCTTTATGCATGCAGATGCATGTGATTTAGTCTGTCTAGTAGGCTTCAGTGTACCAGCGCAGGACAGCAGGGAGTAAAACCAGCCGGTCAGTTTTACAGTGGTGTAGGGCTGCATTTGGGGCTTCAAAAAGTTCAAGGTAATAAATTATAGTCGAAGGTCAAAGAAGAGTGGCAATGCATGCAGGTGGGAGAAGAGTGATACATGCAGGATTTCCAGAGGGAGACCATTCTGACACGCCATTAAATACCAGCAGCTATACACTGCATGTTGCATGATCATTGAGAGAGCTTGTACACCCGTCTTCATTTTATGTATTTACTTCATGCTAGAATGTTAAGCTGCCATATAGTACTATATGATGCTTGTTTTGCGTATGGTGGGTCAGGGCACCATGACATGTAGAAAAAAATCTGTCTAGTCTCTAACTGCACTCTATATTTTGGAAACTGAAATCGCCATGATTTAAATCATCAATTTGTGTGCTATTCATTTAAAAGACTATGCCTATTCTGACCAATTGTGCTCTGCGTTCTTTATAAGGAACTGATCACAAGTCCATGAGAGTTATAACCATAATTTATAATAACGCATGTTTACCAGTTTCAGTCCATCTCCCTCAGAATTGATAGGCTGAGTTTCGAACTGCGGTGGTACATACTCCTCATCATATATAATCTCATCCTCAAACATGGCCGGGTTTGCCATCGTGCACTCCATCTTCTGCAGACTAGTGACTGAACTCTACTAACTATGGACTAGCTGTTAATAACTTAACTCCAGGCGCATGCATACACAGATATTATAGGTTCTTGGTTTCTATGGAGTTGTTATACTTTGGTTGACGGGAACTAAATGACATTATTCTGTATCACAATGATAACAATTGAAATTATTAATGTCAGAACAGGTTTCAATAGCGTAAAATTCCATAATCTGTGTTGTATTGTAACAGGTTCAATTGAAGAGCTTGGCTTGTGGTGAATGGTAGGTTGATTTGTTTGCTGCCATTTTAACTTGTGGCGATCCTGCACATGAATTTGTTTCGCGTCTTTCGGCGAATGTTGGATTTTGTGGTCTGATTAATATTTTCTTGCATTAGACTACGTAAAATCCACTACTCGCTGTCATGTTTCCATTCTGATGCGATCACTTAGTTGTGCAAAGTGCTGACCAATTGAATTTTCAACTATTAGTCTGAGTCATGTTTGACCGGCACTGACTTATACATTTTGAGTTTTGGCAGAATATTGTTGAAAAAATAACCAGGGTCATCCAGATCACAACACATGCATGTTGTGTTTTAAGGATATAGACTTAATTGGCTTACAGTCCAACATAGTCTGCTATCTAGTCTGAACCAGGACTTCTGTATACAAATGCATATCCCTTTGTGAATATCTAAATATTTTGGATTTTGTTTAATCTTAGTAAGAAGGATATAAAAATGAAATAACCAACACCAGACAAGTAGTCTTCCGTATGGCATAGAAAAAGTTAGAAATGTAAATTGCAAACTGAATCAAAGTGTTTCTCCAACGGATATCGAACTACACCATTTTTTGTTGGTTCCACTTATAGTGAGGGAACCATCCATGCTCCGAGAGTCTATAACTAGCGCACAGCTTTAAAATAACACTGCCTTAGGAGGATCACGGTTTACACCGGGGACGATGATTCAGTTTGCATTTACGATATGAGTAATGCACTGCTACCAATGTGCCTACACCCTATAACGCTCGGCGTCATTCCAACATGCATGAGAAATGTGTGCTGCCCCAGTCCCTGTTACCCTCTCATTGTTCTCATCCACTCCCAGAGGAGGGAGCATCAGTCGAATCTGGTGATGAGTGAATAAACTTCATATCTCTAGATTAGGTTAAGATGGAAAGCTGCTAGGAAGTCTTTGAGCCTAGGGAGCCGGCTATTTCTCGGATTAACTGAAAATCGGATCGGGAAGAGGATGATTGGAATGTGGCTAGTCAGATCAGGCTTTCAAATGCTACCCGGGATTCAGATAAAGGCCGAACGAAACTGTTCATCGGTGGTTATAGTTATAATATTGCAAATAACTCATTTTTCATTATACTAGTTATAGATTCAATCACCATGATCCATACATAGTGTCCTACCTTGGCCAGTCGGTTTGGATCCTCATAACCATCCAATTCATCATCCGAATGAGATGACGTGCATGACTCACTGTCTGATATCATGTTGTATGGATGTTGGGAATTAGTCACAAATTGGTTCCAAGACCTTGAGTAAGACGAAGACCAGTGACTCTCGGATTGCCAGTGGATTGTGGCAGATTAGCTGCCAGTAGGATTTGTTTCCTATTGTCACTTTGGAGTCGATAATCGGTCAACTAACACGAAATTTCAAAAGGGCCAATGATCGATCAGTGCTTGGGGTACAAAACAAAGCTCTCACTAAAAAGTAAGCAATAGTTTCAAGGATTAGTTGGTGAAACAGTGTCCGGATGCTCTTGTCGCTAACGTCAATAGGAGCGGTTGTCAGCCGTTAGGCGGCACCCGCCCGGGAGATAACGGAATGAGAAGGTACCGACAAAGCGGTTGAAGCATAAGTACGGCCTGTTTAAGATAACAAATCGAAGAGACAACCCGTGCTTTTACCGCTAACGGGATCATGGATTACGGTGGGGCCACCAATCGTAGTGATTGTTTGATGATCATTATAAGAATCATCGTTAAGCCAGTTTTGATTTTCGCATGAGTTCCAGAAGTTCTGAGTGCAGATGATCAGCCTAGGCCAGGTACAGTCTTGGGTATAAGGTAGAGTTACAGCTCGCTCATTATGCAGTCAATTCAATTGCGCCTTCAAGTCACCATATTCACGGTTTACAATTACAGACAGCCTCTAGCCTCCAACCTAGCTCGCTTCTGCCTTGAAATTAAATCGATCTGCAGATGGGATTATGAATAAAAATAGATGATAAATTCCACTGTTTTTTTGTCATTCTTTTTTTGTATTTAGCTGAAAAAATTGCACATTTCATAAGTATATCAAATGGAAATATGAAACATAGCACCATATAGTTATGAATAACAGTCACCACCTAATAACTGGTAGCTAGTTAGAGGTACAGAGTGATCAAGTTAGAGCCTGAGGGAATGATGGCATTACAGCAGTTTAGTGGTCAGAAAATGGCTCAATCTCCCTTCAATGACATCACACAACCTGTGGACAGTGAGGAGGAAGGCCGAAGTTCAACAATGGACAGACAATGACTGATAGAAAAAAAGAAGTGGCCAGGTTACTTTTGTCCCTTCAGCAATTAGGCGTGTATATTCTCAGGTAAAAGGGGAGAATTCTCATTAATTGGTAAATGAGACTCGTCCTCTACCTACAGCAGATGCAAAGAAAACTTATAGTGGTATAAACTCAGCGCTGCCCATGGATTCCCACTGAATATCTTCCCATTGAGTGATATGAGTCAGTGACAGATAAACGGGAAAAATAATACACCCTTTTATGTCAGTAGAGTTTAGACTAAAGAGGGACCACTGTGGGACTTGAATAGAATCCAAGTTTACCTTTGCCGCATCGCAGAGGCAGGCGATCTGAAAAGGCTCATGTTTGGTAAAGGGCTTGGCTTCGATATCTTGGTAACAACCTTTTATGTATATTTGATACTTGGGAGGTCAAGGGCCTATCACAGTGAGGGTTATCAAAAAAGACCAATCTGTGATCATCTGGAAGGTAAATAGAAAGCTACAGTGACCTTTCACCAGTATTACCGATTTATATTTGGCCCATTCCTCTTCCTCTCCTCGGGCTAGTATAGTAAAGATAAAGACACCGAATATATAAATCTCAGCTGACAGAAAGAAGACATTCCTCCATTCTGCACTCGTTCCCTAAATAATGTCAGCCAACGTCAGCAAGGCATACCAAACATATCAATGTGTGAAATTGTTTGAAAAGAGGTGACAACTCCAAATGTGTTTAGACAACTTTTGGTGTCTGAATCATTGCCGTTTTGTGTTTGCAAAGACAGCTTATGTAATGGCTGTACCAAGGAGTCATGTTTAGGCTGTTCCGGTATCACTTACCCCATTACTGGTGAGCCAGCCGGCTACCTGAGGTCCTAGAAAGCCGGGGATGGTCGCTACACTGTTGGTAATGCCCATCAGAGTGCCTAAAAACACGCATAGTACAAATATGAATATATATGTGAAGGTTCTTTTCCAGATCAGAATCTCTAAACAAGTGTCCGACAGGCAAAATGTGGAGAGAAAACTCTGATCTGGTCTGATCTGAATCTCTAACCCGGCTTGAAAACTAGTCCAATCCAAATAAATGGGAGGCCAGCTTGATTGGCCACTGAGAAGATCATCAGTTGATTGGTTTATTCTGTTGGCCAGTGTATCGGAAGCGGGTTGGCAGAATTGTAACGGTTCCCTTCTGGAATTGACTCAGACTCAGTGGTCTTATGGGTATTTTTAAACACCCCGTCTCAATAAATTAAATCAACACCTAACTAGTCTCTCTTTGCCAACTTGCTGATATCCGCAATACGCTGTAGAAGGAAGATAACTCTTACCGGCATATTGCGGAGCGAAATCAAGATGGTTGACACCGTATCCGGACTGAGAGATCCCATCGAATCCTCCGGCCATACAGAGAAGAGCGATCGCCAGGCTGTAGTCACAGCCTACATACCCAACTCCAATGAGACAAAACGCCGGCCCCAATAAACCTGAGTAGAAAGAGATTATCGAGTAAAGTAGTGTGACCCAGATAATATGACCCCACTAGTAGTGTGTCTCAGTAATGTGACCTAGCAGAGTGCCTCACTAGTGTGACTTTAGCAGCATGACCCTGGTAACTTATCCTGGTGATCCGAGCTCAGTAGGTTGTCAGAGTGTGTGAACTGCGTACGTGAATCAATAGCAACAGTCACCCCTGAGTAAACTGACTAGCATAGCGTGATTTAGCAGTGTGACGGTGACATCTCGGAGATACTGACCAATAGCCAATGCTAACTTCCGGGCAACTGTGGTGGTCAGAATATGCCGCTGTCGGAGTGCGTCCACCACAAAACCGGCAGAACTAGTGGAGAGAAACATGGCAAGGTAGGGTAAACAGGACAGCAGGGAGTCCTGCAACAGATAGAAAACATCTTCAATTATAGAACCATCGAACGCAAAGATAGTATGAAGCTAGCGTGAAACTTATTACGTGAATGGTAGTTAATAACAATGCCGACATAAAAGATTGAGTCTCGACAATGGGCCCTGACTGGGGAAATGAGTCTACATAACAACTCCTGATTGGAGAGTTTATATCTGATACGGGCATCTGGTTGGAGTAATGAGAGTTCATAAAATTTGTTAATGGGATGAATGAGAGTTTACAACTAACCTGGGAGAGATCAAACTTGAGCACATCTTTCATATAAGTTGGTAAGCAGGTGAGAAGAGTATAAAATCCCCAGTTATGGCAAACATTAGCTATAGTCACAGCCCACACCGCGGGACTTTTAGCAAACTTAAGCCACGGTGTATTGGCCAGCTACAACAGATACATGCATCATGCAGAGACACAGAGTGATAATCTGATAAGCTGGTATATACTATGCTGTCACAGCCTTGAGTAGGTCATGCCATCCCTAGATCAAACCCTATAACTATCTCTAGAGGGCACTGTACGATCTAAACGAATTTAAAACTAAACATACGGGTACAGACAGCATAAGAAAGCGCAGGAATAATAAATTATTTTGAAAGCGCCCTCAGTTTTTCTTATGTTGTGAGATATTCTCTTTGCGTTCTCAGAATACATTTGGGGATAGCTGTGGTGACCGTGATCTAAATTGCTCTCAGACCATCATACAATATAAAAGTTTGTTTTGAAATTTTACCTAAAATAATCCACCCTGTAAAGTGAGAAATCTGTTCATACTACTGAATTTACGACTGTGGCAGCACCTTACCGTGATATGTCTTTTGGCCGTCTGATTGGCACATATAGAGTTTATAATGTAGGCCTTTTCTGTTTCTGAAATACGAGGGTGCTCCTCAGGAGTATCAGAGGTGAGAGCCATCCAGAGAAAGAACCACAGTATAGCTATACCACCTGATAATAACCCATAGTAACGTGGTGAAAAACAATCCCAGATACCAAACAAGTAACAATTTCGTTGTGGGTCTTTTTAGTTTGTCCACCTTGATACGTAAGCGGAACATTAATGTGACTATTCCTTTCGAACCTGCCAATATGTTTGTGTTGTCCGGGGGACCATTCTACAAACAGGATTTTGCCTAACAAATTTTATCCACGTAAAACAGAATTCTCCTATCCTACCTGCACCTTGAGTGTTTTGTGTTAAACCTAACTCCCTGGCCAATCCGGCTAACAAAGAGAGTCAGTTGTCTCAGGTTTCAGGGAGAAGAGGAGGTTTTCAGCTACTCGAAGACAGTCATCTTATTTTGTCCGCCATGGGGAAGGGGGTAAGGGGTAGTTGAGGAAACGTAGACAAGATCCAGATTTGGAGATGTTTTCATAGTAATATATGGGGGGGTGTACTGTCGCTGAGTGGTTAGAGTGCATGCCACTGTCACTAAAGGTCCTGGGCTCAAGACAGATTGTGAGTGGGAGTGGCAACCCACCTCCGTTATGCCGTTACTGATACAAGTTAGTCGATCAGAAACTTCCCACACGGCCATTGGCTGAGGGATAACCTTTTAGTTCAGCTTTGGGGATATTCTCAGAGAATGGTAGCAGTTACCCATATAACTGGCACTTACCACAGATATAAAAGACATACTGCCAGCCGAGGTGATCGGTGATGAATCCTGCCAGAGGCAGACCGATGACCGTACCGAATGACGATCCGGCGTAACTCAATGTAACGAGTTTACTTCTCTCCAGGGGTGGAGCCCAGACAGCCCACATAGCGTGCATGGCTGGATACGTCACACCCTGTATAACAAAAACAGGGCAGTCACTCAATCAATAACACAGTGATCTCCAGGTGGGCTTTTGGTATTGTTTTACCCGGACACTGGGTCATCCGGGCTAAAACCCAGGATCTACAAATCCAAGCCAATTACTCTCGCTACTGAGCTATCCCGCTATCCCAAAGTGTGCCAATGACATAGTAGTGATACCACAATACTCCCTCCCAGGTTATCTTGAGATTAATATCAGACCGCAGTTCCCGCAAGATACTTCAAGTTGGAGTTATCTTCCCCTAACTATGTCATTCTCTAGTTATAATGAATAACTAACTCTATGCCCTTTGCAGAATATACCAGGCTATTAGGTATTAACAAGTATCCACATCTGTCAAGGCATCACAGGCATGAATATTGTGAATGTACAATGAAGCTTTATCTAACTAGTCTGCAGGGGGGAAACATCTCTTAACACTTCCAGAGAATGCCATGTCTTCGAACACAAGCTTAATGATGCAATTAATCTAAACCAAGATGAACTCATCTAGAAAGTCCAGAAGTTTCCATACCTCTCCCAGACCTTCCAATACTCGGATGATGATGAGCACATTAACACTCCATTCAGCAGCTAAAGGTGTGACCAGAGTGAACACTGCTGTACAGAGAACGCCTACACCAAACAGGTTCTTACTACCATACCTACAAAACAATGTCACTGCGGTTTGCGTGATGATTGGGTGTTTTGTCGCCAATCAGGTGAGGGCATGAAACCGCATGGCTCAGTGTAGGCAAGGCTCTGCGCTCATAATGTTATACCTTATCCTTGACTCACAAAAGGCAAGATTTATAGTCGTACAGGCCAAAATTGCAGCACCATTTATCCATATCCCACCCAGTCGAAAGCCTGATCGTTGATTCTAAGCCCACAGAAAGATAGTCAGTCACACATAAACAGTCAATGAGCATGTATGCATGTATACATTGATATATAATATACAGGCGATCACCAAAAATAAAACAGGGGTCTTGCATTAACTGGGATTCTACGAGAAGTCTGGAGAACGCAAAGATGATTTTCACAGGTAGTTTTGGAGTGTAGTTGAGTTGTTGTCGAGTTTTTCACCCTTTGATGAAAAGAACGCAACTTATAGTTATGGTAAGATATGTTGAGACTCTATATTATAACCAATTCAGGGTTTTCTGTCCTTGTCATAGAGTTATCCTATCATAACGAATAACAGTATAGTCATTGCTAATGGGGTGTGATAACGCACTCACTTGCCAGCCAGCCAGCCACCTGGTATCTGGGTAACAATATATCCATAGAAAAATGCTCCAAGAATAGTCCCCTGCAGACTCCTATCCCAGTCATAGACGCCAGGCGCTGGTTGCTACAAGGCACAGGACAGCTATAGAGCCCCCGTCTATAAGGTGAGGAGCTCTGCTAGCCTCCTCTGAAATCCACCCAGAGAAGACATAGATATTTGGGATTTGTGTTGAACATTGGCCATTTTTGGACTCAAGGTTGTGGGTCTCTTTGAAGCAATGAGTGGCCTAATAGTGGCTTTACACTATAGCGGCGCAGCATAAGCTGCATGCACTACTTTTTCAAGAGGTACAGGAGCGGCCACCAATCGGAGCATCAATCGCATTCACCTCTGAAAGGTTTCTGTTTTCGGTATATAGGTATAGAGGTATATAGGTATATAGGTATATAGGTATATAGGTATATAGGTATATAGGTATATAGGTATATAGG
>Ga0224501_10002552_pt1 | contig 14348 bp, 10 predicted proteins | sample SF_Oct11_sed_USG_4_FD_169105 | JGI IMG/M metagenome (GOLD analysis project Ga0224501, IMG submission 169105) | Sediment microbial communities from San Francisco Bay, California, United States - SF_Oct11_sed_USGS_8_1 | ecosystem: Environmental > Aquatic > Marine > Sediment | place: USA...
GGTCCTCTCCCACTCCCCCTACGGGTGGGACCTGGCGCCGCTGATCGCCCGGGCCCTGGGCGCGGGGCAGGTGTCCGAGGTGGTGGATTACCAGGAGGGGGTGTATGTCACTCCCGCCCTCAATGGCAAAATGCGTCTGTTCAACAAACCCCGAACCCCCAAGGTGGTGGTCACCCTGCAAAGCGGCGCCTTCGCCCCGGCGGACCCTCCCTCGGGCGCGCCCCAGGTGGAGAAGCTGCAGGCCCCGGCGCAGGAGAAGAAGTATGAACTGGTGGCGCTGGAGGAGCCGGAGGCAACGGGGGTGGACCTGGCCCGGGCGAAGGTTGTGGTCAGCGCCGGACGGGGAGTGGGGAAGGTGGAGAATATCGAGCTGGTGAAAAAACTGGCCGAGGCGCTGGGGGGGGAGCTGGGCGCGTCCCGGCCCGTGGTGGACGCCGGATGGGTGGAAGCCAGCCGCCAGGTGGGTTCATCGGGCAAGGCCGTGGCCCCGAAGCTCTATATCGCCTGCGGAATCTCCGGCGCGGCCCAGCATGTGGCCGGGATGAAAGGTTCCGAGTTCGTCGTGTCCATCAACACGGACCCGGAAGCGCCCATCACCGAAGTGGCCCACGTCAACGCGCTGGTGGACCTGAACCAGCTAATTCCCGCGCTGCTGGAGAAATTGAAAGGGTAAGGTGTTGCAAGGGGGAGGCTTCTTCCCCTCATATTTACATAACGTCCGAACTCGCAATTCCTGTAATCACGACCCCATGGCCAGTTTCTGGATCGGTTTCTTCACGGAGTCGAGCAGGCGGATCAGCGGCTCGCCAAACCGGGAGTAATACACCTTGTACAGAAGCGCTTTCCTGGCGGACTGGCCCCGGTATACACTGAAGGCGAAGTTGCGGTACGCTTTCAATATCTCCTCGCGGGTGAACTGGGGCATGGTCAGCGGGGTGTCGGTGCGGGAGATGAAGTCCTCGTCCATGAAGTCGGGCGACAGGAATCCGTCCCTGATGGAGATGTCGAACAGCGCCGTGCCGGGGTATGGGTTGAATATGTAGATCACCAGGCTGTCCGGGTTGATCTCGCGGTTTAGCTTCACCGTCTCCTGGTGCATCTCGTAGGTCTCGTGGGGGAAGCCGACGATGTTATACGACTTGGTTTTCAGCCCGGCGGCGCGGGCGTCGGCGAAGGCCTGGATGATCTTTCCATTGGTCATCTTCCGGTTCAGGTGTTTGCGGCGCAGTTCCTCGCTGCCGGATTCGATCCCCATGGCCACCCGGGTGCAGCCCGCGTCCGCCAGATATTTGAACGTGTCGATGTGGGAGCTTTCCACGCGGGTGGTCACTTCAAAGGGGATACCGATCTCTTTTTTATAGGTTTCGCAGAACTCCTTCACATATTTGCGATCGATGGTGAAGACATCGTCGGCGAAGAAGATATTGCGCACCTTGTATCGGCTCACCACTTCCTTGATCTCCGCGATGCCGTTTTCCACGGTTCGGAAGCGGACGTATTTTCCCTCCTGCAGGCGGCCCATGGAGGGGCTGCCGCAGTAGTTGCAGTTGTAGGGGCAGCCGCGGGAGAGCATGAAGGTGGCCCGGTCATAGTCCGACTCCACCACCTGCTGATAGTTGAACATCTCCCGGTCACCGAAGGGGATGGTGTTCAGATCCTCGATGAACAGGCCGGGAAGGTTCTTGCGGATGGCGCCGTCCGGCTGGCGGACCCACAGGCCCGGGATTTTCGTCACATCCTCCTTATTGGCCAGTCGTGTCACCAGCTCCAGGACAGGCCCTTCCCCTTCGCCGGTGCAAATGGCGTCCAGGCCATCCACCGATTCCATGAACTTGGGGTACAGGCTGGAGTGCACCCCTCCGGCGATCTGGAATATTCCCTTGCCGCTCATTCTTTTCACCAGCTTCACCACATGGCGGATCTGGGAGGAGTCGGAAGTGTATCCGATCACATCTGGGGAGAAGGCGTTGACATGGGCCTCGAATCCGTCCGGATCCCACGCGTCGAACATATAGTGCAGCTCGGTGGTGTGGCCGGCCTTCTTGAGCACGGAGGAGAGCAGCCCCAGGCCGAAGTGGTAGCTGCGGGCGCCTCCCTTGACATCGATATCGGTGTAGACGAAAAGTATTTTCATGAAGCTTTGACTTGGGAATTCTGGTTTAATAACCTGTTTGCAACATTAATGTTAACAGTTTGAGGCCGGACGGGGGTTTTTGTCAACCTTCAGTGGCCGATCCTGGATATGACCGATAAGAACCAAAACATAGACATACAGATCCAGAAGGAGAGCGGCGCCAGCGGCAAAAGCAAGCTGGCCCAGTATCAGGACCTGGTGGTGGGTTCGCGCTCCTTGTGGTTTCTGCTCAAGTTCGAGCTGATCGGGCTGCTCTTCTCCCGAATTCCCGGCGCTCTGGGGCTTGTGTTGCGCAAGATCTTCTATCCCATGATTCTGGGCCAGGTGGGCCATGGGGTGGTGTTCGGGATGGATGTGTGGTTTCGCCACCCGAAAAAAATCCGCATCGGCGCGGGAACCATCATCGACGACGGCGCCCTGCTCGACGCCAAGGGGTCGGCCAACAGCGGCGTCACCCTTGGGGAGAACTGCTACATTGGCCGAGGCTCGGTGCTAAGCTGCAAGGAGGGGGACATCATCTTCGGCGATTACGTCAACCTTTCCACATGGTGCAACATATCCTCCAACTCCAGCATCACCATCGGGGAAAAGACCCTGCTGGGGCCATTCACCAGCCTGTTCGCCACCACCCACAATTTCGACGATCCGGAAATCGCCGTGCTGGACCAGGGGTGGACCTCCAAGGGGATAAAAATAGGGGCCAATTGCTGGCTTGGCGCCCGGGTCGCCGTGCTGGATGGAGTCACCATCGGCGACGATACGGTGGTGGGGACGGCGGCGCTGGTGACCGCGGATTTGCCGGACAGAGTGGTGGCGGTGGGCTCTCCGGCGCGGGTGGCCAGAGAGAGAAAACCGGGGGGCGCCCAGGGCCGGGGGGGTCAATCCTCCGATTCGTAATCCACCTTGGCCGTGGCCTCGCATATCCTGGCGATAGTGTCCAGCACCTTCACATGCTCCGGATGTACGGCGTAGGCTTCCACATCTTCCATGGAGTCGAAAGTGGCGTCCAGCGCCATGTCATAGGAGTTCGGTTTGCCCCCCAGGTCCGTCCCCACTTGCAGCTTTCGGATCAGGCTAATGGAGTCTTTGAGCGCCTCCAGCTTCCCGGCCAGGGTTTCCTTGTCGCGCTCCACGGTCTGCGGCCTGAACTTGAAAAAAACAATGTGTCGTATCATTTTATCCAGCTTTCCTGGCGTTGGCGCCATCGCCTCCGCCATAATCGAAAACATTTTGTTTCCTTTGCAAATCAGTATTGTATTCATGTAGAATTGTAAGTCAAATGTTCATGGTTTGGCGAGGGGGTCTGGAGCATGGCTCCTCCCGTGTTTAAGCTGAAATATTCAGTGTCTCAGTCCCCGTCAGCGATGGGCGCAATTTCGTGGCAGGTCCCAGGCTTGGCAGCCCCCGAGGCGGGTGGATTTGACCCCACCCCAAGCCACAGGCGAAATAGGAATTAGAAATGCAAATTGATTTCTGGGGTGTACGCGGCTCCATACCATCACCGGGGCCTGATACTTCGCAGTTTGGTGGCAACACGCCATGCGTGGTGGTTCGCAACGAAAACGAGCCCCTGATCATCCTGGACGCCGGGACCGGCATCCGCAAGCTCGGGCTGGAGATTCTGCAGGATCCCACCGTCACGGAGATCCATCTGCTCTTCTCCCACACCCACTGGGACCATATCCAGGGTTTGCCTTTCTTCGTCCCCCTCTTCAGCCCCAAATACACCATAAAACTATACGGCCCCGTGCATTACTCCAAGAACCTGGAGCAGATCCTCAGCCAGCAGATGGAATACACATACTTTCCCGTGCGGGTGCAGGAACTGGCGGCCAAGCTCTCCTTTCACGATATCTCCGAATCGGAGCTGAACATCGGAAATTCCATCAATATCCAGAGCAAATATGTCAACCACCCCGTGGTGTGCCTGTCCTATAAAATCACCCACAACGGCAAATCCTTCGCCTATGTGACGGACCACGAGCCATACAGAAACCTTTTCGACGACGGAGTGGAAAGCGAGCGCGAAGAAGGGCGCATCGTGGCCGAAGAGCAAAGCCAGGCTTTGGTGGATTTTCTACAGAAAGTCGACCTGATGGTGGTGGACGCCCAATACACTTCCGAGGAATACCTCACCAAGGTGGGATGGGGGCACTCCTCCGTGGAAGACTCCTACGATCTGGCCCGGGCCGCCGATGTGGGAGAGGTGATCCTGTTCCATCACGATCCGGACAGGACCGACGCGGAATTGCAGAAGATACTGAGCAGGCTGCAGGATCAGTCGTTCGACCCTTCCGGCCGCCGGATGGTTCCCGTGCGCATGGCCAAGGAACGGCTTATTGTCACCCTGTAGCATACCCCCTCTTATAGCGGCTGACAGGTCATGAAAAGAGTTACCCACAGCATCAGGAGGACGTTCCTGGCGGGTCTGGCGGTGGTTATCCCCATCGTCGTCACCATCCTTATCTTCAAGCTGATGTTCCAGACCCTGGACAACTTCCTGGGGCCGCTGGTCACAAAGGCCCTGCTTCTGGCGGGGGCCCCCATCCCCAAGACCTTCGAGGTGCCTGGTCTGGGAATAGTCTCCACCATCCTGATTGTCTTTATGGTGGGCGCCGTCACAAAAAACTACTTTGGCAGAAAGCTTCTGGATCTGAGCGAATGGATGGTGGACCAGATCCCCATCATCCGCTCCGTCTACACCGGCGCCAAGCAGGTGATGAGCGCCATCTCCACCGCCGGCGCCCAGAGTTTTTCCAAGGTGGTGCTCATAGAATTCCCCCGCAAGGGGGCGTTTTCCCTGGCCTTCATCACCGGCGAAAATTTTAGCGAGGTGCAGCAAAGGACCAAGGAGGATCTGGTGAACGTCTTTCTGCCCACCACCCCCAACCCCACCACCGGTTATTTTATGATGATCCCCAGGCAGGATGTGATCGAGCTGGACATGAGCGTGGAGGAGGGGATAAAGATGCTGGTTTCAGCGGGGTTGGTCACTCCCAAGTTCAATCCCCCCGAGGAAGGATATAAAAAGGTGAAAGCCATTCGCGATCCCCAGGAGACCCTGGAGGAATCCGCCGAATACAAAGCGGCCCCAAAACCGGATAACTAGGCCACCGCCATCTCCGCCATCCTCTCCAGCCATTGGCGCCGCTCCATATCCCCGGCCAATATGGCGGCTTCCAATCCTTCATATCCACAGTCGAAGGGCAACACCCCTTCCCCCTTTTTCGGGTCGAAGGCCGCCGCGCCCAAAATCCCCATCCACTCCATGGCGGACAGCCGACCCCGGGCCGAGGGCCATCGCATGTACGCCACCCTTCCGGGGGGGACAGCCAGGAACGGATCGTTGTTTATCAGCCGATTGGAAAACCAGAGCGCGTGGGTGGAGGTGTTGTGTCTGGCGTTGATCTCCATGGCGAACACATCCCCATTGGCGGTGACTATGAAATCCACCCCCAGCACTCCCAGATACCCCAGCCGGGCCGCTTCCATGGCGATAGCCTTTCCCTGGCGGAGCAGAGCCAGATCCACATCCTTGTCGCCCGACCCCTGGAAGTAATTTCCCGCATGGTGGGTTGTATCGTGGAATTTCTGTATGGACAACCCCAGAACACAGATCGACCGGGAGCCCACATAGATCTGCAGGTTGGGCGAGCTGACCGATGGAACCCATTTTTGAAGTAGAAATACCTCGCCTCTGCGGCGTTCCACGATCTTTTTCAGCGCCTGACGTTGGGTCGCCGTCTCCGCTTTCCAAACCGCCGCTCCTCCCACGCTACGGGACGAGCGCGCCACCACCGGCCAGCCGGGGTCCTTTTCCAGCCGGAAAGCCACAGAGTCCGATGGCCCCACGTAGGTCTCGATCATCGGCAGCCCCAGATCCTCCAGCGTCCTGGTGAAGAAGACCTTGTCGTTCAGCAGGGCGGTGACATGGGCCTGGTGTTCCGGCAGTGGCTTATTGCTCTGTGTCGCCAACCGTTCATCCATGTCAGAAACCATGTAAAACTCCACGGCGCCGGGCCAGTCCCTGATGAACTTTAAAGTGGCAGGGCAGTTTTGCGCGTCCTCGGCCAGGCATTGCCCGTGGGATTCCGAGGGGATAACATGGTTTGCCCCCCCGGCGCCGCTATGGCGTAGCAGGGCCAGATATTCGCGGTCCGGCGCGCGGTTTAGGATCAATGAATCCTGGGGGGAGGCCATGAGCAGCGATCGGGCGGAAAGGCGCTTGAACCCTCTTTCCATTCGGGCGTATTCGTTTTCAGAGACGTGGAACCCGGCGGCTCCCCCGGCCATCCGCACGCTGGGTATGTGCAGTGTAGGCTCCTTGCCCGCCGTTTCTATCAGCGCGCCGAAAACTGGATTGCTCACCGCTTCAAGACCGCAGAATCCAGCGTCAGCCCGTTGGCCTGCAGGGTCTCCCCCAGGGCCCTGTCCAGCCTGGCCCGGGAGATGTGGCAGTCGGCTATGGCGCGAAGCTCCCTCCCTCTCTGGGTGGCCAGTTCCTGGCGATATTGCAAAGTGTTGAACAGGGTGGAGGCGCCGGCGACAAACTTCTTCATCTCCGCGTCCAGTTTTTCCTCCGCCAGGGCGCGGGCCACGGAGGCGGCCTGGAACCGCTCGTCGGCGTTCACCACTTCTCTTCTGGCGTTTCGGGCTTCCATGGCCACCCGCTTTTCCAGTTCCTGGAGCCGGATGACGCTGGTCTGCAACTGGCGCATCGACTTGGCGTGTCGGCCTTCGTCACCGCGCCCCCCGAAGGGCCAGGTGAGCCGCAATCCAACGGTGTAGTCGTAATATTTCCCTGACAGGGAATCGGATAGGCTGTCCGAGGCGGAGCCATCCAGCTGGGATATCCTGGTCTCCCCGGTTTGCACATCCACCACCGGCCTGGCGTCGCCGCGCAGGCCATTGAGCCGCATGGTGGCCACCACGTCCAGCGAGGGAAGCTTCTGGTTTTCGTAATATCCCAGAGAAACCCGGGCGTTCTCCACTTCCTTGCGCGCCGCCTCGAGCTCCGGGCTGTTGGCCAGCGCCAATGCCATATAGTCCCGTTTTGGCGAATCCGCCGGTGGGGCGGCGGGCATGGGGCCTGGGAGTATCGGCTCGGACCAAAGCCTGGAATCCATGGCGGGGTTCATCAGTTGCAAAAGGATGTCCGCTCTTCGGTCCAGTTCACTTTTGGCGCCCACCGCCTGCTCTTCGGCGGCGGCGGTGGAGGCCTGGGCCTGGATGGTTTCTATGCGCGCCAACGCCCCCGCTTCCACTTTCTGCCGCACCATCCCCTCGAATTGTCGGGACCATTCTAGCAGTTCATTCTGAGTCTTCAGGTTCTCCCTGGCGAAGACCAGCTCCCAATACGCCTCGATGGTTCGGCTGGCGGCGTCCAACAGCATGGCGCGAAGCCTCCCCTCGGCGATGGCCTTTCCCGCCAGGCCCGTCCGGAGCCTCCATGTATTGGTGTCCCGTCCGGCGTTTTTGAGCAGAGGCTGGGAAAGCTCCAGCACCAGGGCGGTTTCATAGGCCGGATCGATGCTCTGGAAGCTGGAGTTTGTGTTGCTGAGCCCGGTTTCCAGCCCCAGCTTGTAGCTGGCGCCAAACTGGGTCTTGCCGGATACACCCAGGCTGCCGGTCATGCCATCCGCCTCGTTGATCTCCGGATCGGAAAAAGCGGAAGCCGCCGGGCTGCGGTTCGCCCTGGAGCCCAGGAAGGCTTCCATGGAAGGGTCGAATTCGGAAAAGGCGATCTGGATATCCGCCTGGGCGGAATCGACGTTAATCCGCTCCAGGGCCACATCGAAATTGTTTTCCAGGGTGTGGGCCAGCGCCTCCGGCAGGGTGATTACATCGGGCTGGGCCGTGGCCGCCATGGCCATGGCCAATGGCGCGGCCAGCCAGGAGAGGAAGGTCATTGGCGGCAATTAATGTTTCTGGCCCATCTGGGAGATTTTTTTGTCCGCCTCAGTGAGCCTGATGACCAGGGAGCGGATGATCTTCATGGCGATATCCGGATAGTCCTCGATGGTCTGGCGCAGTTTATCTCCAGGGAACACCTTCACCACGCTTTTTCCGCGGGACTTGATGGTGGCGGTCCTCGGCTGATCCATCAGGGAGCTCATTTCGCCGAAATATTCCAGGGGCTGGGATATCTCCCCCACTATGCGCCCGTTTTTTATGATGACCAGGTGCCCCTGCAGAAGCTGGTAAAAGTTTCTGTCGGTGTTCCCTTCCTTGATGATCAGGTCTCCATCGTCGAATATCAGTTCATCCGGGTTGAGCAGATATGCCGGCAGGGCTTCCTTGACCAGCACCGTGCGCCCCAGGGCTTCGTCAAGACTGGTCACCCCATGGTTGACTTTATCCAGGGCGTCCATGCGCAGGGTTATCATCCCATCCTTGATGGCGATTTTTCTCAGCTGGCCCTCGGACACCTGGGAAGTGATGGCGTCGCGCACCGCTGTGGTGGCTTCCATCATCTCAAAGGCGCCCACCCGGCCCTTGTATCCGCTGCCGCCGCATGTGGCGCATCCCTTGCCGATGTACACCTTGAAGCTGTCCACCATCTCCTTGGACACTCCCTCGTCCACCAGCAGCTGCCGATTGACCTTTTTTACTTCTTCCTTGCAATCGGCGCATATCTTGCGCAAAAGCCTCTGGGCCAGAACGCCCACCAGGGCCGAGGAGAGCATGTAGCCTTGTATGCCGATGTCCAGGATACGGGCGACAGTGGAGGGGCAATCGTTGGTGTGCAGGGTGGAGAACACCATATGGCCGGTGGAGGCGGCCTTAAGGGCGATCTCGGCGGTGTCCAGATCTCGAATTTCGCCGATGAGGATGACTTCAGGATCCTGACGCAGGAACGCCTTGAGCGCCGAGGCGAAGGTGAGCCCCACTTCCGGGCGCACGTTGACCTGGTTGATGCCGGCGAAGTTGAACTCCACCGGATCCTCGGCGGTGAGGATCTTCACATGGGGTTCATTGAGGATGTTGACGGCGGAATACAGAGTGTTGGTTTTTCCGGAGCCTGTGGGGCCGGTGACCAGGATAAGCCCCTGGGGCTTTTTGAGAAGGCTCATGAACTTATCCAGCATATTCTTGGTGAAGCCCAGCTTGGTCATGTCGATCTGCAGCTTGCTCTGGTCCAGAAGCCTGGCGACTATCGACTCGCCAAACAAGGTGGGCAGAACGCTGACACGAAAGTCGATAGCTCTTCCCTTGCCCAGCTTGAGCTTGATACGGCCATCCTGAGGTCTTCGCTTCTCGGCGATGTTCATCATCGCCATGATCTTGAAGCGGGACACCAGCGCCGCCTTGATGTTCAGCGGCAGGTTCATCGCCTTGTGCAGGACACCGTCTTTTCGATATCGCACCTGGAACGATTTTTCAAAGGGCTCGATATGTATGTCCGAAGCGCCATCGGTGACAGATTTGATCAATATGGTGTTCACCAGCTTGACGATGGCCGCGTCCGCCGCGCCGCCCACCTGGTCCGAATCGTCAAAATCGTCCGTGGCTCCTTCGATGGAAACGTCGTCCGCCGCGTCGGAGATGAGGCTTCCCAGGTCGTCCACGGTCTTTATGACATCCTCCTCCACTGGTCCCTCGTCCACCGGGGTCAGCCGGATAATCTCGTCGTATTCTTCCTGTGTGATCTTGTAGTATTTTTTATAAGCCTCCGCCATGTTCTTTTCGCTCACCACCGACGGCTTGACGGTTCTTTTGAACCGGGCGTTGATCTGCTCTATGACGTTGAAGTTGGTCGGGTCGAGCATGGCCAGGCGGAGGATCTTGGCGTCGGCCTTGATGGGGAATATCAGGTGTTCTTTCGCCAATTCCCAAGGCACCATTTTCAGCAGGGCGGGATCCGGATTTTCATCCTGAATGTTGGTGATGGGGATGGTGAGCTGGCGGGCGAGAAAGCCCATTATGCTCTCCTCGTCCATATACCCCAGGCGGCGAATGATCTTGCTTATCCGCTCCTTGGTCTTCTTCTGGATTTCCTCGGCTTCCTTTAGTTGGGAGCGGGTGATCTGTCCCTCTTTGCTTAGCATCTTGCCCAGGACTTCGCCTGTCCCCGAGTCCTGGACGCTTTTTTTGAACGACGATTTTTTCTCTGCAGCCTGCGCCATGATCCCTTGCCGAAAGATTCTGTTAAGAGAGCTTCAGTAACATATAGTCACATTTGAAATCCACAATTCATTATATTTTAAACAGCATGACCACGTCCAATAAAAATAGAGGGCCTGGGCGGGGGATTGGGGGGGGTGACTAGCGGGGAAATGGCCTCTTCCGGAGACGGCCCGGTGGGTCCAATCATAGCCTTTGGGCGGATTTTTATCATTCCATGAGGTGATGTGATGATATATCATAATGTGTTTATCAATGCTTTCTCACGCTTTGGCGCGCGGAATTGAATTGCGCAAAGCGGGAATGATTTGTCCTAAAACGGGAACATATTGGCGATGCTGACGGTGCTGGTGGCGGATGATGAGCGCAGCATGCAGGAATTTTTTGAGGTGATGCTCGTTCGGGAGGGGTATCAGGTGTCCCTTGCCTCCACTTCCGAGGAGGCTATCGGCAAGATAGAAAGACGGGGGATCGACCTGGTGATCACCGATATCAACATGCCGAAGGCGACCGGGATGGCTGTGCTCAAGAGAAGCATGGAGGTGGACCCGGACGTGCCGGTGATCATGATAACGGCGTTCGCCACCACCGACACAGCCGTGGAGGCGATGAAAATAGGCGCCTATGACTATATCACCAAGCCCTTCCGGGTGGATGAGATAAAGCTGGTGATAGCCAAGGCTCTGGAGCGCAGGACCGATAAAACCGAGCTGAAAAGGCTGAAGGACGAGGTGAGCCGCGCCTACAGCCTGGGCAATATTATCGGCAAGTCCGAGCATATGCAGTCTCTTTTCAGGATGATAAAAAAAGTTGCCGCCTCCAGCAGCACTGTGCTTGTCACCGGTGAATCCGGCACCGGCAAGGAGCTGGTGGCCAAGGCGATTCACGCCGCCTCGGATCGCCGGGACATGCCTTTTCTGTCGATCAACTGCGGCGCCATGCCGGAGCAACTTTTGGAAAGCGAGCTTTTCGGCCATCAGAGAGGCTCCTTCACCGGCGCTGTGGGGGATAAAAAAGGGCTTCTGGAGGTGGCGGATAAGGGGACCTTTTTGCTCGATGAAGTGGGGGAGGCCCCCATGTCCGTGCAGGTGAAGATGTTGCGGGTATTGCAGGAGCGCGAGTTCAAGCGCGTGGGGGGGGTGCAGGATATCAAGGTGGACGTGCGGATAATCGCCGCCACAAACAAGAATCTTGAGGACGAGATAAAGGCGGGGAGGTTTCGTGAGGACTTCTTCTATCGGCTGAATATAATTCCCCTCCATATCCCCCCCCTGCGGGAGCGCCGGGAGGATATCCCTCTGATTGTGATCAAGTTCATAGAAAAGTATGGCCTGGAAAACGGGAAAAAAGGGATGACTTTGTCCAGCGAGACCATGGAGCTGCTGGAGCGCCACCAATGGCGGGGGAATGTGCGGGAGCTGGAGAATGTGATTGAGCGGGCTGTGGTGCTGGCCAACGGCATGAAAATCACTCCGGAAAATCTGCCGGACGAAATCCGGGGTGGGGATGGGGGTGTCGCCCAGGATCCATGGGGGGCGTCCGGCGCAGGTGTGGACCTGGAGGGGATGCTCACCGAGATGGAAAAGAAGTATCTGGTGATGGCGCTGCAGAAGGCCGATGGCTTAAAGCGGGAGGCGGCCAAGCTTGTGAACATGTCGTTTCGCTCTTTTAGGTATAAAGTGAAAAAATACGGGATTGAGGATCAGGAAAAGGATGACGATGAAGAAGTGTAGGATTTTTGTGTCGCTGGTGGCGGTTTCTCTGGCGGTGTCTTGCGTTTCGCCATCCCGCGGCCCTAGGGGGGACGAATCGCCGCCGGTGATGGCGCCATCGTCCCAGGCGGGGGTGGGCTCCAATGCGATCTATCGGGAGGCGGATGCGGCCTTTGATGGGAGGGAGTATGAGCGGGCGGCGGAGACCTACATGAAATTTATCGCCTCTTCCCCTCCGGATCATCCCCTGGCCGACAACGCCTATTTCAGGATCGGCATGTGCTGGTTTGAAATGAACAGATACGCCGACGCCCTCTATTTTTTCAATACGGTGATGAACCGGTTCCCCGATTCGGAAAACTATTCCGACGCGATGATAAACTCCGCCATCTCCATGTTCCATCTCAATGACCTGGATGGGGCCGAGCGGACTTTGGATCTGGCCATAAACAAGGAGAGCCGCCAGGGCGCCAGGGCCTATATCCTTTTTTACAAAGGGGCCATATCGGAAAAGAGAAAGGAATATAACCTTGCTCTCCGGTTCTATATCCAGGCTGGGCTTTTGTCGGGTGATGAACATCTGACCGCCAAGGCCAAGGCCGAAGTGGGCAGGGTATCCCTCGGTTTCGCTGATGAAAAGGAGTTGGAGGACATCAGGACCCGATATGCGGATCAATGGCCCGCAGGTTATGCCTTGAAGGCGTTGATAAAGATTTATGCGGACAGCGGACAGGAGAGAAAGCTGTCCCAGGCCCTTCAGGAGTTCAACACCCGATACTCCTCCATTGTCGAGCAGGCCACCGAGAAGCCCACGGAAGTGGACAGCTACCGCCCCACCCAGATAAAGATCGGGGCCTCCCTTCCCTTGACCGGGCCTGGGAGCGCCGCCGGGGTGGAAATGATCCAGGGGATCCAGCTTGCCTTGAACTCGTTCCTGGACCTTATGCAGCGAAAGAATATCCAGCTGGTGCTTAAGGATTCGGGACTGGGGGCGGAAGAGGCGGAAAAAGGGATGCTGGAGCTTGCCGAGGATCCGGATACTTTGGCGATCCTGGGCCCGGCGTATAGTGAGGAATTCAAAAAAGCGGCGCCCATCGCCGAGCGACAGAGAATCGCGATAATCAGCCCCTCCGCCTCTGAGGAGGGCGCCACATCTCTGTCCCGATATCTTTTCCGGACCACCCTGACGAATAAACTGGAAGCCCGGAAGATGGCCGCTATGGCGGTGGAAAACCTGGGGCTGAGGAAATTCGCGATAATCTACTCCGCCGACCGGCAGGGACGAGAGCTTTCGCAATATTTCACATTCGAGCTGCAGCGGCTTGGGGCGGAGGTGGTGGTTGCCGAGGCCTTCATGCCGGATCAGACAGATTTTGGCGAGCAGATCCGAAGACTTGGCGGGATGACGGACGAGGATGCGCGCGATGCGATTCTAGCGGTCCAGAAGAATTATCCAGACGCGAGCGTGGAATATATAAATGGCTATCTGGAAAGTGTGAACGAGGAAAATGTCAGCGCCCCCACCATAGTCTCCCACGGGGAGCTTCCCTTGAATACCAGGAATTTTCTGCCGGGACTGGATCTTAAATACGACGCCATATACCTGCCTGGCATGTATGACAAGGTGGGCCTTATCCTGCCGGAACTGGAGTTTTATAATATCAAGGGAGTCGCCAGGCTCTCCTCCAGCGGGGTGAACCATCCATCCCTGGTGAAGATCGCGGAAAAATACGCCGAGGGGCTTGTTTTCCTGGACGGGTTCCACGCCGACAGCATGTCGCCTCAGGTGCGGTCTTTTATTCGTGATTACCGGTTATATTTTCGCAGTGAGCCGACGATCCTCTCCGCCCAGGCCTACGATGCGACGGTGATGGTGCTTTCCGCCATTGCCCAGGGCGCCGGATCCAGGTTTGAAATCTCCCGTCGATTGCGCAATCTGTACCATTTCGAGGGAGTGTCGGGAGAAATGAGCATGTCCATGGATGGGGAGATGGAAAAGTCGGTGGTGTTCCTCACTGTGGAGGGGGGCAGGATCGTGGAAATGACACCCCCCCCGCCCATAGTGGCCATTGAACCGACGGCCGAGCAACTCCCCGACGGCATGAACCCACCCCCGCAGGAGCTTGCGGGAGAACCGGTGATTGAAAAAGAGATAAATGATGAAAATTCGGTTATCAGAAATGATCGGTTGTAACAAAAGACTGCTCCCTGTCGTGGCGGTGGCCCTGTTCTTCTCCGCCGGGTGCCTGAATTTCAACATCAACATCACTTCCTCCCCCGCCCCCCTCTCGGAAGTGGTTATCTCCGGCAAAGGGAAAGAGCGGGTGCTGATCATCCCCATCGAGGGGACGATAACGGCGCAATCGGGGGGCGGCATG
>Ga0224501_10002553_pt1 | contig 14344 bp, 17 predicted proteins | sample SF_Oct11_sed_USG_4_FD_169105 | JGI IMG/M metagenome (GOLD analysis project Ga0224501, IMG submission 169105) | Sediment microbial communities from San Francisco Bay, California, United States - SF_Oct11_sed_USGS_8_1 | ecosystem: Environmental > Aquatic > Marine > Sediment | place: USA...
AATGAAGCAGTTTCCTTTCGAACCCAACGAGACTTTCCAAGGTGGTCATACTGCCCTGCCTAATTGGCGTAATTGCGTAGACTTGTCGTGAGGTGTCAGGTTATCTAATGATGTATAACACATGGGATCGGCGCAACATCACTCCATGGTTGCTAAAGTTTTACCCTCCCTTTTGTTTTTAGACAGCACTGGCAGACTTCTCACCAAGTTGTGTATAAAACATGACTTAGACTGATCACAAGTCTCCAAGTACTTCCTGCTCAGTCTTGTAGCGCACCGCGTCACACTGAGTCAGCAGGTACCCTAGTTGGTTCTTGCATAGTCAGCTTCCACTACGCCAACTCTGCCCAGGCGCGTAGCTTCATCAGACTAATAGAGGATGAACCATGGTCTCCCAGGACCATTGGACGTTATCATTGTTCTACTTACATTCATTAGCTTGCGTTAAAGCCAAAGCCAAACTGAAAACCAGGGCTGCAGTGAATTTCATCTCATTGACTAAAACAAAAAAACTGTGGTCAAGGATACTGCAGGCTACCAACCTTTGGTAGGGTTCTCAACATGAGACTAGTGCAGATGGGCATAACTTGTTGAGCATCATCCCGTAATTTATCGACATTTACTTTAATTTGAGATACTTTATTTACAGTTCAATGGCCAATTGAGATTGGTGGTACTTCTTCTTGTTACTGTACCTGTGTAGCACTAATAGACATTGGCTGAACTAGTTGAAGGATGAGAATTTTGGAGATGGCAAATTCGACCCGGAGTGTATTAGTGGGTAGCATATTACTAAGTAGAATAGTATCAAATAAAGACTATCGACTGGTACCAGTCAAGTCATACAAAAAGCTGCTAATTTACCTAGAATCAGTACTGCACTACTTGTAACTGTAAGTGTTCCTGTAACTGTAAGTAGTTAGTAGCTAGGTGTAATTCCAATTGTAAAAACTAACCAAACCATAACAAGAATAGATTAGTATGATTAGTTAGTTTAGTTGCCAGGGAATTTACTATTTACTTAGTAACTTAGTAACTGCTACTTACTGAGTTACTAGTTACCTTAGTATGTTGTAAATGTAAGTTGGCAATAGCAGCAACCAACTAATAAATAATACCAGGTCGTTGGTTGTGGTTGAGTTGACTTGAGTTGTTCAGTAATCAGTTGTTGTAAGTTCGGGGTCTAATACTAATAGATTGGGACTTTTAGCAATATTATCTACTGAATAAACGTAATAAGCCTTACCTTTTGATTGTATGTCTTACGTCACGACCAGTCGTCCAGTTCAGTACAACCAAGTGCGAGATAGTAATGACTAAGAGTCACGAATAACACCGATCCATGACCAGCAGCAGTTCCATATTCAGTACTAGGTTACGCTTTACGGAGTTGATTTCTAGTCCAAAGTAGCAATAAGGGTGTTCGCTGTATGACCTATATTGAATTAAACCAATAGAATTGTAGGACCGATGGCTAGCTATGACGTCATTGAAAGGGCAAACAGTTGACTCACTGTCACGTTACCTAGCTCTACTGAATCCGAAAGCTCACCAAGGAAGTACAGAGGTTTCGCCAGATCTTTCTCCAAACAGTTCGACCAGAGAACCAAACATGGATAGATTATTCGGTAGAGGTAAACCAAAAGCTCCAGCACCAAACTTAAACGATTGCGTGTCGAACCTAGACAGCAGAGGTGAGTCAGTTGAAAAGAAAATCGCCAGACTTGATGCTGAGCTTCTGAAATACAAGGAACAGATGAAAAAGATGAGAGAAGGGCCAAGCAAAAACATGGTCAAACAGAAAGCTATGCGTGTACTGAAGCAAAAGAAAATGTATGAGGGACAACGGGAACAGCTAATGAATCAGCAGTTCAACATGGAACAGGCTAATTTCAACATCCAATCATTGAAAGACACTAAAACGACTGTGGATGCTATGAAGGCTGGTGTCAAAGACTTCAAAAAGGCGTACAAACATGTAAACATCGACAAAATAGATGATCTCCAAGACCAAATGGAGGATATGATGGAACAGGTAAGATTCAAACATGGTGGATGATAGTGACTGCTTCACGCTCAACCTGTACCGGACTAGTCAGACTGAGATTTAGTAGATACTGAGTGAGTGACTCACTCAGTGAGTTAAGTAGACTAGGTAGTAGATAGTATTACTATTAGTATTATAGTAGGTAACTAGCAGGATAGAGCACTAGGTAGAGAATTGCTATCGTGGGTTCGGATCACCACAGGAAGAAAACGGAGGTCATAACCTGTAGATAAGAAGATCACTCCACGTTTTGTTAAAGAGCCACCTCCCCTTCTCGAGAAGAGTAGCCGCGTTTCAGCGAGTGATGTGTAATCTGACCTAGGTTGACCGAGCCCGAACCTGGAGTGATGATACTGACCTGCACATGGTGCTCCATGCTATGCTGTAACAGATGAAAAGCAAGTATCTAACCCGGTAACTTTGCTGTACCAGAGAAAAAAGAGACAAATTATATGCGGGTCGCAGGGCCCTGTGGTTGAATGATCAAAACCCTCGACGCTGGCGCTGAAGGTCCCCGGTTCAAAACGTCCTCCGCGCGAGATTTTTCCAAAACCCTCCTTGTTAACCCAGTGGGGTATGGGTACCCGGGTCTTTTCAAAGATAGAGAAGGTGAAGGTCGTGGGGAACAGGAGTTACAACGCTGCGGGTTCTCTCTAACATCCACTTCCCCACACAGCGATTAGCTAAAAGACAACTTTTACCCTTTTTTTTGTAGTCAGAGGAGATAAATGAGATCATGGGTCGGAGTTACGGTATGCCTGAGGTGGATGATGATGATCTTGCCGCTGAGCTCGATGCTTTAGGAGATGAGATTGGTAAGCTCCGCCCTCTGTGATAATTTTGTCTCCATGACAGAAAATCTGTCAGAAGTGGTGCGGAAATGGGCCCACTGAGTCTTCGACCCAGCCTTTTCCAGGGTGCATCAGTAGGACACTTTTCGCTTGCATCCATGTAGCGTTGAGTAATTCTTTAGGATGGCCTCCGTTATTTAACGTCAGATTCAAAAGCGATGAGAGTGTTGAAAAAAAGACAAAAGTATTTGCTTGAACTAGGAATTGAATTCGTTACCTGAAAGCAGATTTCTTGTGACCTGGCTCATCATGGTGAAACCGGACGCCTACCCCGTGTAAGTGGACTAAAATAGCTGATAATCCACAAGAGTGAACCACGCTAGCCTGTTGAACGAAGGATGTACGAACCCCTGTTACCATTAATTGCAGTGTTTGATACTAAGCATTTCATTGGTGACTGTGTTTCACTCCTGGCATCTCATTCGCTGTAGCATTTGATGAGGACACTTCATATCTGGACGAGGCAGCAGCGCCCAGCGTTCCAACTGGAAATCCGGGAGAGTCTACTTCTGCTGGTGTTCCTGTCGATGAATTTGGGCTGCCTCAAATTCCGCAGAAAAGTTAAATTGGAGGTTGTCAATGATGTCTCCTTACTCATTACTGACCGTAAGCTCTCTGGTTGGAATCACTGCTAGTCAGGGTTATCAACCCTTATACATTTTTATCAATGAGCAGACAACTCTCCATTTACAACCCATTTGTTGCTCCTCAGTAAAATTTCAGCTTTCCAACTCAACACTGGATATATTATAACAGGCCCAGAATAACGATTACAGATATGCAGCGTACTCTTCACGGTGTGTACATTTGTAAAACATATTTATTCAATAAAATATAAAATTCAATAACTGCTGACCGTTCAACATACTAACAGAGACCGTATAATCACATCAACATTATTATCATCATTGAAACATTGCACCAACCGACTCAACACTAGTTGAGGTAATTATGAAAATCGTTGGTGCTCGCCATTATGTCGAGCCAGTCAGCAGTATTCCTAGATTTCACTTGTGTTGCTGATCATTTCTCATTTTGCGCGTGTTATTGTCATTTTGTTGGGGAGTTATCCACCCTCTGGGATGACTCGGCGACTTAGACCTTATTTCCCATACCGAACTCCCGGGCATCATCTTCTGTGATGTCACCGTATTGCCACAGATTCAACTGAAATGAAAAGAGGTGAAGGTATTATTCATGAAAAAGAGAAAAGTTGTAACACCCTGATGTCAGTCACCAAGTTGACACGCTTTCTGAGTTGTGTTTCCCATTACACAAGGGATGAAACTGCATTTATTGCAGCGAGAGCGGGCACGGCTTCTCTTTATCAGTGACTCGAATTACTACGGCCCGAATGGACAAATAGAACGAAAGCGAGACCGAATTACTACCACTTAGTAACCTGATGATATCACTTCCTTCGAAATATCAAGTGGAACTCAAAATACGACGATATATCGGAGAAAATTGACGGCTTTTCTGGGTTCCCTATTGACCTTAATAAAGGCTGTGGATTCAAGCCTATATCCTTGTGATTGTAGCCTACTCACCCTGTTTTTCTTGGCAGCGTTCTGCGCGGCAGTGTATTCGGCCATGAGTTTCTGCAATCGTCGTTCCCGGCGATTCTCAGTAATAAGGAAGCCTTCCTCCAGGAGTGTGAGAGCAACATCTCCGGTGCCGTCCTCATTCAAATACAAAGTGACAAAGTCCGCTGCCAACGGAAAAGTACTGGGTAAACACCAACACAGAACAATTGACCAGACAGAAAGACGGAAATCATTTCTGGCGGTCAGGTGGCGCCAACAAACCATACAGACATGGTTGAGTTTTACCGCATCAATGCGGCATCGGAACAGATGAGATAAACAATGGACAATGAGCCAGCAGGTGAAGCAAACGCTAGCTTGCCACCACAAAGCGCAGTGAGAGCACATTGTATAGTGTACCTGCAGGGTCAGAGGTACTGCCTATGGTGTTTGATGGTTTATAGATACACTCACCCGTTCCCTTGTATTCCACATTGAGGAGCAGTGCCTTGTTGGCGATCATGTTGTAAAACTCGTCGAGAGCGTCCTTGCAGAACTCCTCATCGGGAGGCAGCTGGACGCAAGCCAGACGATACTCCCTCGCCTGGGGAGGTAGCGAGACATATGCTGCTGGCAAAGGAGCGGTACGAACCGCGGTTACTGTGTCTGTGTTACCGTAGTCGACAAACAGCACCGTACACTTGTGGTCCTTATCCATCTGAAACGGGATCTAGCGTAGGGTCAGTGCGCTCACAGGGACGACACTAGTGAGCGAGCTGGTATTGCATGAAAAAGCAAGATTGATGCAAATATATGGACCAGCAATCAGTTTGCGCCACAGATATGAAGACATTGGATTGGTTTTTTGGTCTGCTGCAACTAGACTAATCCCATCAGCAAATTCACCCAACCGAGCTTTTCTACATGAGAAGACAACTCCTGAGTAACCTTTCCACCAACAGTTGCCCATCCATTTGTTTATAAAAATGTCCCCAAGAGCGTTGTGGGCCTCTAGTCTTAAAAAGAGGAAACACAGTTGAATTGCAACGGATATTAATGACTCCCACTGGTTGAACAGTGGGCTCAGTACTGAAAAATTGAGGACGGAGTGGGGGTCCGAGGCGGGGAGCTTTGTACCTTGGTGACGCGGGCTCGGTACCAGAGATCATCAGAGAACTTGGCGGCACAGAGATCTCCCTTCTTGGGTGTGTAGGCACCGGGCAGAGGTGGGTTGTCGGCCAGGTCGTTACGCAGCTCAGTCATAAACGTCTCAAACTTGTTACCTAAAACGACTCACGCGGCCATATCGGACTGCAGTCAGTGTTATACCGGAGATGGGGGGGGATTGGTGGCTCCGCTGTAGGGGGGCCATGCAAAAAGGGGGGTCGTGGTTTAGACAAACCAATACATGACTCATACTCAAGACTTAGCCCTTTAGTATCGCAAAGATGAGCGCAACAGGGGCTTCATTGAAGAGCACCTAACGAACGGGGTTCTGGTCTTTGAGTATGAATAGAAGACCCGTCTTTCTAACTTAGCTCTCTAGTAGCAAAACGCCACATGGTGCTCTCGAATCAGTGATGATAGCGGGACGAGAGAGGGAGCCTCTGGAAATGGGGAGTAGATAACATATCACAATTACCGTTCTCCACCTTCTGTGTGTAGAAGGAGAGCTCCGTCTCCGATACGTCTGTCACCACCACCTTTTCATACTTCTTACTGCGCTCTGTCTGCGAGTCGTCCACTTCCTGCACGGCTTCCTGTCAAGAGAGAAGGCGGGGTTGATAACGGAGACACGCTTAACTCAATAAACTTAAGTTGAACAATCCGTAGTCCAAACAATTTCAAATAGCCATGTCATCAGGAAAGTCGATCTGAATAGCCATTGATGCCCATGAAAACAATGGTGAAGTTGCCCAATTCATAAACTCTCAAGTTACCATTTAACTCTACATACAGAAAACATTTTCTATTAGGGCATTCCCGGCGTCTAAACATCACTTTCCCCTTGGATAACCTATCGACCTAGACATGTGATGTAGACACCCAAGCATGGTGCCCGACAGGTACCATCAGGTCGTATGGCCAAGCTGCCCCTGCCCTTACTACCGGAGAGCGTGGGGCAGTGAGAATTTGGCAGTGGTTTGCTTACCTTAATCTCCTCCACGTAGGATGCCCAGAGACCCAGTTTGGCCTTGCGAGCGTTGCTCTCGGCGATCTCCAGCTGCTTGTAGTATTGCGAGTTCTCAGCCGAAAAGTGCATGCGAGCGAGTCCGTTCTCAACGAGGCTCACAGACACGTTGACACCATCCACGAATAGCCAGCCGATAAAGTTACCTGCCTTATCCATGCTGTCCACCTGCGGAGAAGGGTTGAAAATGAAAAAATGATGAGAGGAGTGGAGGACCGGCTGAGCAGCTGGTGCTACATGGCTAACACGAGCTAAGGGATTAGATCTCGTATTGGTTTGAAGGACCTTTTACATGGCACTAAGGTTGTTAGCCCACGGCTTTAGGCTAAATGCATCTTGTTTTCACATCACCCAGCCAAAGGCTAATTCTCATAATGATCCATGGTGAGTCAGCAGTTAACAAAATCAGATTATTTTACAGACTTCCCTGTTCTGTAGCAAAGAGTTTTATGTTCCAAACAGATACTATCCTATGTTCAGCAGGTGAAGAAAGCATGAGGCGAGAAAAGGCAAACTCGCTCACCTTAATCTCCACTTCTCTCTGTAGGCACATGTCCTTAGTGTGGGCAAGAGCTTCCTCTCCAAATGGCTCGGCGGGCATGGTGGCGCCACCTGGTCCCGGGGCGGGACGAGATCCACGAGGGCATGTGATTCCTGCGACAGAATGAGACAGCATTCTCAACACAGAAAAGAAAACAGATGGCATTTAATCTACAGACTGATTACTAATTTCAGGCAAACCATTTCCCCACCATACCCCACAGCTGGGAGTCCTTTGTATGAAGGGTTTTCACTTGGTAATAGGTTGGAGAGGCCGCGAGGCTTCACGTAGCAGGTAGTTTAGATCAAAACTACTTATGAGGATTGAGCATCTTTGGTAGGGAATCCTCAATCCTGTATACTCAGGAAAGCGAAGGTGAAGACATTTTCTTAATCTGAGAATTTTTGTCACAGCGTCCAAAAGTTCCCGTCATTGGTGTTTTGACCGGTGGGAATGAACGGGTCGAGGAGGACCGAGCGGCCAGGGGCACCCTGGGCGTCACTGACCTCCGAGCAGCAGTGTGAGGAGGCAGGTCTCCTTGTCCATGTAGAGACGAAGACGCGATCCAGAGGCGACAAACTCGACGAGCGCAGGTGTGCGATCGAGGCGCGTCAAGAATGGCAGGAACTGCTTCGCTTTGGAGGAGTCGCCGCTGCCGGTCATGTCAGCGATACGGTGAATCGGCGCATCCTTCTTACTGTGGAGTCCCACCAGCTTCTTCTGAGCTCTGGCCTCGGCAGCCAGCAGCTCGTCGTAGTGAGAGGAACGCTGGTCGTCATCCTGACGATACCGAATTACGGTGGCCAGACCCTTAGAAACGAGAGCCTCGGCCACGTTACTGCCACTGATGTTTACCGTGCAGCAGATCTTCTCCGGGAAGTTGTTGGCAGGAGGCTGGACATAGTCAACTTTGACGGTGACGCGTTTGCCAATTAGCTTCTTACGTAGAAACTCGCGAGCCTCAAACATGTAAGGAATATCGTATAGAGGGCGAGATCTGCAAGAAACGGATACCGTGATGAAGTGTGACAGACGGGTGTGGCAGACGCAACGGTGTGACAGGTGGGTGTGACAGACAGGAGACAGGATGAGAGTGTGGCAGGATGAGAGCGTGATAGGCCTGATGAAAGTGTAAGCGTCACAAGGGCGAGGCACACAACATGAACTACCAATAGAAAGATATGGCTAGAAACACAATGGGATGCAGGAATTAAGGGGCGAGGTGGGAAGAGACCCTTACTCTCGTTATTTGATTGTCTTTTTAACCTTGCTATTCTCATTCCAATTCTTATTCTGAAGGAGTTCAGATGTGGGTTTGAGGTGTTCTGTGCGACTCTGCTTGGGATCCGTGTCAAATTAGCTTCAGTCTTGAGATTGGGATTTATATGATATGAAAATCTTTGGAAGAAATTTTGAGAGTGGGGATGAGTAGAGATGCTCACCGTTCACGGATCTTTTTGCGCGGGTCCTCTTTGTCACCTTCTGCACCAGCCGGGGCAGCACGTGGTGGTCGAACGCTCGCCAGGAAAATCTTTTTTACGGACCCATCACCCATCTTAACATTCATAGAGTCGCCGTTTACTACCTCCACAACCTGAAAATGTAATAATATCCAGATACAGAGGTATGAATTAATATGAACGGTGAGTGGGTAGCAACGGGTGGAAAAGTCAAATCAATCAAATAGTCCAGGCTTAATTACTGTAGCTTTGTCGTTCTTCATGCTTAACAGAGACTGTAGACAAAAGGCGTGTATGAGATGCAAACTATCAGCTCTACAACACTAAGGCTTACACCAAGGCTCTACAGCCCCAGCTCTGTGGCTAACCAGGGCTCTGCAGCTGAGCATGACAAGGTGGATGGAGAATTTCGGCGACCAGTTAATTTGAGAAGTTTATCTGACCAGTCCCAACAAGAATCGGGTGCTGTCCATTCCCACCTCGGGTAAAGTCAAACCGAGTAGTGCTGCATTCGTAGAAGGCCAGCCCTAGTGAGACTCAAGATGTCTCCATACCAATGGATGAGTGCCTCATGATCCTAATGCAGGGAGACCCTGACCGACTCTCTCGCAGTGGATGACACAACAGGACTCCCTCGGTGATATTAGACTAACCTTGGCAGTGAACTCTCGCTCGGTCACGCTGCCCATGTGAACGTTGGTGGCACTGGCTGAGTAGTTTTTCCAGATACGTAGCTTCTTCTCTTTGGCTCCCTTTTCGGCAGCTCGGTATTTCTCCGGTCCCTCTGTCACCACACCAATCGACCAATCCACGCAGCGAGCCAGACCCTCGTTCAGCAGCATCTCCGTGATGTTACCGTTCTGTGACATAAACATCCGGGAATCACAAGAGAGAATGAGATAACAGGCCAATCTTTGTCAGTCAGTCGCCGAGTCAGTGAGTGAATGCTAAGTGAGCAAGTGGATGAGTGAGGCAGGCAGCCAGCTATTCACTCACCGGGTGCAGCACGGTGCCTAGCAGGTTGTTGTTACTGACACCTTCGAGGACAATCTCAACATCTCGTTGCAGAAGACGCGACTCGACGAAGAATTTGGCCTCTGCGGCGAATGGTTCGCTTGTGCCGTCCTGCTTGGTCATCGGTGCTTTGATACCGGACAGCATTACTGTCACGTATTGGAAGGATGGGAGCAAGAAAGCTCTCACAGTGCAGCCATCTCTCACGTGCTCAATCATGGCTGCAACGGAGATAAACGGGCCACTTCAGATCTCAGTCTACTAGGTAATAACTGCCTACTCCAGAGTGTGGCTAATAAGTGCACAATCACTCACACCCTATGCTGGTAGTATGGTAGCGAGTATCAGAGTACCTTTTTGGGATTCCTTATAGCCTGAATGATCATACTTTAGTTTGGCCTGGCCATTCAAACACACAACTTTGTAGTGATCGAGTTTATATAAAATCGTAATACGCATTCTTAGTTTGTTTTAAAAAATCTAAATAAAAAGTTCAATAATAGGATGTGGATGCCAGCTGGATGATGAGGGCCCGGTTTATATCTTGTGGATAGTAGCTAATGTACCTTTCACTGGCTTGTAGCGGAGACTCTCAACCAGTTTACGGGGCTCCTCAACGTTCCAGAGAACCTCGCGAGTGTGAGCGGGTCCGCTGCCCTCCTCCCATTTACCGAGGCCAGCAGCCTTAGCGGTGTCCTCGAGCTGAATTAGTCGCTGCTGTGACTCGCTGCCATACGGAAGAACCACGTAATGTCAGAACTGACGAGTGCGCGGGTGAGAGGCGGGTCGTCTCGGGGAACGGAGACGGAAACAAACTATGCCACAACACGGCCGAAAGCAAAAAGTAAACCAAACAGTAACTGGCTGAACTGTGCTTACTAATCCTCTAGGGTAGGGAGAAAGCTGACAAATACACAGAATAAATACGGTAAGGCTCATGGCTCCGCAGTGGAATCACGAGTGTACGCATAACGAGCGTAGGCATAACGTTAGGAGCATGCATCAGTATCGCTACCATCTTCGAGACTTACAAAGAGTGGATCATGTTGTAAAACAAGCCTCTGCTTTGACGTCATCCATGCAAAACGCAATTAGCCTAGCAGCCTAAAGAGCGGATTGACAAGGAGACTACCAGTTAAGAACGCAGGTGTCCTGACTGCTATATATGACTTCAGGGGAATACTCACTCGGTGGCTTTGATACCGCCGCGGCGCACCTCGACTAGGCCGGCGGCGATGAGGCTCTCTGTGACATTCTCGGCTGAGGTGTCAGTGCCGAGGTAAACGCAGCCATACTCCCTACCAGAGCCGGGCACCTGCAGACGGCCAGCGGGAATGGGTTATCATCACGGGGATGAGCTAATGCTGGACTGCACCAAAAGTAGGTTCCGCTCGGCACTCAACTCACAGACAGATATGTATTACCACATATAATCAAATTAGTACAAGGTCTCTGGCAACCTTATTCACCCCAAAAACATCACCATATTCCACCTGGAGAGGAAGTAACTGCAAACTGTGAAAGAATTAAATAGGGGATTGACTTGCGACGAAGTTATGGGTGAAAATGGTTACAGTTTCCGGGAAACCCAAGTTGGACATCATCAACAGGGCCTAATGTTATTTTGAGTTGGGGTATTCGGGATCCATTTGGTCTGTAAACGGGTTGTCAGATCTGCAGTCGGACGTCAGTTCAGACTCGGACGGAGTTCGCTCCGAACCGGACAGAAAGTAAATTGAACTGCAAAAACACCTTTAGAACACTTTTGATATCTGACACGGTGTTGAATACGATGGTCTTTTTACTTCAATAGTTCTAAACAGGAGAATGCCCTGATCCATAATCAGACAGAATGTTGAGCGTTAGCGAGGAGTGAGGGGAAGTCAAATGCTGTAGGTCTTAATTCGTCGTAAACCAAGGTGAGATCCGTTACTTGGTTACTAAGCTGCGACGCCGGCTGCGCTCTGCTCGGTTCAACTTAACATGACCTAACCTGACACGGCTCATCGCCGGCGCCGTGACCGGGAAACAAGGGAGATATGATTGGCATACCTTATACTCAACGGTGAAGGCCACCTCCTTGCCGATGCATTTATTCCTGAGGAACTCGCGAGCCTCCCACGACCAGGGCTGTAAAAAGACAAGGGCTGTATTATGAGTGAGTTGGTGGCGGCCCTAGGTGAGAGAAGAACATGCAATAATTACCACTGGGTACTAAGCATGGGGTACTGGGACCGGCCGCGCTGGGACCGGCTGCACTGGGACCGGCTGCGTTGGTGATGATGGACGCGTAGCGGGAAAGCCATCAGCTGACGCAGCCATGTCCGAGAGATAAGGCAGCACGCGGTCAGAGATCTCCAGTGCGTATCAGACCCAGAGCTCTTGGTTAAATGACCAAATGCCCTTTTTTAACGCCTGACGGGTTGTGAACGAAAAGGTTTGATGAGCCTGGCCAAGACATATAAGAGATACTCAGCGTCAAAGAGTGGCTATATATCAGGCACCATCCCAAGGACACTCGCTAATATTGGGATAGAGCGGGATAGCTCAATGTTTACAGCGCTTGTCTCAAGAGTGAACGATCTTGTGTTCAAATCCAAGTCAAGCTGAGCACCAACTGCGAGAATGAGCTCACATAACTCCTAGCTCCTACCATTCCAACAAGCCTCAGGCTTAGGTCTGCTCTGCTAAACCCAATGGCCAAGTGCTGAGTAGAAAAAAACTAGATTGTACCAAAATTGTAGCGTATGCTTTCTACACTAGTAAGCTTAAAACAATTCAATTATTAAGGGAAATTGAACTTTTCCCCGCATAGATGAGATGGGACTTGAAATGAATCAGGTGCGAGAGTAGTGCTTGTTTGGGTTTTGACGCATATAAAGAGTTAGTTTCATATGAGGAGGTTCACTAGAACTATCACCCGAGTGTCACCAGAGATTGAAAAACTGGAGCTATCAGAATTATGTTTCCGATTGCACGGACTACCTCAATATCAGACATATGCTATTATCATGACGGATTATTATGGAAAGAACAACTACAGAACCACTCAGAATGGAAAAAAAAGGACAGACCATGCATTTTAAGCTGAAACTATCATGATGACACCAGTTGTTATTATATAACCTACCTCATCTTTAGTCTCTGGGGCGTTGGGGTTAGCTCTCCTGGCCAGTCGAGGCGCGGTAATGTTACTCAAGCACAGCTGTCTCTCCGGCGGGGGTCCACCCTTGGGCTGGCCGCGGATTATGACAGCATCTCCAGAGAGAACCTATCAGCCAGAATAGTATTTATACTCGCTGGCCAACTATGCAGCGAAGAAGAGAAGGTTCAACTAACACAAGTGGCGCGTATAGCCAAGTAAGTCCACATTAGACAGAGCTATATATAGAGCAAAATAAGTGCACCGTTTAAGAGAAAGCTCTAGTTTAGATTGGCTGGGTTCGTTGCTGCCATTTACCATCACTGAAGGCATTATTGAACACATAATTAAATTTGAACAAAAAATTCAGTCACCAACCATAACTTACGTCAAGAGTAACTTATTAGTGGCTGGTCATTTACTATTTACTACTCATCGATTAGTCAGTGACTCGCTTTGTTAGCCATTTAGAGTTAGACCAATTTAGTGACATCATTAGGGAGGCCAACGAATAACAATTTAGTATTTACAGTTAGTTACACGAACAATTGAGTAAGTTACAGAATGACAGATGTTGTTGATAGAGTACATTTACGAGTTACATTTAACTTATAGTTAAACTTGAATTAGTAATTTAGCTACACTGACAGTTACACTTACATCTTAATCTTCAATCAACTTACTTACTCTTAGCAGCATCATCACTCAGTCAGTCAGTGTATCAATCATTATCAATTCAATCATTAGATTAATCAACTCAAGAGTGGAGTCGGGCACTCGCGCTGACCGGGAATAGGACAATTTCCAACAACACTTACTGATGCCCAATTCTGGACTCCTGATTCATCGCAATTTTGTAGTGACAACGAATGTGACAATGAGCTAAAAGTCGCCGAGTGAATGGTTGAATTCGATTTTGAATGACCGATTCCGAAGCCGGCGACCGCGGGACGGGAGAAGAGAATGTACTACTACTACTACTACCAAGTCAGATCAATTACCAACCGGAATTCAAACAAGCAAATTATTAACCCAGACATGTGCCTGTATGCTGTTCCATAATTCGGACTTTGTGAAACTCTTACCTGCTTGATAATTCCCCTTTGAACAGTTGGAGGTGGTGCACTCATCTTGAATGAAAATGTGTTGCGTGCTGAAAGGAAGTCGTGGAGTTGGCGTGTCACGTGACCATTACCGGATACAGTTGGCAAAACATTAACACGTGGAACCCAATGTACCAGGTTGATAGACAGTATCAAAACAATGACACATTTCCTTGAACAGTAAGAGCTATTCGTAATACTACAATAAACTATAGTAGTTCGCTGTTATTGGTTCGTATTGCTCGGGATAGCCAATAAGACCAATCGCGTCGGCTTTAATAGTAACAAGCACCGCCCCCAACATGTGGTCCTGTAGGAGGTTGACAGATGCGTGAATTTTCTGGTGGTGATTGACATTGATTGAGAGGAAATTTACGCCTGATGTTTTTGTGTATTGCTATACCTTGACAGAGCTTTATTATAAGACATTTTCCGAATTGAGAGACTTTCTCGGTGCCCAGCTTGAACG
>Ga0224501_10002554_pt1 | contig 14340 bp, 10 predicted proteins | sample SF_Oct11_sed_USG_4_FD_169105 | JGI IMG/M metagenome (GOLD analysis project Ga0224501, IMG submission 169105) | Sediment microbial communities from San Francisco Bay, California, United States - SF_Oct11_sed_USGS_8_1 | ecosystem: Environmental > Aquatic > Marine > Sediment | place: USA...
CTTTTTGGTCCCGGCTTTGTGGGAGAATATAATAAGTTTGAGTTGGCTTCGTTGCTATTGAAAATCACTTTCCCCTATATCTTGTTTGTTTCACTAACGGCATTTTCAGGTTCGGTACTGAATAGCGTTAACCGTTTTGCAGTGCCAGCTTTTACCCCCGTTTTATTGAATATTTCAATGATTTCAGCCGCCGTTATTGTAACGCCAGCTCTACCTGATGTTACTGCCCATGCGCTGGCGTGGGGGATTTTTGCTGCCGGTGTTATCCAGTTATTGTTCCAGTTACCATTTTTATGGAAAGAAGGGTTATTAGTAAAACCTAAATGGGGATGGGAATCTGAAGGTGTTCAAAAAATTCTAAAATTAATGGGGCCAGCTTTGTTTGGTGTTTCCGTTGCTCAAATTAATTTGTTGCTGGATACCGTTCTGGCATCCTTTTTGGAAAAAGAGGGTAGCATCACCTGGCTTTATTATTCTGATCGTATGCTTGAATTTCCACTTGGGATTTTTGCCATTGCCATTTCAACGGTTATCTTGCCGCTACTGTCCAGACAACATGCCAGCAAGAGTCAGAAGGAATACAACGAAACCCTAAACTGGGGTTTGAGAATGGTATTTTTAATTGGACTTCCTTCAACTGCAGGACTTTTTATGTTGGCTGAGCCTGTGATGTTATCGGTTTTCCAACATGGAGAATTCACCCTTGAATCTGCACATTATGCTTCGCTCAGTTTAAAAGCCTACATTATTGGATTAATGGGATTTATGCTGATTAAAGTGCTGGCAACCGGATTCTATTCTCGACAAGACACCAAAACGCCAGTTCGAATTGCAGTCATTGCTCTTGTTACCAATATGGTTTTCAATTTAATTCTTTTCTATCCGCTTGCCCATGTTGGTCTGGCTTTGGCGACTGCAATTTCAGCGATAGTTAATTCGAGTCTTTTATTTATCAATCTTAAACGGGATGGTGTGTTTGTTTCAGATGGTAAATGGATTGGCTGGTTTGCCCGTTTGGGATTTGCTAATTTGATGTTAATACTTTTTATAGCCTATTTTGTTGGTGATATTGAAGTATGGCGAGAGTGGAATTTGCTGGCACGAATTCAACAAATTGTGCTGGTAGTTTTTGGTTCAATTGCTGTGTATGCAGCATCTCTTTATTTGTCGGGAGTGAAATCCAAAGATTTTCGTCATAGCTGATCATCATTGGGCTGCTTTAAGAAAAAATGAAGAGTGTCGAAGTGTTAGCTTGACTGGTATATAATGCCGCACTTTCTTATTTCTTAAATCTTTCTTTTCATTTTTGATAAGGCGGTCAACATCAAAATGGACAGGTTTTAGTGATTAAAAGTTTATGCAATTAATTCGTGGGTTAATTAATCTGAAGAACAAGCAAGCGCCCTGTGTTGCCACTATTGGTAATTTTGATGGTGTGCATTTGGGTCATCAGGCTATTGTGAATCAGGTGGTAACCAAAGCCGGAGAATTAAAGGTTCAGTCATGTGTTATTTTGTTTGAGCCGCACCCGAGAGAATTTTTTTCACCAGAAGATAGTCCGGCACGATTAACCAGTTTTCGGGAAAAACTGATTTTTCTCAGAACGCTTGGAATCGACAGAGTTTTAGTTTTGCGGTTTAACGCCTATTTAAGTCACTTGCCAGCGCAAGATTTTATTTCTCAAATATTAATCGACAAACTTCATGTCAAACATCTTGTAGTGGGAGATGATTTCCATTTTGGTTATCAGAGGCAGGGTAATTATCAATTACTGGAGAGTATGTCAGACAATTACTATACACTGGAACCGACTTCGACAATTACGCAACCCAATGCTCAATCAGATGAGCAGGAAGTTGAAAGAGTCAGCAGTACTTTAGTCCGTGAAAAGCTGGCTTTGCATGACCTTGAATCTGCCAGTAATTTACTTGGAAGAAATTATTCAGTTTGCGGAAAAGTGGTTTATGGTGATCAATTGGGAAGAACCATTGGTTTTCCGACGGCTAACATTGCAGTAAAGCGAAAAAAGTTGCCTCTTACAGGTGTTTTTCTGGTTAAAGCGAGCTGGACAGAAGAGGGAATAGAGCAAAAATCATGGGGTGTTGCCAACTGTGGCATTCGTCCTACGGTAAACGGTCGTAATTATCGTATAGAAGTGCATCTTTTGGGTGTTAGAAAAAATCTATATGGGATAGAATTGACGGCTGAATTTGTCGCCGGTATTCGCAATGAACAGAAGTTCGAAAATATTAATGAATTAAAGCGGCAAATTGAACAAGATGTTCAACAGGCAAACAAATTAATTGAAGATATAGAAAGCGGAAAACAAAACAATGAGTAACTACAAACCGACCTTAAATTTACCCGAAACGGATTTTCCAATGCGTGGCAATCTGGCACAGAACGAGCCAAAAATTTTGCAGCAATGGAACAAGTCAGGTTTGTATCAACAAATTAGACAGGCCTGTGCTGGCCGTCCAAAATTTGTATTGCACGATGGTCCTCCTTATGCCAATGGTGATATCCATATAGGCCATTCCGTTAACAAGATTTTGAAAGACATCATTGTTAAGAGTAAAACCTTGAGTGGTTTTGATTCGCCCTATATTCCTGGCTGGGATTGTCATGGTTTACCGATTGAGCATCGTGTAGAAAAGAAAATCGGTAAGGCGGGCGTCAAAGTTCCTTTTGCTGAATTTCGTCAAAAGTGCCGTGAATATGCGGAAAAGCAAATTCAGGGACAAATGAAAGATTTTATTCGTTTGGGTATTGTGGGTGATTGGGAAAATCCTTACAAAACCATGAATTACGAATCTGAAGCAGACATCATCCGTGCATTGGCGGACATTGTTGATAACGGCCATTTACACCGTGGTTTTAAACCGGTTTACTGGAGTGTTGTCGGTGGTTCTGCTTTGGCAGAAGCCGAGGTTGAATATCAGGACAAGGTTTCTCTTTCTATAGATGTACGTTATGCACCAATTGATTCTGAAGGTATTCTCAATCAATTCAATCCTGAGTCAGGTGATTTAGGACAGGGAGAAGTGAGTGTTGTGATCTGGACAACAACGCCATGGACCTTGCCAGCCAGTCAGGCAGTTTCTGCACATGCCGATCTGGAATATGCTTTGGTTGAAGTGGATGTGGATAGTGAAGGTGATTCGAGATTAGGACAAGGTAAAGAAAGATTGATTGTAGCAGCGGATATGGTTGAAGATATTATGACTCGCTGGCAAGTGGAGAACTATCAAATTGTTGGTAGAGCTAATGGTAAAAAACTTGAAAATCAGGTTCTGATGCATCCTTTTGCAGACAGAAAAATCCCGATTATTCTGGGTGATCATGTTACAACTGAAGCCGGTACCGGTCTGGTTCATACTGCACCTGATCATGGTGTGGAAGATTTTACCGTCGGCAATCAATATGGCATTGCTACCTTGAATCTGGTGAATGCCGATGGTGTCTATTCAGACAACACGCCAGAAGTTGCAGGGCAACATGTTTACAAGGTGGATGAACCAATTTGTGAAATATTGGCTGAAAGAGGCCGGTTGGTCAGAAAATCAAAACTGAAGCACAGTTATCCTCATTGCTGGCGAACCAAAACACCGTTGATCTATCGTGCGACGCCTCAGTGGTTTATCTCGATGGAACAAAATGGTCTGCGTAAAATGGCAATGGATTCTATTCAGCAAGTTAAATGGGTACCCGATTGGGGACAAGCCCGAATTGAAGGCATGATAGAAGGTCGTCCGGATTGGTGTATTTCCCGTCAGAGAACATGGGGCGTGCCTTTGTCTTTGGTTATTCACAAGGACACAGAAGAGCTTCATCCAAAGGCTACTGAAATTATGCGAAAGGTGGCGGATAAAGTTGAAAAAGAAAGTATGCAAGCCTGGTTTGATACATCACTCGAAGAATTGATCGGTGATGATGCTTCCGACTATATCAAAATAGATGATACGCTGGATGTCTGGTTTGATTCTGGCGTCACGCATGCCTCGGTTTTAAGTCGACGTGATGAAGTGACAGAGCCTGCTGATCTGTATCTGGAAGGTTCTGATCAACATCGCGGCTGGTTTCAGTCGTCTTTATTAACAGGATTGGCGATTAATGGTCATGCGCCTTATCATGCGGTATTGACTCATGGGTTTACCGTAGATGCCAAGGGCGTCAAGATGTCTAAATCCTTGGGCAATGTTATAGCGCCACAAGATGTTATTAATAAGTTAGGCGCTGATATCCTGCGTTTGTGGGTAGCTTCAACCGATTATCGAACGGAAATTACCGTTTCAGATGAAATCCTTACACGAACTTCAGATAAGTATCGCCGCATGAGAAATACGGCCAGATTCTTTTTGGCTAATCTGAATGGGTTTGATCCGGTAAAAGATATGTTATCTGCAGACGATATGTTGCCGTTGGACAAATGGGCAGTTGCCACTTGCCTTAAATACCAACAGGATATTATCAAGGCATTTGAGGAATATAACTTCTTTGCAGCAACGCAAAAAATGCATCATTTCTGCTCTTTTGAAATGGGAAGTTTTTATATCGACATTATCAAAGACAGACAATACACGGCTAAAAATGGATCGGTTGCTCACCGATCCTGTCAAACGGCTTTGTATCATATTACTCAGGCAGTTTGTCGATGGTTTGCGCCGGTTTTATCTTTTACAGCGCATGAAATTTGGCAATATTTGCCCAATCAACCTAAAGGTACTGTATTTGCCGAAACCTGGTATGAAGGCTTGTTTACTGATGAGAATGGTTTGCTGTCATTCAGTGAATGGCAAACGCTGGTTGATGTTAAAACCGAGTGTAACAAGGTCATAGAAGTGATGCGTAAGGATGGCCAAATCGGTTCTTCCCTTGAAGCGGAAATCACCTTGTATGCCAAGGGTGATTTGGCAAAATTGTTGAACAAGCTGGAGGATGAATTACGTTTCGTTTTAATCAGTTCTCAGGCCAAAGTTGTTGAAGGTTCCGGTGGTAATGAAACGGATATGCAAGGATTAGGCTTAGAGATAATTGCCGCCGAAGCTGAAAAATGTGAACGTTGCTGGCATCGTCGAGAAGATGTTGGGTCACAATCTTCACATCCTACACTATGCAATCGTTGTGTCACCAATGTTGATGGTGAAGGAGAGATCAGAAAGTATGCATAATCTCATAAAGAATTTACCTCCCGTCAGACAAAGTGGGTTGGTGTGGTTGTGGCTAACCGTTATTTTTTACGCGCTGGATCAGTACACCAAGTATTTGGCTGAAACCTACATCCAGCCAGGTCAGCCTATTGAGGTGATGCCGTTTTTTAATCTGGTGATCCGTTATAATTCCGGTGCAGCGTTTTCTTTTTTGGCTGATGCTGGCGGCTGGCAGGTTTATTTTTTCAGTATTTTAACTACGTTGGTAAGTGTAGGAATTCTATATTATCTGGCAGTTACGCCAAAAACAAACCGCTGGCTTTCTATTTCCTTGTGTCTTGTTTTGGCGGGTGCTTTAGGCAATTTGCATGACAGGGTGACACTGGGATACGTGATTGATTTTATTGATTGGTATTATGACGCTGACAATCATTGGCCTGCTTTTAATATTGCAGATAGCGTGATTCTTATTGGTGCTGTGATGTTATTGCTGGAAGGTTATGTAAACAAAGACGAAGATGAATCGCAGCAAAAAGCTCATGACTAGTCAAATTAATTCAAACAGTCGTGTGCTTGCTGATATTACCATTAAACTTAAGGATGGTAGCGTTGCTGACTCGACCAAGGTGAATGGAAAGCCTTCATGGATAATTCTTGGTAATGGCAGCTTTAGTGATGAATTTGAAAACCGGATGATTGGTGCAAAAGTCGGTGATGAACTGACTTTTGAGTTGCCAGCTAAAGACGCGTTTGGCGAGGCAAATCCTGACAATATCCATTTTATGGATATTAGCCAGTTTCCAAAGGATATTGAGTTGAATTCAGGCGCCATTATTTCTTTTGAACAAGCGGGTGGCGGTGCTATTCCAGGTATTATTCGTGATGTTAAGGACAGCTCTGTGACGGTTGATTTTAATCATCCATTGGCAGGAAAAACTGTTGTTTTCGAAATTGCCGTTTTACAGATAGAAGAATGATTGTGGTGCTTTAAATGAAAATATATTTGGCAAATCCCCGTGGTTTTTGTGCTGGTGTTGACAGAGCAATTGAAATTGTTAATAGAGCGCTTGATATGTTTGGCAAACCTATCTATGTCAAGCATGAAGTTGTACATAACAAATTTGTTGTCGATCAGCTGAAGGAAAAAGGCGCGGTATTTATAGAGGATTTGTCAGATGTTCCAGAAGGTAGCATATTAATTTATAGTGCTCACGGCGTTTCTCAAGCGGTTAAAAATGAAGCAGAAAAGCGAGGCTTTAAAATCTTTGATGCGACCTGTCCATTGGTAACCAAGGTTCATATGGAAGTAATGCGCAAGAGTAATGTGGGAGAAGAGGTCGTTTTAATCGGTCATAAAGGACATCCTGAAGTTGAAGGCACAATGGGGCAATATAATAATGATGATGGCGGAATGTATCTGGTGGAAAATGATGCAGATATTGCCAGATTGAAAATTAAAAATCCCGAGAACCTGTTTTATGTTTCGCAGACAACCTTGTCAGTGGATGAAACCAGACAAATTGTTGCAGGCCTGCAGAAAAAATTCAGCAATATCCAAGGTCCTAAAAAGGATGATATCTGTTATGCAACCCAAAATCGCCAGGATGCTGTCAAGCGTCTGGCTGAAAAGTGTGAGTTGATTTTAGTTGTTGGTAGTCAGAACAGTTCCAACTCAAACCGTTTAAAGGAACTGGCGGAAAACTCCGGACGTAAAGCTTATTTGATAGATTCTGCTTCGGAAATAAACAATGACTGGTTTAGTGAAATTGACAATGTTGGTGTTACTGCAGGCGCGTCTGCACCTGAAATTCTGGTTAAAGATGTTATTAGCAAGCTTCAAAGTTTTGGAGGCGTTATGCAAGATAACGATTCAGTAAACGATGAAAATATGTACTTTCCTGTTCCTCTTGAGCTTAGGCAGATGTGAATTTTGTCTCATAAACTTGCCGGCAAAATTAAGGGTTTATCCTTTTATCTGCATTTAACTGTCAATTATCGGTTAGGCATTTCTTTTTAAGCGATTATGCTATAGCCTTTCACAATGCAATGATCAATGCAACAAGTGTCCACTATGTTAAATTTAATAAACGCAAAGTCTTTTAAATCGACTTCAAAAACTTTTTTCAGGACAAGGTTTTCAGCAAACTTGAAATCCATGTCAGGTTTTACATTGATGGAACTAATGATAGCAGTTACCATCGCAGGCATTTTGTTTTCCTTGGCGATCCCCTCTTTTAATAATGCAATTGCAAATTCAAGGCTAACTTCCAACGCCAATGCTATGATTGGCGCGATTAACTATGCCAGAAGTGAGGCTGTTGCAAGAGGAAAAAATGTTGCTATCGTGCCTGTGGGTTTAAATTCCTGGCAAGTGGTTGTTGTAGGCTTAAGCACTGAAGAATTACGTCGATTTGAGCCACCTCAGGGCGATATCTCCATCACCACACTTGATTTTGAATCAGGGATTACTTATCAGCAGACTGGATATAGACCTTTTCCATCGACACAGGGCACCATAACCATCTGTGACACCAAGAGAGGTCTTGGAAAACTGGTGACTGTTGAAGCTTCTGGCAGTGTTAGCATAAAGGACCTTACATCATGTTAAGATTTGTAGAACCTGTCAAACAACTGGGTGTGTCGTTAATTGAAATTCTTGTCACAGTTTTGATTTTGGGTATTGGTTTATTGGGAGTTGCTGCACTTCAGGTTTCTAGTTTGGCCAGTAATCAGGAAGGATTTTTTACGACTCAGGCAACCTCAATTGCTGAGGATTTATCATCTCGCATGCGGGCAACGAAAATTACCACCATGCTCCCTTCTACTGATGTCGATCACGCTTCCTTGATAGCCAATTATATTAGTAATGTTCCCTTTGCTTGTGATGCCGCTCCCAAGCTCTGTACAAATGGAACTTCTTGTACCTTAGCAGAGGTGGCGGTTTATGATAAATATGATATCTGCAACATTGCTCAAAACACATTGCCTGGCGGACTGGTCAGAGTGATTGGTAGTACAAGTCGGCTAACAGTTGTCGTTGAATGGGATTCCGCTGCGGCAAGAACGGATATTGGTAATAGAGCAAATGTCAATGCGAATTGTGCAGTTTTAACCGGTGATGCCGAACGAAACTGTGTTCTAATGGAGATTGTGCCGTGAGAAATTTTAAAGGACATTCTGTCAATGCAAAAGGATTTTCGACCATTGAACTTATGATTGCAAGCACGCTGGGCTTGTTGTTACTCTCTGGCGTGGTGAGTTTGTTTATCGGTTCCAACAGAAATTATAGTATGCAGGAACAACTCTCAACCATTCAGGAAAATGGACGTTTTGCAGTGATGTATCTTGAAGATCAATTACAGAAAGCGGGGTGGGGAGATGATTATTTGGCTGATGCTCCTGCAGCTCTGGATCTTACGTTATCTTCCGATGGAGCAACCGATGCTATTGCCATCAGTTTTTTAGGTAAAGCAGGCGCTGTGATAGACGACAGAGACTGTAACGGAGAGATTGTTGCTGGCGGTACGGTGATTAATCGATTTTATGTCGACGGGACAACTAATCAGATGATGTGTCAGGGAAATGGGGGGGCAGGTATACCACAACCCTTTTTATCCAATGTAGAAAAATTTGAGGTCTTGTATGGTGTGGATACTGACACCAATTGCCCAGATGGTGTGGTCAATACGTATATGAACAGGGACGCTATTCTAGCTCAAGGATATAAAGGTTACGTTTACTCTATCAAATTTGCTCTTCTATTGAAAGGCGATAGACCACTACAAAATATTGTCCAAAAGTCGGGGGGATATCAGATTCTTGATAAACTCTATATTCCGCAAGAGGACAAGATAGTCAGACGTCTATTTCAGCAAACTGTATTTATGCCAAATGCGGTATTTGCGACGTCTTCTTCACCCGATAGAATCATGCAATGCATGATGAATAATCTGTAGAGACGAGATTGTAAGGATTAAAGAATATGAAACACGATAATCAGTTGATGATTTCAGGATTCGGGTTAAGAAAGCAAGGCGGTGCTGCACTTTTTGTCAGTCTTATTATTTTATTAATCTTGACGATTATTGGATTGTCTTCCTCTCAGCGAGGACATTTGCAAGAACGAGTCGCGGGTAATACTCATGTTCGAAATATTGTATTTAATTCAGCTGAAAGCGCTATTGGTGGCTTTTTAGTGGAAGCAAACACAGGCAATCGTGCAGACCCTGCGCACGTCCTCTTCAATTTACGTATAGAGGGCGCTCTTTCTAATATGTGTTACAACAATCTTGGTCAAAGGCTACCGTGTGATGGCAATGTGTATCTGGATTCAGATCGTTCAGGGGCCATTTCTTCAAGTTTAAATGCGTCTGTACTTGAGCACTGTAACACTCAAATGTGCAGAGGTTTTAGTCTGGGGCAAGGCGGCGGCGGATACGGTTGTCGAATTTTTAAAATAGATGGAACAGGTAGTATGGGATCATTCAATGGTGGAACACCATCGGATACACCCTATGCCAGAACAGTTTTATGGGCATACGAACTCACTGCCTGTGCGAATTGATTGTTGTGAATTTGAATTTTGTGTTCTGTAGGCTGGAACAAACAGGTTAGAATCCGGAGGTTTTATCGTGGATAAGTTGTTGAAATATATTAAGTTAGGTGGCTTGGCATTTGTTTATGTCCTGTTGTGCTGTCGGGTTGCCTATGCGGACGATATTGAAGTTTTTTTTAATAACAAGGCCAGAATAACAGCAGGAAACCCTAACATTCTCTTTGTCTTTGATACATCGGCAAGTATGAATCTGGCTCAAAGTTATCAAGATGTGGTTCTTCCAATTACATACGATATCAACGGTGATCCGATTACGACAACCGTTATTCAAAGTCGTTTGGGCATTTTGCAGGATGTTTTATCCGAATTTTTTTCATCTCAAAGTAATGTGAATATGGGGATGGCTCGTTTTAGCCAGCCCGGTGGCCCCATTCTTTATCCAGTTTCCAACCCTGATGATCCGGCAAGCCCTGTTGTTTACACAAGCATTTCAAGTGCATCCGATGATGCGACTCAGTCTGGTCAAACCGTTTTCTTGTCTACCCCCTATCTTGATCCAATTAAACAAGGTAATAGAGGTTTTGTGGGGTTGCGTTTTACGAATGTGAATGTGCCTCAGGGAGCCACAATTTTGAAAGCCACATTGCAGCTTTCAGCTGAGGTAGACTCTTTGGTTCCAGGTGCAGATTATGAAATTTATGCTGAACTTGTTCCTAACGCAACACCTTTTCTCCTTGAAAACAATAATATTGGTGGTCGTATTGCGGGTTCAAAATCTGTACTTTGGAGCGCGCCACCATGGGATGTTGCACCGATCGTTGATCCTTTGACCGACCCACCGACCACTTTTGAAACGCCAGATATCTCAACAGTTTTGCAAGATGTGGTTAATATAAAAGGGACGTCTTTAAGTGCCACAAATGGTTGGTGTGGCGGTAATGATCTGGTTATTGTTCTGAAGCAGACTGGTACAACTGAAAGACCCATTATCTCTTATGATAATAAACCGGATTTTGCACCCAAATTGAGAATTGATTTTGATGCAAATATTCCTGGCACAGAATTTGGCTGTTATGCCAACACTATAGTTAGACAGGTTTCCAGTTCAGAAGCCGACTCTGAAAGTGGGAGTGGTAATTTTGTTGATGCTGATTTAGATTTTTACCGTGATGATTTTTTCAAAGAAACAAACACATCTATAGCTTTGAGTTTTAAGGATGTTGCGGTACCTAATGGTGCGGTCATAACCGATGCCAAGTTAAAGTTTACTTCTCGTGATGCATCTGTTGGTATTGCTACATCCATGATTGTCGCAATTAATAAGTCGAATCCTGAAATGGCAAATTTGGCTCATAATGTACCGCCTCTTTTTTGGACTCCAACAGCTACAATTTGGGAAATACCTACCTGGGATTTTGGGATTAAATATGACTCTGCAGATATTTCCTCTATTATTACGACTTTGGTTAATTTACCCACATGGGGAGCTGGAAATCCTGATGGTTCAATACAAGATGAAATTACGTTTCTATTACTTGGCGGTATCGGTAATCGATCTGCTTATAGTTATGATGGCTCAATTTCCAGAGCGCCAGAATTGGAAGTTACCTATAAAGGTAGATATCAAGCTAGCGCAGCAACCAGAAGACAGGAAATGCTTGCAACTGTAGAAGATTTTAAGGGAATAGGTTTGACTCCGCTGGCCGATGTTTATGCTGAAGCCGCTCTTTACTATAAAGGTGAGCCTGTGACCTATGGTTTGGTGAGGGGACAGCCTACATTTAGGGATTATAGAATCAGCCATGTAGATTCTGTCATTAATGGACTAATCAACAGACCACCGGGTTGTTCGGAGTCAAATCTTAGTGACCCAGCTTGTGTGGGCGAGCAGTTTTTTGGCGCACCACTTTATAAAACACCTATCCAAAATGCCTGTCAGGCGAACCATATTGTTCTTTTGACAGATGGCGACCCAACTTCAATTGATCCCATCACAAATAATTTATATGCACGTTGGACAACAGATCCTTTGACATTAACTTCAGGTGCTTGCGCAAGCAATGACAACGGAAAGGATTGCACCATTAAAATGGCGGGATTATTGAAAAATAATGATCTCTTTCCCGCTACACCAGATAAGGAAACTATTACCACTCATACGATAGGTTTTTTGGTCGATTCACCATTCCTTCAAAGTGTCGCTGAAGCTGGTGGTGGAGAATACGTTACAGCCAGCGATAAACAGGAATTACTGGATGCTATAACCAAAGTGGTTGACTCTATTTTGGATACCAATACTACCTTTGTTTCTGCTGGTGTTACGGTCAACCAGTACAACCGGTTAACTCACAATGACCAATTATATTTCTCATTGTTTTCACCTTCATCTGAAACGGTATGGCCAGGTAATTTAAAGCGATATCGCTTATTAAATGGTGAACTGGTTGATGTGAATGCAAATCCAGCCGTAAATCTTTCAGGTGAATTTGATGAAATTTCACAAAGCTGGTGGTCCATTGGGGTTGATGGTAATCAGGTTGAATTGGGTGGTGCTGCTGGACAGATGACCAATAACAGACGAGTTTTTTCAAATTTATCTCTTAACCCACAATTGTCGGACATGATGAACGCGGTAGAACCATTTAATCCACTAATCACCGAGCCAATGATTGGAGCTATCAATCCGATGGATCGGGATCTGATTCTGCGATGGGTTAAAGGGCAAGATGTTAATGCGTCTGATCCGGCTTCTCAGACCCTACCCAGACAACGTATGGGTGATCCTTTGCATTCTCAGCCTACTTTGTTGATTTATCGTGTTGGAGCTGATGTCTTTAAAACCTCAATTTATGTGGGAAGTAATGAGGGCTATATACATTCTTTTGATACTGAGACTGGTGGTGAAAATTGGGCTTTCATTCCCCGTTCTTTGATGCCAAGACTCTCTGAAATTCAAAAAGATACTCTGGGTACACATACCTATGGAATTGACGGTTCAGTTACTTTGCATATAGAGGATGTTGACATACCAGGTAATTATCCCGGTGTGGTTGATCCAGGAGAAAAGGCGTATCTGTATATTGGTATGCGTCGAGGGGGTTCCAGTTATTATGCGCTGGATGTCTCCGATCCGATGAATCCGATCCTGATGTTTACGATAGACCCAACAGTTCCTGGTTTTGCAGATTTAGGTCAAACCTGGTCGAAGCCTGTGATTGGAAAAATGAATATTCCAGGTCATGAGACCGTAATGATTTTTGGTGGTGGTTACAGCACCATTCAGGATATGCCTGACACGCCACCGCAAATTGACTGGCAAGGTAAAAATATCTACATCGCTGATGCTATTACCGGCCAGTATTTATGGAGTGCAAAACCTACTTTTATTGGGCCAGTTCCGATTATAACGCTTGATGCTCCATCGGTTCCAGGTTCTTTAGCAGGCTCCTTCCTGACAATGAATGCGATACCCAATGAGGTAACCGCTTTTGATCTGGATGGCGACGATTTTATTGACCACTTTTATGCTACAGATACCATGGCTCAAATTTTCAGATTTGATATTGATTATACGAGTAATTCGATTACCGGTGGGCGGGTCGCACATTTAAATTTACCTGATCCCTTAAATAATCGCCGTTTTTACAATGGACCCGATGTGTCACTGGTTGGTTCAAAAGACGGGAGTTTTGTAACCATTGCAGTAGGTTCAGGCTATCGGGCACATCCTTTAAATGAAACCGTAACGGACCATTTTTATGTCGTTCAGGATAAAGGAATATTGAGTCGTAAATTTGATATGGATGCTTCAATTATGGATTTGGCGGATGTGACGAATCTGATTGGTGATGCTAATGGTGATGGGATTTCTGACGCTGCACAAATTATCAATGACCCGCTTCTGCAAAAGAAAGGTTGGTATATTTCATTCCCAAGACTGGGTGAAAAGGTGATTAGTAAATCCATTACATTTAATAATGCGGTGATATTTACAACCTATACACCACCACCTCCAACGGGCGCTATATGTACAGCTGTGGCAGGTACTTCGCGTATTTATGGTATGAATATTTTGGATGGTAACCCCTACATTGATACCAATTATGATGGGAAATTATCAGTATTAGACCGAACAATGGATCTAACAACATCAGGTATAGCACCGCAACCCCAAGTGTTGTTAGAGGGAACCAGCACAGGTGTTAAAACCAGATTGTGTGTTGGTAACCTGTGTGGATTGGAAAAATTCTTACCCGAACCTCCAGAAGGAGTCATGGGTATTCGTTGGCGAAGAGGCAATTAATTTAGGTGAAAATGATGAAAAAACAATTTGGTTTTAGTTTAATTGAGTTAATGGTAGTGGTAGCAATTGTTGGTATTTTGGCTTCAATTGCTTACCCATCTTATCAAAATTATGTGATAAAAAGTAAACGAGCTGATGCTATGGCAGCTTTGATGAATGCAGCACAGGCAATGGAACGATATAAAGTGAATAATTACAATTATAGTGTGGCGAATTTAGGTACTGTATTTGCTACTACGGTTCCAACGGATGGTGGGGCAGCGCCTTACTATCTTTTAAGTATTACCAATGTTACTAATAAAACCTACACATTGGTAGCAGAACCCACTGGT
>Ga0224501_10002555_pt1 | contig 14333 bp, 13 predicted proteins | sample SF_Oct11_sed_USG_4_FD_169105 | JGI IMG/M metagenome (GOLD analysis project Ga0224501, IMG submission 169105) | Sediment microbial communities from San Francisco Bay, California, United States - SF_Oct11_sed_USGS_8_1 | ecosystem: Environmental > Aquatic > Marine > Sediment | place: USA...
TCCATAATAATATGCTCGGCATCAGGCACTGATAGGTGGTCATAGGGATGGTCAGCATCCAGCCTGACTACATTGATAATCAACAGCTCACCGCCATAGCTTTGACATAAACCATCAAAATAGAGGCTATCAGCAATATAGGAGAAGGTATGCTCAGCGGTTCTAAACACCAGACCATAGGTCTCTACCCGGTGTATGTGGCGAATGGGGGTATCAAATGAGATATTGCCTACCGAGTAGGACTTACCTTCCTGCAAAACGTCAACGCCTTCAAGATAGTCTTTCAGGTAGGAGAAGATGACTGGCTCGGTCTCCAGGGCATCAGCCGGGGCGAAAAGCCAGCCGTGCCGCTTGAATCCACCTTGAGTCATCGCCTCAATCATGATATTGACATCCGCCGAGTGGTCAAGGTGGCGATGGGAGAGTATGATAGCGCTAAGCTTATCAGCTTTAAGCTTCCTCTTGGTGGACTGAACTATACACCCCGGACCAGGGTCAACAAGTATTTCGGTGCCACCTAGGTTGAGCCACAAGCCGCCCGAAGCCAGAATCTGGCTGGTCACCACAAACCTGGCACCAGCCGTTCCCAGAAAGGTTATGGTATCTGCCATAGCCATATAACTATAGACGATAGCCTTATTTTTTACAATTACTGTACGCCCTTTGACGCCTGAGGGCTGGCCAGCTAAAATAGCACTAATTAGCTTATAGGGAGAATGAAATGGAGCATATTTGGGCACCGTGGCGTATAAAGTATATCCAGATGGAGAAAGTGGCAGGGTGCATTCTATGTGAAAAACCCAAACAAGATAGTGATACCCAAAACTACATCCTGTACCGGGGCGAAAAAAACTTCATCATTCTGAATAGCTATCCCTATAACCCGGGTCACCTGATGATAGCCCCCTACCGCCATGTAGCCAGCCTGGAGGGGTTAACTAAAGAGGAGCTTCATGAGCACTTTGAAATAGTTAGCCGCAGTATCAAGGTTCTGAGGCAGGTATTTAATCCCGGCGGCTTTAATATCGGGATAAATATGGGAAAGGTGGCTGGGGCTGGCATAGATGACCATTTTCATACCCATATCGTGCCCCGGTGGCAGGGAGACACCAACTTTATGCCGGTGATATCTGAGGCGAGGGTAATACCTGAAGCCCTGGCTGAGACCTATGACAAATTAAAAGGCAAATTTTGAGTTAATTCTAATTGCCCTGCCTAAGCCTCAATCTGGAGGTTGCTTCTTGAACTTGGCCTTCAGCTCTTCTATTTGCCTTCTTCTTTCCTGTTCCTCTTCCAGTTCCTTCTCAGTGAGGGGTTCCCAGGATTTGACCTCATTGCCCTCTATGACAATGGAAAAAAGCTCTCTGCATTTCCAGCAGCGGTATGGACCTTCATAATTCGGCTCCAGGAGAGACAGACTACCCTCAGTGTCGCATTTAGGACATTTTATTTTCATCATCATGGCCAGACCTCCAACAAAATAACTGGTGCCCCCAAGCGAATTCGAATCGCTGTCGCCGGCTTGAAAGGCCAGTGTCCTAGGCCTCTAGACGATGGGGGCATACTATTACAGTATAGCAGAGACAGAGCCAGCCAACAACGCAATGTGCTACAATACTTCAAATGGGCAAACAAAATTGGCTTAAAAAGAATCTTATTCCTATATTAACATTGCTCTTTGTTATAGCCATTACCGTTGGCATTTTCTACTTCTACAGGCATTACTCAGTTAGGGTTGACGAACTGAAAGGCTACTACTATTTAGCTCCCTTTCTTATCAGCCTGACCTTCAATGCTACTGTCATTTTACCCGCAGGCAATATCGTGCTAATTTCTGCTTTCGGCGCTGTTTTGCCATCAGCTACTCTGGTTGGGCTGGCTGGTGGGGCAGGGGCAGCCATAGGGGAGATAACCGGCTATATGGTGGGCTATAGTGGTCGAGGTGTTGTCGAAAGGGTGCAGCTATATAATCGGCTGGTGGAGTGGCTGAGGAGGTGGGGAGTTTTAGCTATTTTTATCCTGTCCTTGGTGCCGTTTTTCTTTGACTTAGCTGGGATTACTGCTGGCGTCCTTCGCTTCCCGTTGTGGAAGTTTATCCTTGCCTGCTGGTTAGGTAGAACGGTACTATATGTAGTTGCCGCACTGGCTGGTGCCTGGGGGTGGGAAACTTTGCTACCATACCTTGGTTAACGCCGCTCCTTGATTCTCAGTAGCAGCGCTGAACCGGCTACAAAATAGACAAAACAAGCTAGGAGCATGACTTTATAGCCCAGCCCAGGGCTATAGGCATTAAGGGGGTCCATGGCTAGTCCAATGAGGCGTGCCAGGGCAGCACCGCCAGCGGTAGCTATATTGGTCAGTCCGAGGTATCTTGCCTCCTCGCCTTTGGGTACCAAATCTGTAGCCAGAGCCCAGTTGCTGCTCATAAAAGCTCCGGTGGAGATTCCCAGAAGACCGCCGCAGAACATTATATATCCATATTCATGGGCGAAAAATAGCAGCAAAATGCCCAAGGCTCCGAGGAATCCAGAGGAGACTACCACTGGTCGGCGCCCTATCCTATCTGAAAGGCGCCCGGCAGGATAAACCACAGCCAGCAGACAAATGCCGACCACTATAAGAAGGTCGCCGGCTACCTCTGCCGGATTGGCTATCCCGATAACATCCATTAGAAAATATAGAGCGAATGTCTGCAAGGTAGCCATCGCCATGAGGATGAGGAGGCGTGATACCAGGAAAAGTATAAAATCAGGGCTTGCCTTAACATCAATCTTAAAACTCTTATACAGGGTGGGCAGTAACGGCAATTGAGCGCCACCAGCCCCAGGTCGCTCCTTAACGGTGAGGATGGTGGCTAACATGGTGCCGAGCATGACAATACCTAGCACTGCCAGGGCTAGCCATAGCCAGGGGCTTCCTTCACCGGCGAAGTAGCGAGCCATAAAGTAGGCTATCAAGCGCACCAGAGCAAGCCCACCCACTATCTCTAGGAGGCTCTTCACCCCTGAAGCTAATCCCCTCTTCCCCTCAGGTACTAGGTCGGGGATAAAGGCCTGATATGGACCCTGGGCTATATTGGAGGCAATCTGAAGCAGGCAATAAACGAGGAAAACGATAATGAAACTATTGTAAACGCCTATTCCGGGGAGAAGGAACAGAGCCAATACCATGCCGATGAGGATGTAGGGTCGGCGGCGCCCCCAGCCGAAGCCAGAGCGGTCGCTAATCGCCCCAGCTATTGGCTGAACTAACATGGCTAGAATTAGACCAGTGAAGGTAAGCAGACCGAGGTAGGTATTCTTTTGCGCTTCAGCAACAAAGTCCAGTAGCCGCAACGGCAGAATAATGGTATGCAAGCTGCTCCACAAGGCAGCCAGGGCAAAGCCTAATATGGTGATCTTGACGTAATCTATATGGCGAAAATAGTTGGTGCTATTATTGCTTATCATCTTTTTTATTTCAGTCAAGCATAACAGAGCCAAGCTGAAGAGGCAATGGTTTGTCCTTGTCAGAATGGGTGTGTTATAATTTTGCCCAGTATAGATAAAGGGGGGAAATATGCCAGGAATTTTTTGGGTTGTACCAGGGGCCGGGATAGTAGCTATCGTCTTTGCCATATTGTTGGCTAGAAATGTGCTGAAGCGCTCCCCGGGGACACGGAAGATGGAGGAGATTGGTGGCATGATTTTCGAGGGAGCCTGGGCGTTTCTCAAGCGTCAATATGGCACCATCGGCTGGCTATCAATCGTAGTAGCTGTAGCCGTTGCTGCTCTGGTCGGTATCCTTGGTGGGCACAGGGGGATAGAGGGAATAACCGCCTTCGGTATTGCCTGGAGAACAGGTGTTGCCTTTATGGCTGGGGCTTTGTGTTCAGCTGTCTCCGGCTTTATCGGGATGATTGTTGCTGTCAAGTCTAATGCCCGCTGTGCCCATGCCTCTCGACATAGCCTGAGAGAGGCGGTTAATGTAGCCCTGCGTGGTGGGGCTGTCCCCGGTTTTCTCATTGTGGCGTTAAGCTTGCTGGGGGTAGCAGCCATCTATTTTGCTTATGGTGGGGCAGATTCGCCTGATATTGCTCCTCACCTTATTGTTGGCTTTGGCTTTGGTGCCAGCTTTGTTGCCCTTTTTGCTCAGCTCGGTGGCGGTATCTATACCAAAGCCGCTGATATGGGGGCTGACCTTGTGGGCAAGGTTGAAGCTGGCATACCTGAGGATGACCCCCGCAATGCTGCTGTTATCGCTGATTTAGTTGGCGATAATGTTGGTGACTGTGCCGGGCGTGGTGCTGACCTCTTTGAGTCCACTGCTGCTGAGAACATTGGGGCAATGATATTGGGTATTGCCATCTATGCCATTACCGGTAACGTTGCCTGGATCCTCTTCCCCTTAGTTGTCCGTGCCTTCGGCATTATTGCCAGTATGATAGGCATAATCTGCGTACGCATTCGTGGAGACGAGAACCCCATGAATGCCCTGAACCGTGGCTTTTATGTTGCCATTGCTTTATCTATTATCGGTATGTTTTTCACAGTATCCAATATGCTGGACAGTTATTGGCTGTTTGCCGCTGGGGTAGTGGGTATCCTTACCAGCGTGGTCGTGGTCTTTATCACCCAGTATTACACTGAAGCCAGATTTAGACCGGTTAAGTCAATTGTTGAGGCATCAAAGACAGGTCCGGCGACTAATATTGTTAGCGGCACCGCCGTTGGCTTTGAGACTACCCTGGCTACAGCCGTTGTCATTGGTATTGCCCTGCTGCTTTCTTTTTGGATGGGCACGATGACTGGACTTCCTGGTGCTGGTGCCTTCGGTACTGCAGTAGCCACTATGGGCATGCTAATGACCTGCCCCTTTATTCTGACTGAAGACACCTTCGGACCAATAACGGATAATGCCAATGGTATTAACGAAATGTCTGGCGCTGGCGAAAAGGTGCGTCGTATTACCGACCGCCTTGATGCTGTGGGCAATACCACCAAAGCACTAACCAAAGGCTACGCCATGGTCTCGGCTGGTCTGGCTGCCTTCCTCCTGTTTCAGGCATACTTGGAGAGGGTAGCCTTCCTTCGGGGCGTTGAAACCTTTAATGATGTAAACCTTGCCCGGGTAGAAGTGTTCGTTGGTGCCCTTTTGGCGGTGATGCTGGTCTTCCTGTTTAGCTCTTGGGCAATACGGGCGGTGAGCAGTACAGCAAGCAAGATTATCGAAGAGGTGCGCCGCCAGTTTCGTGAGTTCCCCGGCATTCTTACTGGCAAGACAAGACCTGATTACGCCCGAGCGGTTGATATTACCGCCAGGGCTTCACTCAGAGGCATGATTCTCCCCGGTCTGTTACCTGTAGTTGCCCCTATAGTTATTGGTGTTGCTTTTAGACCCTTTGCCAGTTATGACTCGGCTATGGTGGTGGCTGCCTTACTGATGGTGGGCACCATTGCTGGTATTATGATGGCTTCCTTTATGAATAATGGCGGTGGCGCCTGGGATAACGCCAAGAAGTTTATCGAGGATGGGCAGCTTAAGGATGAGAATGGAAATTCTATTGGCAAGGGCTCTGCCGTACACGCCGCCGCCGTGGTTGGCGATACCGTAGGTGACCCGCTTAAGGATTGCGCTGGACCTTCACTTCATGTCCTGGTTAAGCTGTTGAGCACCATTACCTTGGTGATGTGCCCCCTCTTTATCTAGGCGGATTTCAGGGGTAGGTACTTAGTGCTTGAAGCCCGGTAGTTTCAGGCAAGCCAAGCATGAGGTTCATATTCTGGATGGCTTGACCCCCTGCCCCCTTGATGAGGTTATCAATACAACTGATAACTATTAGCCTGCCCGCCCTGTGGTCAATGGTGGGGTAAACAAGGCAAAGGTTATTGCCTGAGGTGTGCTTGGTGTGGGGCGGGAAGTCAACTATCCTTACAAAGGGCTCATCCTTGTAGAAATCCAGGTATAGCTGCCTTAGCTCCTTGTCTCCTTTTTTGCCAGTGGCAAGTTTGCCTGAGGCTATGGGGGCGTAGCAAGTGGTCAATATCCCCCTGGTCATGGGTACCAGATGGGGGACGAAGGTAACCGAAGGCGGCTTTTCTGGGCAAAGCTGCTTTAGCTCTTGGGTAATCTCAGGTAGGTGCCTATGCCCCTCTAGGGCATAGGCGGTAGCGTCTTCGTTGGCTTCTGAGAAGTGTGTTTGCATACTGAGGGTTCTGCCTGCCCCGGATACACCAGACTTGCTATCGATAATGACGTTTGGCTCAATCAATCTGGCCTTTATTACCGGGGCCAAAGCCAGGATAGCCGCGGTGGGGTAGCAACCGGGGTTAGCCACCAGCTGAGCAGAGGCAACTTGAGACCGGTATAGCTCGGTCAAACCGTACACCGCTTGGCCGAGTAGTTGTGGGGCGGGGTGGGTGAAACCATACCAGCGCTGATATTCCGCAGTATCCTTTAGCCTGAAATCGGCGCTAATATCCACTACCTTAATGCCACTGTTGAGCAAAGGTATAACCTCTTTAGCGCTCTCTTTATGTGGCATAGCTGAGAAGGCCAATTCAACATCCCCCAGTTCTGCCTCAATAGTTAGGTCTAGGCTAGCCAGGTGGGGGAAGACCGTGCCCAACCTCTGTCCGGCGGCACTCCGCCCGGTAACTGAAGTGAGCTCTACCTGTGGGTGGTGATACAGTAGTCTTGCCAGCTCAACGCCGGTATAGCCGGTAACATTGATAATGCCAACCTTGGTTTTATTCATCAAAAACCTCCTGTAGCCACTCCCGTTATATTTCTTCCTCAGAGCTAAATTCGGCGACTTCCTCATCTTGCTGAACTATGGATAAAGTCCGCTTGATGTCAGCTCCTTTCCAACCAGAGACCGACAAGGTCCTCCTCAGAAATTCAAGACTAGCTTCATACTCTGGGCTTACTAGCTCCGTGACTCCCAAACTTCTGAGTAACTCAGCTTCTCTTGTTCTGTGAACCCGGGCCACAATCTTAAGCTTGGGGTTGATTCTCAAGGCATTCTTTACCGTAGTCACCACGGCTAACGGGTCGGGGAAGGTCACTACTAGTGCCTTGGCTCTGCTTAAGTCCAACTGAGAAAGGACGTGGATATTGCTGGCGTCCCCATAGGTACAGGCTGTCCTGTCACACCGCAACCTAAAAATAAGCTCAGGGTCAATCTCAATAACAGTGTAGGGTATGTTGGCATCTTGCAAACCTTGAGCTATATTTTGCCCGACTCTCCCATAGCCAGCAATTACTACTGGGTTCGTCGTCTGAGATGGCTTGGAAACGGGCAAGGCAGAGATATCCTCGGTTACCGCTTCTCTATATCTCGGAGCCCGTGTTACTTTGTGATGCAGCCAAGAGGCGGAACTCATAGATAAAGGCGTTAATATCATGGTGATAATGGCACTAGCAAGGATTAAGGAATAAATCTGGTCAGAGATGATGCCCATATTAACTCCACTTTGGGCCAGGATGAAACTAAATTCCCCGATTTGAAAAAGGCCAGCGCCCGCCAAAAAGGCTATCCTTACACTATAACCAAAGAACCGAACAACGCCAAAAACGACCAAGAATTTTATGAAGATGATAATAGCTACCGTCATAGCTATTAACCACCAGTAGTCGAGTACAAACCTCGGACTCAACAGCATACCCAAAGAGACAAAGAATAGGGTGGCGAAGACGTCTCGTAACGGGGTAACTTCGGCCAAAGCCTGGTGGGCAAACCTTGTTTCGCGGAGCACCAGACCAATTACAAAGGCACCAAAGACCACCGAAAGTCCGAAAACATAGGTGCCCACAGCTGCCCCCAGGCACAAAACCAGAACCGTTAGCAGAAACAACTCGCGAGAGCGAACTCCACCAACCCTGCCCATCAACCAGGGGAGTACCCACAGTCCTAAGACAACCGCTATCCCGACAAAAAGGGCTGCCTTCCCCACGGCTATAGCCAAGGTGAGGGGCAAGTTCCCCACGGCTCCGCCCAGGAGGGGCACCACCACTACCATCAATACCACGCTGATGTCCTGAATAATAAGGATGGCAAGCATAGTCCGCCCGTGAACGGAATCTAACTCGCCCCTCTCCATCAATATTTTGAGGCAGACCATAGTACTGCTGAGGGAGATAACCAGCCCAAATAAAGCAGCTTGGGATAGAGACCAGCCGAATAAAGTACTGCCCACTACTAGACCTAAGGCGAAGGTAACTAGAATTTGAGTTATGCCGCCCCACAGACCTACCCTACCTACCTGTCTCAACTGACCAACGGAGATTTCCAGTCCTAAGGTAAACATTAGTAAGGCAACACCCATAGTGGCCACAGCCTCAATCAACTCCACGTCACCCACCAGGCCGAGAGCATGAGGCCCCACCACTACTCCGACTACGAGGTAACCCAATATCACCGGCTGCCTCAGCCGATGGGCTATCATTCCTCCCACCAAAGCTGCTCCCAACAGAATGGCAATACTAATGACCGGGTTTAATTGAGGCATGGCTCACCTAGCTATCCGGGTGACTTTGATCCAGAATTATGAATACATTTTAGCACATAATAACTTGTCATGCCTTTAGGTGTGAACCAGACTATTGTCCAACTCAGGTAAGTAGGCACTACCCCCACCTAGCCTGAAGGTTTGCTGGAATAGTCAACGTATGCTATATTAGACCTAACAGGAGTAAAAACAAATGCCTAAGATTTATCTTCTTGATGTCACCAATCGGGACGGAGTGCAAACAGCGAAGCTTGGCTTATCCAAGCTGGAAAAGACCTTGATAAATATTTACTTAAATGAAATGGGGGTCTTTCAGTCTGAGTTTGGCTTCCCCACCACCAGGCACGAATCCTATTACCTGCAGGCCAACTTGGAACTAGCTGAGATGGGAGTCCTGCAACCCATTCGTCTGGGAGGATGGATAAGAGCCATCGTTGGTGATGTAGAGACAGCTTTTAAGCTGGTACCTAATATTCGACATCTCAACCTTTCCATATCTACATCCGACCAGATGATTCAGGGCAAGTTCCAAGGTAAAAAGACCAGAGATGACATCATAAATGATATGACCGGGGCGGTTGATGCTGCTCGGGCTCTTGGTGCTGAGAGCATCGGTGTGAATGCTGAAGATGCCTCAAGGACAGTCCTGGATTTCTTAATCAAATTCGGACTTGCCGCCAAAGAACACGGGGCTACTAGACTCAGGTACTGTGATACTCTTGGCTATGATAACCCCTTTACTATCTACGAAACTGTCAAGGCATTGGCAAAAAATATCGGCATGCCTATTGAGCAACATTGCCATGGTGACCTGGGGATGGCGGTGGCTAATTCTATAGCCGGAGCTAAAGGAGCTATAGATGGTGGGCAGGATGCTTATATCAATACCACCGTTAACGGTATCGGGGAAAGGGCGGGAAATGCTGACCTGGTAGCGGTCATTCTGGCGGCGACTAAATCAAAGAGGTTCGCTGACAAATATCGGCTGGGGGGTTCGATAAGATTGACTAAGGCGTCAAAGATAGCTGAATTTGCCAGCTATGCCTTTGGCGTGCCGATTCCGGTAAACCAGCCAGGTGTTGGTGCCAATGCCTTTGCCCATGCCTCTGGTATCCATGCTGATGGCGTTCTAAAAGACCCGGAAAACTACGAGCTGTACAGCTTCAAAGAGCTGGGCAGGGGTAAACCAAAGTTCGTGGAAACCGGCAGGGAAATTACTGCCGGGGAATACAGCGGGACATCAGGCTTCAGCCATATAATGGGGAGGATGGAAGTATCTTTTGCCAATAAAGAAGAGGCTAATGAGATTTTAGAGTTGGTAAGATATGCTAATGTAGCATCACAAAGACCACTGGTTGAAGATGAACTACTCTTTATAGCCAAGTATCCCAAGATTGCCAAGAAACTCTTAACCCTTATTCCGCTGGAATAGCTGTACTTCGGCTAGAAATAACCAGGAGGCTGTTTTTGCTAAGCAGCCTCTTTTCGTTTATCATGAATGCGCATGTTATAATGGCTAAGCACAGGTATCGAAATGGCTAACGAACTGCCAGACATGACCTTAAAGGCTATCGGCATTGTCAGAAATAAAATTAAGCAACCACTACGCCATGGCTGGAGAGAAATCGTTTCTGACATCGTGATTGATGCTAGTCTAACTGAAGCCCTGGATAGCCTGGATGAATTTTCTCACATCATAGTTCTCTACTGGCTGCATCAGCTTCCTGCCAAGAAACTTTCGCTCAAGGTTCACCCTATGGGCAAGCCTGAGCTTCCGCTAGTAGGTCGTTTTGCTACGCGGTCGCCAAGTCGACCCAATCAGTTGGGGCAGGCTACAGTTAGACTGCTCGAGCGCCAGGGTAACGTATTAAAGGTTAAAGGGCTTGATGCCATTGATGGCACACCGGTAGTTGATATAAAACCATATCTGCCGGGATATGATTCAGCAATTGATGCCAAAGTGCCCCCATGGATGACCAATCGATAAGTCAAGCACTGCTAAATATCTACGACGAGCTTATGGTTTGCTATGGACCTCAGCACTGGTGGCCGGCACAGGAGCCCTTTGAAGTAATAGTCGGTGCTATACTCACCCAATCAGCCGCCTGGGGCAATGTGGAAAAGGCTGTAGCCAATCTGAAAGCAGCCAAGGCACTGTCACCAAAAGCGCTACGCCAACTTCCCCAGTCTAAACTGGCCACGCTGGTCCACCCCTGTGGCTACTATAATGCCAAGGCAATAAAGCTCAAGTCCTTTGCCTATTGGCTAGGCAATCACTACCAAGACCACCTTGATAAGTTATTTGCTAATAATGCTGACGACCTACGCCAGCAGCTTCTTTCCATCCATGGTATTGGGCAGGAGACAGCCGATTCCATAGTACTTTATGCTGCCAACAAGCCAATCTTCGTCATTGATGCTTATACTCGTCGTATCATCAACCGTATCGGCTTGGCTCCAGATAGAAATAGCTATACCGCTTATCAAGCCCTTTTTATGGACCATCTGCCGCCTGATGCCGAGCTATTTAATGAATACCATGCTCTGCTAGTCGGCTTGGGTAAGAATGTCTGCCGCAGCCGTCCCCTTTGCCAGCAATGTTGCCTTAATCACCTTTGCCACTTCTTTGTCAACCTTGACGCCAGTAGCTGAGTCAGTTAAGATGAGTGGCTGAGAGGAACCGAGCTTATGTCCTACTCCACGGTTATTTACACCAAAAAAGACCATGTTGCTCACCTAACCCTCAACCGGCCTCAGGCAGATAACATCATTAACCAGCAGTTAGCCCAGGAGCTGGAAGGTGTTTGCCGCGGGATAAATCAGGATGAGGACATTTATGTAGTTATGCTTACCGGGGCTGGAGATAAAGCCTTCTGTGGTGGCAGTGAGCTACAGAAATCAGGCAGCAGGTATAGTGCTGCCACTGCCATAGCCAGTATAGACCGGCCGGTTATTGCTGTTATAAATGGGGATGCCCTGGGGCAAGGGCTGGAGTTAGCTCTGAGCTGCGATATCAGGCTGGCATCAGACAAGGCACGGCTTGGCTTTCCTCAGGTAGCTCAAGGGCTTATCCCTTTTGATGGTGGCACACAGCGGCTACCACGCATCGTAGGTAAGAGCAAAGCCCTGGAATTAATCCTTACCGCTGAAACTATAAGTGCTGAGGAGGCACTTGACATAGGGCTGGTCAATAAAGTAGTTGCTGGGGAAAATCTAGCCACCGAAGCTGAAGCTCTGGCTAAAACCATAGCCGCTAAGGGTCCTATTGCCCTGAGATTTCTTAAGGAAGCGGTGAATAAAGGGCTGGATTTAACTCTTGACCAGGGGCTTCGCTTGGAGGCTGACCTTTATTTTTTGCTCCACACCACCGCTGATAGGAGGGAAGGCATCACTGCCTTCCTTGAGAAGAGACCTCCCCGGTTCAAGGGAAAATGAGCAATTTTGAGACGATTATCTACCGGAAGCAGGATGACATAGCTTACGTTACTCTCAACCGCCCCCATGCCTTAAACGTCTATAACCTTCAGATGAGAGACGAGCTTTACCAGGTGCTGGGCGCTATCAAGGATGACTTCGAGGTTAAGGTAGCCATATTCAATGGTGCTGGGGAGAGGGCATTCTGCGCTGGCGCCGACCTCTCCGAATTTCTAACCGCACCCTCTCCCATAATAGCCCGGCAGGTACGCTGGGAGCGGGATATTTGGGGGCTTTTCCTCAGCCTTACTAAGCCGCTAATTGCTGCCCTTCATGGCTATGTTTTAGGCTCAGGGATAGAGATAGCCCTGTGCTGCGATATCAGGCTGGCTTCAGAGGATGTCCAGTTTGGCCTACCTGAGCCGCAGTTGGGCATAATTCCAGCCGCTGGTGGTACTCAGACCTTGCCCCGGGTGATAGGTGGGGCTGAGGCACTGGAAATATTACTATCCGGGCGGTGGGTTAAGGCTGAGGAAGCCCGTCACCTGAAACTGGTTAACCGGGTGGTAACCCGAAATGAACTGCTGCCGGAAGCTGAGAGGCTAGCCAGGAAAATGGCAGCCTTTGACCCAATTGCGGTAAGCTATGCCAAGCAGGCCATCATCAGGGGGCTTGACCTGAGCCTTGAGGAAGGGCTGGAGCTTGAGGCGAGGCTTGGTCACCTCATTACGCTGAGATAAGGAGGACATCATGGAGGAACAGAATCTGGATGCCCTAGCTGAAAAGGTAGCTGACCTGATTATTAATGCTAAAAGGGTGGTGGTGTTCACTGGTGCCGGGGTTAGCACTGAGTCAGGGATTCCTGATTTTCGCAGTCCTGGTGGAATCTGGAGCCGGTTTGACCCTGATGACTTTACCTATCAAAAGTTCGTTAGTGACCCCGAAGCCAGAAGAAAGCAGTGGCAGATGCTTGGCGAGGGGCTTCTAACCACTGGGGCTAAGCCAAACCCGGCCCACAATGCTATTGCTGAGCTGGACAAGCTGGGGAGGCTGGACTGTGTCATTACTCAAAACGTGGATAATCTCCACCAAAAGGCAGGAGTTCCCGATGACAAGGTATTTGAGCTCCACGGCAATATGCAGTGGGCAGTATGCTTGAGCTGTGGTCGGCGTTATCCTTTTGAACAGATTAAAGCCAGACTGGACAAGGGTGAGGAAATCCCGGACTGCGAGGATTGCCACGGCATCCTGAAGCCGGACGCTGTCTTATTCGGGGAACAATTGCCATATGATGTGCTAACTGAAGCAACCCTTCGCTCATCTAACTGCGACCTGTGCATCGTGGTTGGCTCCACGTTAGTTGTCTACCCTGCCGCCTATATGCCTATCTATGCTGTTCAAGCGGGGGCCAAGTTGGTTATCATCAACCTCAGCTCCACTCCAATGGATAGGGAGGCTGCTGTCCTGATTAGGGCTAAGGCTGGGGAAGCAATGTCACGGATAATAGAGCGGGTAAGAGAAAAGGCAAGTTGAAATCTGACGGAGGTAAAGAATGATTATAACTGAATTTCTCGACCTATCAGCTATGCTCGTTCCGGAGAGAACAGCCATTGCCTTTGAAGGAAAGCGATATAGTTACGCTCAACTCAAGGAGAGGGTAAATCGCCTAGCCGATTCTCTAAGCCGACTGGGTCTGGAGAAGGGGGACCGAGCTGCCATCCTTGAGGTCAACTGCAATGAATACGTGGAGGCTTGTTTTGCCACTGCCAAGGTAGGAGCTATCTTCGTCCCTCTTAACTTCCGGATAAGGCAGGAGGAGCTAACATACTTAGTAAATAAAGCGGAGCCTAAAATTCTTTTTGTGGGCAGCCGCTATGCTGATATGGTGAACAGCGCTCGGCCTCAGCTCACCTCGGTAAAGCATTTTATTATCTTTGGTGGCAAGTACGAGGGGATGCTAAGCTATGATGAGCTTATAGCCTCAGGTTCAGCAGAAGAAAAAACCTTTGCCGAGACGGAGGACGAAGATATAGCCGTGCTCATGTTTACCGCTGGAACCACTGGGCTTCCCAAGGGGGTTCCTCAAGATAATAATGCCTATAGCTCCTATGTCCTGAGTAATGTCGATCCCCCTGATATGGAAGCCCCGCCAGAGACAAATGTGCTTGTCATGCCCCTCTACCATGTGGCTGGAATGCAAGCGTTGATGGCTGGTATTTATGGGGGCAGAACCATTGCCTTGATGCGGCAGTTTGATGAAGAAGAGTGGTTTGAGACAGTACAGCGGGAGAAAGCCACCCGAGTGATGATGGTACCCACCATGCTCAAGCGAATTGTTGAGTACCCCGACTTTGATAAATATGACCTTTCCAGCGTCCGCGTGGTAACCTATGGTGCCGCCGCCTGCCCTTACGAGGTGCTGAAGAAAAC
>Ga0224501_10002556_pt1 | contig 14332 bp, 10 predicted proteins | sample SF_Oct11_sed_USG_4_FD_169105 | JGI IMG/M metagenome (GOLD analysis project Ga0224501, IMG submission 169105) | Sediment microbial communities from San Francisco Bay, California, United States - SF_Oct11_sed_USGS_8_1 | ecosystem: Environmental > Aquatic > Marine > Sediment | place: USA...
TTCATTAGTTTCGGATTAACCAGCATTCCCCTGAGTAAGTTTACCGGCTTGACCTTTGCCTGAGATGCAGGGCCCCAGGCAAAAAGGAAACCTCTATCGGACTCCCAAACAAGTCTGATATCTTCTGATTCAATTGTGCCATTAGCGGACTCATCTCTTTAGTGAATCAATGGAATTAGACATTGCACTGATAAAAGCAGTCTATAAATTGTACCGAAGGTACAATGTTGGTATGTCAGTATTGGATTTCAGTGGTTAATCAATTGCTAGGGGTGGACAACTTCTATCCGTGTTTGGTGACACTTCGCACAACATAGAGGCTATTAGTGGCCCTACGCTTGCCTGGCTTCTGCATACAATACACACGGGCAGATCGGTGTCAGCACGATGGCTAATATTCTAACGTGACCAGTGAAGCTATTGTTTTACTGCACTTGATACCTTGTTAGTATTGTTCTGTAAGAGCTCCGTAATCTTAATAAAATTCCTTTACACAAAAGCCGATGTACCAAATACCCCAATGATTATATAACTTTGGCACCATGATATTGGTGTATAGGATCAGATTGAGTGAACACGGCTGGCTATAGATAGTATTAGTTTATCGTCGAATCTAGGATGAGCTGAACTCATCGCATGGTGTACAGTCGTGCTTTCATTGCCATACGGAAAGTTGTTTAAGTAAGTAGAGACTTGGTTGCTCGGCTGCTTTCGCAGTACATTCACTTGAATCTTGGTCGTCAGGGAGTCACCATAATCAGGTTCTGCTGGGTAGAGTCTGAAGTGTTTAATCAGAGAGGATTCGCAAGATAACGAAGCTTCCGGTGTCATATATATCAGTGATTTTACAGTAATCAAATCAAGCTCACTTTTTCTGTCAGTTTGGTGTTTATGCTAGAAGCACTCTATTCTGACAAGGTGTTAAGGGGGTGCTAGTCTGTAAACATTCAAGTAGAATATTTGTTCTACAGGCATTGTTTGAATCCCTCAGGAATAGTAGCTACCAATCTTAGCCAACCACAATTAACAACAACAAAAAACTTGGCCATAATCCCTACAGAGCTGTGTGGTCTACAAGCCTGTTTGCCTAGCTACTGTCCTGGCTCTTACCAACGCCTGTCCCAAATTATTATGATCAATACAATATGGGTCCAGGGGGCTTGTAGCTTTTTACCAACCGTGCCATAGATTGTCAACTGTTTTTTCTCATACCAAAGTTCATTATGTGTATAGCAAAAAGAGCTGACCGGGAGGCCAAGCTTGACCAGTTTTGCCCTTAAGACTGCGTGCTTAGGACAAAAACGCTGATGATAATTAGCCATGGCTTTTGTTCCACTGGATTTGGGTGGGATGTGTGTCTAACACCAGTCAACCACCCTCTGGTCATTCTGCTGTCACTCTTCAATTAATACAGTAATTTATATGAACATGTGGCCTGAAGCTAATGTACTTACTTGACTATTCAATTCTAATTGTCATCAACGGTATTTTTACAAAAATACACTTGTCTCCCAGACTATCAAGATAATTACCAGTAATTATGCTGCAGGGTAACACAGTTTGAGAAGCCAATTTGAACCCTTCCCACGTATATTTTCCAGCTGGTGCTGGTGCCATCGAGATTATCTTAAACCAGATGATCTATCGAGTTCTTATCGGTCGCTTATCTGCCATTTAATTCCCAACCTGTTGAGAGATTAGATCTGGCTCGGATAGTGCCATTTCTGGCTGGAGTTGAAGGGTTTCGTGGTGACTTGTCTTGAATCTGTCACGGACTATAGCTTCGAGCGGGACGCAATCCAACTGAGCGGTGTCTCTTTCATGGTATTGTTTGGGTATCTCTCTGCTGGATCAGGAATCTCAATTAGTCTATGCAAATGTTTTTATTTCACTCAACAATCATCCCTCCTGTCCTTTCTCATGACTAACAATGATATTTCAACCGGATAGTAGATACATTTCATTTGCACTGAGTCAGAGCCCATTGAACTGCTGCAGTTTGTTCCAGTAACAATAAAACCTAACCGTAGGTATGAGAAGGCTCACTAATTACCCTTTCTGAATAAAGTAAAGTTGTGTTAAGAAACACCTCTTCCGATCCATTATGCACCATCACCACTCAAATATACGCTGCTCTTAAATCAAAAATTGAAAAGCATCTCCTTGATTGCATTAGGTTAATGGATACGCATATATCCACGGGTGCTCCAGTCCTTTTCCCATGTCGTCCACTCTGTTTGCGGGACGCACTTCTTCTGGCTCGAGTGTATCACTTGCATCGCTTTACGCGAAAAGTAAACAGAAAAAAACGCTTTCGGAAACCGCTCAATACATTAACTACTTAGGAGAGTCCGAAATCAATCCGCTGTGGATAGTTCTTGCGAACGGGACTTTGATTGCACTCCGAACTGTCATGGCGGCTTCATCAGACTTACCAACTCGCCTACGAGTCCTAACCGGGACCAGTCTGTAGAGTGACCGTTTGAATCAATGTTGACAAGTCTGAGTATCTGCCAATCATTTTGCCCGAATGGAGGAGCATTAGTGCCAATTCATCTAAAATCAATGTTGTGTGCTAACACTCGAGCCGCTGTCGAGTTTTTTAGCTCAGTTTTATGTAAATCGCGTGTAGCACTTGAGCGCCTGTCGCAGAGTCTGTGCTTTGTTGTACTTTCGTTCACTCCGTCGGTGATTATCCGGTAATTACCTGTGTTTATTCGCCTGCTCTTCTCTGTGGAGTCTCTGATCAGTACATCTGCTCTATGATCAGTCATTTTTTGGTTTATCGTTATGTATGTAGATTACCTTAAAAGCAGCTTGCTGCCATTTACACAACATCACTTTTTATTGGCAGTACGTAAAGTCTGTCACATTCGATGTACTGGATAAGTTTAACAGGAGTTTACCTGTTCATTAGTTATGGCCGGTTGTTCAATATGTTTAATTCTGCTTGCTTCGGCAGGTGTTGGAAAATCATTTGGTAGGAGGCTTAACCATCTGGTTGGTACTATTACTGGTCTGACGCAACTAAAGAGTTTTGACCATTCTGTAATTATTACGGTAGTTCTCAGTCTTAGGCAAAGTTTTCACACTGTTTGCTAATGGTTGGTGGTGATCACTATATATTTATGTCTGTGGTTCATGAATTGGTGTAAAGACGAGTTGTTGATATTTGAGTAAAGGTTGATTCCTTGCAGTCGGACTACTAATCATCTTCATCGGACTCTATTACTCACCTAATGGCATTTTTCGTGTAAATTAATTTTCTTCAATCTGCTCATGAGTATCATCGCCTTCGGCAGCGGCAGCACAGAGGTTGAACCGATGGTTTAGAATCATTGTTTGTTTAACTCCGCCTACCAAATACAGTCGCCCAATAACAATAGGGTACGAGCTAATTGGTCAGTACTTCATAGTCCTCCGATGATACGGTACAATCTCAGTTAGTAACTATAGCAACGTCTTCACTGCTTTCCACTCTACTCTCCTCACTCCGCAATATCATTCATTTGTAGTATCTGCTTCTGAACGCATGTGAATTTAGTCTGCTGACATTGAAGTCTGCTCGTAACGTGCTGACTTTTAGACTATCTGCTGCCGCTTTAGCCTCAACTGGATTACATATTCACTTTTTACTCTGCTGAGCAAACAAAACACAGGTAAGTCACACATTTACGCATTTCAGCGGGGTGGTTTTTAGCCATGACATACAGTTGTCACTGATATTAACTTAGCACCTTTGCAATTGGCAGTTGATAGAAGTCCTGTAATACTAATAGTCCTAGGCTTGAATGAGATGTTTGCCAGACCTCAATCGTATTCTCACGAACAGTGAGAGGTACTTGGGCGAGGGCCCCATTTGTTTGACACAGGGCACGATCCCCATGGGATATTAAACGCATCGAGCAGGTCAAATGGGTGTGAAGTACAACTACATCAACTCGTCCGGACAAACGTGATTTGATTAGTTAGTTGAAATAGGACTACGCAGATAAAATTATCTCCGACAGTCCAGCTGTTTGTATGATGCCAGAGTACAAGGTCGAAGTAAACAACAAACTTTCTGGCGTATCATACACAGGTGGAACAGTTATGTACACAGTTGGTCTCTGTCCCTACTAACGGGCAGAATATGTCCATGACCCATCGGTTCGAAGCGTTGACATACCTAAGGTTATATTTCTGCTCATTCGCTCATGTACTCATTCACCGATTTTGACACCATCGCAAAGACACTAAAGCACAGGAATTTAAGCACACAAAGTTATCTAGCAATTGGTAAAATCAGTGAAGGCCAACAGGACCAACCGGCTTGGCAATAACCCCATGTAATCAGTCTGAGGCCTGGATTAATAGATCAGTTTGTTTATCAATCCAGCTTGTTACATTCTCATATCAAGAGCACTAATTGGTTGCAAGTCAACGGGCAGTAGCCGTAGGTGCTGAATCTTCCGTGAAGAATGAAGTTCACTGGCCCGTCATCGTTTCGATCCATAAACTCTTGCAGACTGAGTATCATCCTAGCATCTCATACCTAGATATGTTCATTAATTCTGCGCGTATTTTGAAGCTTGATTGATAGGCACACATAATTCAGGCTTAATCTCAGGTGCTCAGCAGTGGCAGTCAGGGATTTACTTAAGACATCTCATCTTTATTTATGCACGCGCGCGGACGGAGCAATGTTCGCCAAGAAATGCTTCGATTAAAATCTCTCGTAGTCTCTTCTTTCTCTCAAGTGACTGCTTATCACAATGACAGCCGTCGTCCGGGAGGATGTGCTCATATCATGGCCACTCATTGTTTGACAGTTACAAGATAAAGTTTATTCAATTCACTGGCACTTGCCAGCTGTACTCAGAATAGCCCTGGTTTTTTTTCAGAGTTGTCACGGAAGAAAAAATTGTTTCTCGACCCGGGTTCCCACCATATCAATATACATTGAGCCAATAAGTGAAATATACAGCCCTGCTGAGTTAATCTATGTTGTTTATGGCTGAATTTGCCTTGACATGCTGGGTGGGGTTGCTAACCATTTATATTGGGTGTATTTACATTATTTCGGCCAGGCGGAGATATAAAATTTCAGACACCATCACCCGAACAGATTGGCGCAGTTAAAAAATGTAAGGAGTTTGGGCTAAGTTTCGGACGCATGAGAGTTGTCCTTTCTCAACGTCTTTCGTGCCCAAGGACAGAAAAGTTGTGCAGTCTGTTTTGCAACAACGAAGCGACTGGTGAAGCGACCATAGAATAAGTAAGCGATTGATAGTTAGCCTTGACATTTTGATAACCTTGACACTGTATAAACTAGCATGCCTACTTTCAGGCACGGAATTTGGTTGCGTGATCGAATTCTCTTTCAGGCGCAGCTGAAGGTACATGCTTTGTAAAACGCACTTTTCCGGCGTACTTTAGAGCATTGGAACTGAGAATGCGCCTGAAACCTGGTTGCAGACCCCAAACTCGATCACCGAACACATCTAATAGACTGCGTAAACATCATAATACAAAATGGCAAAAGAGATTTGCATCCAGCAGTTCTGTCAAAGAAAGAATTGAGACAATACTCAAGCTCTTAATAAAAATGGCCACTACTCAACCACCTGGTGACCAAACCTGGTCAGCTGCATACTCAAAACTGATGAAACAAGACTATAAATGGCAGCTCATTACCTGTGTAAATGAGACACCTTGATGGACTAATCAAAAATCTCTAATCAGAGTCAAGAGCTTAGTTGGTAATTGAGAACTGTTCGACATTGCTGTCATGAAATTAGGAGATTGAGTTCAAGAAGGCAGGCTCCAAGTCTAGACAAAGATGGGTGGATGTGAACCAGCCGAAACCAAAGCCAGAAACACTCGGATCTGTAATCCACCCGCCTGCTGGACTCTGAAAGACCAGGCTCTGTTTTCATTTTGGCCAAACTAGCATGATTTATTTACCCGACTCTGTCACAACAATGGATCAGCTAACAACAACCTGCAGAGGCATGCTGCCACAGTCAGCGCTATCTTTGAGATAAATTTGATTATGCAATAGTAGTAATTACTGGACAAACCTGCAAATATTACTACTACAAGCTGTATAGCCAGTGTGTACATCAGTGGACTGAGGTACTAGTGTGGTCAGGTAACAGCCAAATCAACCTAGCAATAGTAGTGTGTAGGTGACATTTGGATAATAAGTGAAGCCAGCTGTTGGCTTGTGAGGGCCCCCAACTGCTGACCAGCACAGCTCTCATTTAATCACGGGTCACTAAGTTTTTCCTTCTGCTATATATCACTAAGAATTCGGTCTTGAGTTTGCTCAATGTTCTGTTACTATTGCTCTCGTTTGACGATTCAAGCGGAACTGTGTCCATTCACTGCTCTCTGAAAATAAGCGGGATAGCTCAAAGCCTAGAATACTTGTTTTTGAGATAGGAATGTCCGGTGATGTCCGAAATGGGTTACTCTTGGCCCACTCCATCACAAGCCTAATTTTCCAGAGGTCCATTAGATTGGGTGGCAACATGTCCACGCAAAGAAAGAGCGAAAAATAACCATGGTGTGGTTTTTTAGGATGACTCCGATGTGGAGTTATGTCCTGCTCTTGATGCTGCCGCTGACTTGGGGCTGTCCGAAGGAATGTCGGTGTAGAGGAATGACAGCTGACTGCAGTAATGCCGGCTTGACTAGCGTACCGGAGGTAATATACCCAGACAGGTTTACTCAGCGAACCAACTGTTCATAGTTGTTTCCAGTTTAGAAACCGCATGCTGACTCCATATCAGAATGATTCACTACACCGACTGCCCGCAGCTATTTTAGAAACTCCTAACAAGATTTCATAGTTGTTAGTACGACAGATATCGCGAATAGATTGGCTTAGGCATTAGATTATGTTTTACACGAAATGGTTGAATACCTGGCAATTAAAAAAGCTGCCTTCCTGTCCAGTCTTATTAGGATTGACTAGTCAGTACCAAAGACATTAGCTGTACATATTACAGTGTCAGTAATCATTAGACCTGTCCCAAGGCTGACCTAACAGCACCTTGATAAGTTTCCGGTCACATTAAAAAATTAACTCTTGAGCACTGTTTTGTGTAGAGTTATACCTGTAAGTGTCAGATAACCAGTCGAAGGGTGTAGAACGCCATGTAACTTATGAACACATTTGCTGGCTGGTACCTGGGAAAGGATTTCCTACCTGGCGACCACCAAAAATTCTCCAAGCCGCAAATTACGGTACAAACCCTAATCCTGCATCTCCAAGTGCTTTTGTAAGCGACCACCTGGGTAACCCACCCTTTCTATTAGTGAACTCTGTGACCCGTTCACATGGGGTGCCCAATCACTCATCTTTGAGGTTTTTTATCTCAACTTTCACTAGTATAATGGCCAATATCTGACTAGGAATCACACCAGTTCATGGTTTAACTGAGACCACAACGCAAGCAACCACCGCGAACTAGCGAACTAGCGCTACCACCCCATGTAACTATTACCTATTAGTCTTAAAGGAAAGGTGGTGCACTACCACCGGTCCGAATATGGCTTCCAAAATTGTAGGTTAGTTCTCTATGTAGTAAACTGTTTTTCTAGGACAAGCCAACTCCGCTGTTTTCGCCTCGGATCATTTCACAAATTGAGCTCTGAGAGCAGCGTGACCGCTTTGCAAAGCAATAAAACCTATTGACTCTTGGCTTCATATTATATAGCGGGTAATTAGGGCACAGTTTGAGCCATCCTGATTTCAGAATTTATGCCGGGAAATCAATTCCCCTTTTACTAGGCTGATGAAGGTATTCCTATAGGCTGAAGTTCAATACGATGAGCCTGAGGGTTATTCTCCTAGGCTGCCTTGCTTAGACTCTTTGATGCCACCTTGTGTGGTGGCTTTTGGCTACCCACAAGACCACTTTGCATGCCTGTGTCACCCATGAAATCCCTGGGAATCAATTGGGGTGTCCAACTATCTCACGTACCGTACCGCTACTCTTGGAGGTTGGTACCATAGAGTTATCCTCCATAGGATAATTCTATGGTTGGTACTGACCCACTTGTAGTGCTCCATTTTAAGATGAAACCGGCAAAACAACTGGTATCTAGGCTGACGGCTTCACCACAACAGTGCAGACGTCACACAAAAGAGACAGCTCATCTCTAATATTCCTTCTCTCATTTCAGTTCTTAAATCGGGATTCGATATATCACCTTGACCTGTCTGGAAATAGAATCAGTAAGCTGACAAATAGGAGTCTCGAACATGTCGCTTTCCTCACCTCGCTTGATCTATCCAGGAATGAGATCGCCTCCATCGAAATCTCTGCCTTTGACAAACAGGGATCACTCAAGAATCTGAACCTGTCACACAACCACCTCCAAGGTATATCAATGCCACAGCAGCCTCAATCGTAATGGTAGAATAACCAACTTCTGCAGTGAATGGGTAACTCCGATTTAGGTGTCAAATGTTACACTCCAAAAATGAGATAAGTCGACAGCATCACTTAGTCTTGGTAACAGACTGCTGAAGATCGCAGTGAACGGGGGTTCTAGACAGAGGCCTTCAACCAGAGGCCTTCAACCAGAGGCCTTCATCCAGAGGCCTTCAACCAGCAGTGCTTTTACGGGTGCCAGAATCTCTGGATTGTTCTTGCGCCACTTGCAGGTTTAACACTTGATAACCATTTTTGTTCGATTTTAGTTTACACATTGTCTGATAAGGAGCTGTTCAGAGGTTGCCGGTCAGTGGCTGAGCTCGATCTTAGTTACAATCGCCTGGAGTCTATTCCTGTTGGTATAAAGATTCTAACCAGCTTGACGCGTCTTCATATTCAGTATAACCAGATGAGAAACGTAGTGCTCGGCCCAGACTTTCGCTCACTCGATGTAAGTCTCCCTAGTGTTTGGTGTTTGTTGGCCTCTCATATGATGGCGAGGACAGAAAAGTATCATTAGTGTCTTGGAGAGCATTGGGGTACTGTTATCAGCCACCCATCTCAGCGTTATCTCTTCCAGGAAATTTCTTGATATTTCAACACATGTGTGACATAAAATACTACAGCTGCCTGCAGTTGGTAGTAATATATAGCTAAGGGCCATTGTTTATCATAAAAATTGATTCAGGGGTTAAATGAGGGTCTTCTTTGCTTTTTAGGTGCTGGAGTATATAGACATGAGTGGGAATTTATTCTCCGAAGTTCCCGAGCAAACGTTTCAAATCATAAAACAAAACCAAAAAGTGAAAACCATCAATCTGTCAAACTGTCGCATACGGAGAATCGACTCGGGTATGTTACTCGTGGCGGGAACTAAAATAAATTTAAATATGACGTTCCGGAGAAAACCAGTCATTTCACAGACTTTTAAGATTTGAGTCGATTCCTTTTGAAAGGCATTTATTTCTACTCAGGGCTCAACCACGAAAGATTATTAAAAGCGCACCTGTATTATTGGAGGAATCACAAGCTGTTTTACTAGTCACAGAACCCATTGCGATCTCATCTCGGGTTGGTGGAAAAGCCTTCCTAATTTGAGTAGTGTGGCCAGACTATAGACCACTATGCTGGTCGGCTAATCACTGCTAGAGGATGATGTTTGTTTTTAGTTTTTGAGGTTTGCGATGATCGCAACTTTACTGTTGAGCTCACCACAACCAGTAATAACACTTCTTCAGAAAACCAAAACTGGTCGCTATGCGGGTAATAAATGGATACAGAAGCCTTCATTGTCTGAACTAGGGCTCATTTGTAACTGACTGGCTGCGGGTGCCGAATACCGGAGCCTCGAAATTATGATTTACGGTTCCTAATCATTCTCCAATCAATCTAAGTAATTCATATTTCCCAGCATCTTTACAAAGCTAATAAAATATGGAACTGTCATTCTATCGATCGGGATTAAAATGGGACTCACTTTGTCTGGTTTTAGTCAAGCAGATGCCAGTAACGTTTTTGGGTGGCACCTGTTGCGCAGTAAGCCATCCTTTCGTGCCTGCGGAATGCGACGGCGCATTTATCAGGACACGTTATCCGATTTCGGTTCAGATCTCTATCGGGTTAATCCCTACTCATGGGCACCCATTTCCCGTAATCCTAAACTACCTGCCAGTGTAAAGAGAGTTTTCGCAAGAACATAACTCACGCGATGCCCGACATTCAGAGTGGGTGGCCCTCCTATTCACTGCCAATCCAATCACTACCAATATCTCATAACCATGGGATAACTCTTCACTCATAACAATCATGCCTAGGGTCAGTGGCCTGTTTATCGCATAATTGAGTCGCCATGCTGTTGTCTGAAACCTGCTATCTAAGTTATAATTTTGGGGCAGCCGGTCAACTGACGGGTGAGATTACACACCGCTTACACCCAATGTATAGTTTTTGATCACAAATCTGCGAAGGCGATATCCCCATACTAAAATTACGGTCTAGACTCCCACGAGACAGCCAACGGTGAAAAACCGTCAGATTATGCAAAACTTAAACTGACTAAAATGTCAGATAGGTAAATTGCTATGGATCTTTCATATAGATTCAACCAGCAACTGCTTCGTGTAACAAGGCTCATCAAATAAGTGGGTTTATAATGTCAGAGGTCTGGCACATGACTCGCTGACACAGCGATGGAACTCGCTGACTGACAGGGCGATGGGACTCGTTGGCTGACACAGGTATATGACTTGTTGGCTGACACAGCGATCGGAACCGTGGTTCGGTCGGCCGGCTTAGTAAGCTCCTGCTTGCACAATCTTTCTATTATTACTTTCTGTTCATGTAGGTGTGTTTGCTAGCATGAGACAACTCCAGGAGGTGGACCTGAGCGACAATCCTCAGCTGAGAAGAGATGAGCTGAATGTGACGATTACTGAAATCTGCCAATCAGCCGAGCTGCGATCTCTTCGTCTGGCTAACACCAATATAACCTCTTTGGCTGGTCTTCTCAACTCCCTCCGCGATACTGGTACGCTGTTCGCTATTTCTCCGCTGTTTTCACGCTGTTCGGATTGTATGGGTACGCTCTTATGATCCGAGTTTCCAATGCATCGCCTGCATCCTACAGCCTGGAACTGTGAATGTGAAGGATGTGCCATAGCCGATGAGAATCACCTTGTACCGGCTAGGGCGTGCCTGAGGCGGGGTGCCACTCCTCTTCCTCAACACCTTCACCTTCCCTGGATCTGGAGAGATCTGGGTACCCATTCCCTGCTGGGTGAACAGAGCTTTTGAAGAATCGTAAGGGGGGGGGCCTTCAGTGGCCAGCACTCTAACCATTCAACCACAGCCCAGCAGTTATCTCACCAACAGACAGGAAATGTATTGCATGATATTCAGTAGCTGTTCTGTCTGGGGTTGGGTAGTGATGGTGTTTGTGAGGCCTGCCAGATTGTGGATTTATGCCTTTCCTGCAGTTCCCGAGCATAAAGAGCATAAACCGGCTAAGATCAGCAGACATGAAAAGGATTGTGAACTTTGAGCTATGAGCCCAGGTGTTGGCTGTGATGGTGGTTTTATTTTCATAGCAGCTCATTACTGTATTGTCTAGTTATGCTCATCTCTTTCACTGCTGTTTGCAGACATCAGAGATCTCGACCTCAGCAGGAACCATCTTCGCGTGCTCAACGCTTCCGATCTAAAACCGGCTCGTAAGTTAGAAAATCTGAGCCTACGGGAGAACAGAATTGTTGAGCTTCCTGGCCTCTCTTTACCTCAACTCCAGCGTCTCGATCTGGCCTACAACAGCATCACAAAGATATCGTTGGAACACTTTGAAGGTAAATATCGACTGCTCGCTAGTGAGCGGAGTGGACTCAGCAGTCGCGGCGGCAGCCAACAGCCCTCCTCATTAAAACTCTCTGATCGCTGGATACCATTTGCTCAAAGAATTAACGGTTAATGAAAACGCCGCCACAGCTAATGGGCCGTGAAAACTTAACACTGGTAACAATATTAATGAGGTGGGTCTTATTTCAGTAAGTATCCCTTTAGAAGAGCCATCTTTCAACACATACTTGTCTGTGATACTTAATGTATATGCTTTCTGCCGTCTTTTAGATACCGCTGATCTAGTATACCTGGATTTGTCCAACAACCAGCTAACCGAGTTCACGTCTGAGTCGTTTTCGAGGAACACGAAGCTGGATACGCTGGATGTGTCTTACAATTACATCAGTACTATCTACCCAGTAGCACACCTGGAGGTAAGAGGCTTGTTTCCTCTCCTGCTAATCAGCAGACGAATCCACGCCGTGATTGTATCCTGTTTAGCTATTGTTCTCTCTTCATTGAAGCATTTGAATAACGCGGTATTTTATTTGGTAGTATCTGAAAAAGCTGAAGATCAGGGGTAATAAGATAACGGATCCGAGAAACCTTTTCTATCTCATCAGTGTTACTGAAATGGATTTGGGTTATAATCAGATTGCGGAGCTACCAAGCGACCTGTTTCCGGGAGTCATCGATTTAACGTCTCTCAACCTCACCCACAATAAGATATCCTCGATTGATCGGTAGGTCCTTCACCTGTACTCAGCCCATCCTGATACGTGCCACATCTGAGATAACATCAAGTGCCTTCAACATAATAAATAGTAAATCGTGCGTGTCGACACAAAAACTGTTCATGCGGCATGATCAAACGTCTTGTGTTGTTAGTACTTTCGGTTTTTATTTTCATGGTGTTTTGACACCGATGGGATTGCTAATACTCTTTTTTTTAATTTTACTTCTCTTTCGTACACTAACCTTTACTGAATAGCTGAAATTAATTCAAACCATGTCTACTTTTCACAGATCCACATTCAGCCAATGGACACCGAGTCAAATCGATTTGTCCTATAACAGTCTAAGAGAGTTGGATGACTACTCTTGGTCTCTTGCTAAAACCATCAACCTACAGTGGAATCAGATTGAGCACATTAGCTCCAATGCTCTGGCCGATCTACAGTGGGTGGAGAGACTGGATCTTAGTCATAACAAACTGACCACTTTACCAAGGAACATGTTCAGCCAACTCACACAGCTCTCTTCTCTGAACCTGGCCCACAATGAGCTGGGAGAGTATCTACTTGGTAAGTCCGAACTAGCATCTTACATCTGAGATGAAGTCGAGCGCTTGGGCAGTTTTGTGCTCATCCCATTGTCCTCCCGCGCCGTACGCGCTACTTGACAGAGACAACTAAGCTTGTATACCGAATGATCTTTCACTGGATGGTATGAGCAGATACTGATGTTTGATGGACGGTATCCCTCAGAAGTGCTGACTTTTCAGTTTATTATTTGTAGCGAACCCCGAGGCAAAGTCTCTGTTTGCCGCCGATATTCGGATCAATATAGAGTATCTGAGTCTGAGAGACAATAAACTGGAAACCATCGCCGATAATTTCTTTACGAATTTGACGAGACTAAGATCACTCGATTTGGCTTATAATAGTCTAGACGAGATAACTGCGAAGCAACTCCATGGTCTGAGTATGTTACAGGAGCTCGACCTAAGCTATAATAACCTCACTGCGTTTGATACGTCTACCGTGTCCGCCCTAGTCAGGTAAGGAGAGTTCGTCTGTTCACTTTGTCAGATATCAAACCAGTTCAGGGAACTGAGGTGAACTGGTAAAGTTGTACCCAACAGTGTAGTGATGAAATGTCCTAGTTTCCTGATAAAGCATTGGTTTTGGTTTGGGGTGGAATCAGAGCCGATCACAACTGACTTTGGTGCCCTTTCCCGCTCAACGTCCAAACCAATGAATAACCAGAAACCTTGTAGATTCTCCAGTGGTACAGTAGCACCCATGAGCTCATACCTTTCGCATTATTCTCTTTTAGTTTGGAACGGATCGATCTCTCTCGTACATACTGGCGCTGTGACTGTGAGCTCGCCGCGGTTAAAAACTGGCTCGAGTCCGCTTCAGTGGAGGCAGCTGGTTACACCAGTCCAGGACGTTACGTCTGCTACTCTCCAGCAGAGCTCCGAGATACACCGTTGGCAGAATTTGATCCGAGTCACTCCCAGTGCCAGGATACATTCATGGAGAAGACAATAATACTGATAGTGATTGGCTGCACATCCTTTATAATACTCATTGTGGCGGGTATTATTTTCTGGCAACACAGATGGAGACTCAAGAAACGACTTAAGAAGCAACACTATAGGTGGGTATGACTTAGTGTGTGTGGTCTAGTTAATGAGAGTTGATTGATGGGCGTCCTATGCATCATGTTTTCTGGTCCCCTGAGAGTTGACTGCACGTCTGTGTGATTGTATCGTTGCTCTGAGTCATCAGTTTTATGGCTTCTGTGTCTGTCTCCTGGGACCCGGCTCAGCTCTGATGAAGCAGGGA
>Ga0224501_10002557_pt1 | contig 14330 bp, 8 predicted proteins | sample SF_Oct11_sed_USG_4_FD_169105 | JGI IMG/M metagenome (GOLD analysis project Ga0224501, IMG submission 169105) | Sediment microbial communities from San Francisco Bay, California, United States - SF_Oct11_sed_USGS_8_1 | ecosystem: Environmental > Aquatic > Marine > Sediment | place: USA...
GGCCCAAGCAAACTACAGACAACTCCTAGGGCCGATTAGGGCCGATTAAATCGGCCCGGGACGCTGCTAGGGTTAAGGTGCTTTTTGTCCATCGGACGTCCGGTCCGGACGCTCGAGACGGACGTCTGACCCCCCAGAAATGGAGTGAAAAGGCCTCGTCAGATCGACCTCCGACCGTTTGTCTCCCAAAAACAAAATGAGTCCGAGGTCCGACTCATCAACCAACCAAATGGTCTTCCATGGAGTACCTAGCAATGTTCACTCGTTTCCGGTCTCATACTAGGATCATTGGAAAGGGAAATTTGTTTGATTTCGTAACAATACTCACTCGACTAACAGCACGCAGTTGCACTGGACAGAGAGGCAACATGTAGTGAAAGAATTGAATAGCGAGTTGACTTTTTTTTAAAGTTATGAGCAAAGAATGGTGGTCATTTCGGCACCATTGATTAGCTCCGACGTAATCCGGGATTGCGCGTCCGACGGATCTGTTTGGAGTGAAAGGGGGCTTCAGATCTAAGGTCCGACGCCAAATCAGATGCAAACAGCGTTCGGTCCGAGGCAGATCGGACATCCGAGACGAACCGGACCGAAACCAAATAAAGAATTCTCTGATCTTTCAATCAGCGGAATATCCTAGATAGGCAGTTAAAAGGAAACTAAATGCTCTTCTCAATGACGTTAAAGATTTTGATCGTTGAGTTGGTGGTATTGATATGGCCTTCATATGTGGCACAGGGACAGCAATCAAAGATGGAAGGGATATATTGCCGCCAATCAAACTATTACAGCGTTTTTTCATGTACTGAGACGCTTGAAGTCCAACAGGTACACAGAGTGCTTCGCATCGCAGGTAATTGGTACTATAGAATACTCACTGCTTGTTGAGCTTAGGATTGAATTATAGATGGCAGTGACTTCCTCGTTTTCTTTTGCGAGATAAACCGGCACGGTAGTCTCTTCCGATAGAATATATTTCTCTACGTCTGTGAAACGCTAAAATGACATCATAGAATGATTTTAGTCACCAGGTCTCACTTGGACGGTATATAGGCGATCGGTAGTCAACTGAGTACTATATGTCAACAATCAACAATAATACCTCAAATATTCCATGTGTCTCAAATAATGTTTAATTCGGTTTATGACGTGGCTCACAGTAACTTCTCACACCGATTAGGGACCACGTACAGAATATTGAGCAGAATATTGTTTCGTCTAGTAGTCGACGTGGCATAAAGTCTAATCATGGTTGAATTTGGTCTTCAAATGACCATGCATGAACCTAGCAACTTTAAAGCACAGTTTATGGGTCACCTCTTGTGAACCATTGGAAATTTGTGTCAACTTCTGGTGCATCAGCAGTGGAGAGCAGACGCTACATGTTTCATTTCTTTCGAAGGTGAGCAAGTGGTGACTAGTGGCAACGTGAACTTGCTGCTCTACCAAGTTTGCCCTTGACCTATATACCAGAAGCAGATGTCATGATTTAAAAAAAACTACGCTTTGTCACTCCAGCATTGATATGGGACCACCAACGCTGTATCGTGGTAAGGCATGCAGACCGTGGCACTTGGTAGCAGCAACTTACCTGTTGAAGTTCATCTGAGAGCTGACCAAGATCGATGGGAAGTAGAATGAGAATGGCACCAGCATTGTTATCAATCAGGCTTTGGTATCGGGCAAGATCTAATTCAGCCAAGCGCGTGACGATACAGCGCCGTGTCACTACAGTTGAGTCAAGCCTCCTCGCTTCCATATTTACTAGGGTATTTCTGCTGCCTACCAGAACAAATGCAAATATTTGGGCGTGATATTGTACCGATTGTATTTTCAAATCATTCTTGAAAAACTTATACAGAAGAAGCCAATCCACTTTAACTTAACGCTTCTAAGCTATTCTGAGCTAGATTAATCCATGTGAATGGGTAGTACGCTTACTGTGTAGCAGCTGAACAGTATGAAACGGGGCATTAGTCTATTAGTATTAGTCATTATTTAGTGTAAAGAACGTAGAGGGTAGGCAAAAAAGGTGTAGGTAACTATTAGATTTAGAACTAGGAATAACTTGGTAACCTATCAAAATCAAATCAGTGAATTATCATTCAAGCATCTAGTTGGTTGTACTTGTTAGTTGTTGTACTTAGTAGTTAGTTGTAGTTGTAGGTACTAGTAGTAGCACTACACAGTACAGTGAGTACACTACAGTCTACACACTTCACAACACACCACACTGCCACAGTTACAGTACTACTACTAGACTAGTACTACTTGCTACTACTCGCCTTGCAACTGTAGGTCAGTGTGATTTACACTGGCAACGCATTCGAGATTTAAACACACTCTCTACTCCATAAAAACGGACGTAATAAGCGTGCACTTTCTTTCTTACCGTAGCTACTACCGGCCAAATCTAAATGTTGAACTCGGTAGACAGGAAAGTTCTGCGCTCCATTCACCGGTGAAACAACCAGCAGTAGAGGGAACAGGATCAGCATGGTGCATGGTAAGTAGTTCTTGAAAGCGTCAAAAACATCCATGGATGTATCAAAGGACAGCATGTTGCTGTCTGAACGAGTATAAACGAAAAAGAGGCACCTAAAATCGTAGATGAAAAGGTGTCAGGTTGACTTGAATACTGGTCAGTGGTCACAATCACTCGGTTTTTCTTTCGTCCTTGACCGTCTTGGGGAAGAACGCCGGGATAAATCGAGAGAAAAAACACGACAATTATTATTTTGTCTGAAGCTGACATACTTTGTAACTCGAAGGGGGAAATAATCTTTTAGATAATTCAAATATTTTTATTTATTTTAGTCTGCGGATATCGAATGACCTTCACCTTGCCAGAAACAGTTTTTACTCAGTCTTGACTGATTTCTGTATTCTGGTGTAGGTTCTCTGCCATAATGGCCAAGGCGGCCGCGCACCCCGCTCCAGGTATCTGTACAGCATATATGACAAAGGAGGGCATTCTTTTTAAGAATTCACTGTCAGTGATATACCATTGGACAGGAGTTATGACCCGCAGTCACGCTCACAGGCCAGGCGACTTGTCGTTTCATTTTGACATTGAGATTGACTTGACTTGAAATTGACGATTGGGTTGGATTTGGATTAAAATTAAATGTCTAAGTCTAACTCTAAAGTATCAATTCAATAAGTCATAAGTCACGGTCACAATCTACTGTAGTGTATCACTCACCTCGATGATAATAATCTAAGCGATACAACCATCACATTATCCATGTAATAATGTATAATGTATTGGTAAAGTTTGTGACGAACTAACAATAATAATAACAACACAAAAAAGATATGTGTATTAATATCATTGTATATGTTTATTATTGTATACATCCATTGGCTCACATGGTGATGGTGGATTGGTAGCGCACTCTTCCAGTTCTTATCAATATCACTAACACTTACAATGACTGAGCAAGGCCACACACCATAGAATCGGTTAACACACAATGACACGTACACTCATAGTCATACACTCTGTAATTTACTCTATTCAACCCGTACCCATTTTTGTAGCGGAGTCCTTCTCTTGGGATGCTTACTTAAAGGGCTGTGATGACAAACCAGCTCCACGATCATGCTTTAAGCAAGCTCACACTCCGCCCGCTAATCTGTTTCAATTAGGACACAAGCTTGAATCAAGGGATCCGCGTAACTCTATGTCTTATTGTATTGCTACTGTGGTCTATGTAAAAGGTACGCTAGCTACTATACACAGATCAGATGCATTACTTTGCAATTTCGAATGCTTTAAGTACTTCTTTCCTGTTTGTGGAATTGATGTGTCGGAACAGTAAAAAAATCCTGAGAGATTAGCACGATGGTCTGTATGCTCATTCCAGCAATATTTTACTATAAAATAAATTTGAAAAAAGTGCTGATCTGGAACTAACAGTCATCACAGATTAAAAAGCTAAGTTCATTCATTTCAGAAACAGGACCTGTGAAAAACATCACTCGAAGGCAATCATGATTATCCGTATGCACATACAAGCTTGGCTGTTTGTTCTATTTATTTTATTTGTATGTGCTTTCTCTCTCAGGACCCCGCTTATGTTTACGATTGGATGGAAGCGATAACAGAAATGATTTTTGGAGCCTCGCCGACTCTGCTGACATTCACCCATATGGATGGACAGAGAAAAATGGAGACCAGCTGCAACCCCCTCTCGGTGAGCCGCTGTTTAATTCATTAATGCGCTTTTTTCTACTAGAGATTTTGACCATCTTTTTTTATGGACCTCCAAGCGTGGGGCTTTTTTGGGCAGTAGGAGCTATGAATTCTGTGAAGAGCTCATTCTCACAGTTGGGTGCTCAGCTTGACTAGGACATGAACCCAGGATCGCTTCATCTTGAGCCAATTAACCGCACTAGGCAAGGCAACACTGTTGTAGCACTATCAGAGGCTGTGACGCATTACAATACCCTGGTGGACTAAGTTTTAGGGTTTTGAACCATACCAACTTAATAGTAAGTAGTAACTGAGGAATGGCAAAGTAACATCAACCTGTGTGAGAAAAGTGGGATGATTTGTATCTCTTTTTAGCCCTAACACTGTACCATATACCTGTGAAACTTCTAGCTGGGACAGTGGTGCTGTCTTTAGGAATTCTCGTGTAACCAACTGTACAGCCTCTGATTTTTATATGTAGCTTCTCTGAGCGACTTTGTGCAACTTACTAACCATTGTTATTTTGCATTTGCATACCTGTGACGGAACGTCATTCTTGTGTGTATAGGTTTTAGTAAGAACGCATCTACTTGGCCATCATTTCTCAGCAAATTGCTTGCTGAAAGCATGGAATATATGGCACCCGAGGCGTGTTTTAAGCCCGTGCCTGAGACTCCTGGTGGTAACCAGTTTCAAGTTGGCATGAAACTGGAGGCAATGGACCGAAAAAATCCTCAACTGATATTACCAGCAACTGTTGGTAAGTTACTACTCTGAGTCTTGGAAATTTGTTGCTGTGTGGCATAATAAGACTGTGCTACCAGTGTTTTCAAATATATTCAAGATCTTTAGTCTGTAGGAATGTGGCTCCCGGTTCCCAAATCTTGGGTCTCTGTATCGTGTTGGGTTTTTCGTAGGTGAAATAGACGGAGACAAGATACTTGTGCAGTTTGATGGATGGAGAGGTGCGTTTGACTACTGGTGCCGATATGATTCGCGTGATATTTTCCCCGTTGGTTGGTGCGCAGCCACTGGTCACGTACTACAACCTCCTGGCACTAAAGGTAATTGACCAGCTTAGTACTAGTACCAGGCTATGTATATAGCTACCCTTATCACATAAGTTCTTGGGATTGCAGCGTCTCATCTTTGTAATCGGGTGACGACTGGATGAAGATAATCATACCCTTCCGCATACCCATGTCATGCACTGTTTTCCACTCACAACCAGCTTAAAGAGGGTGCTGACTAAAATCGACCGGATCTTCGCTGAGCTAACTGCCTGCCTAATGGCTTGTGGCTTCATTTGTCTTGGGCTCTCACTGGATATACAAGATAACAAGGAATAAACTTCACTTTGTCGTAGGCAACCTACCCCGTGGCCGCGCCTCGAGCTCCAGCAAATCCCAGAGCGTCTCGCCCAATATGGCGGTGCACGTAGACACATTTACCGGCTGCATACCGTCCCCTGGCAGCGCTAGGTCAGCAGGAAGTAAAAAACACAGTCCAGCACTGCCACTGGTGTCTCCTGCAGCATCTGTCTCTCCCGGCGCGTCTGAGACTGGCATTCATGGTAAGAATATGAACCTGGTGTTAAATGTTAGTCTTTCGCCCAGCACTCTTTACTGCTCCATTCTAATGCTGTCCAATGGAAAGCACAGTGTACTTTCTTATAAGCCACTCTGGCCTGAACTGCTGAAGTAGCGGAGTTGTCTATACACCCTTAGCTCCGTGCTTTTCTCTTAGTGAAGTTGGCTAGTCTGGATATTCCAGTTTAATGAGTCATTTTTCCAAAACCTAAACTAAAGTTGGAAGTAACACGATATGTTTCCTCATTAGAGAGGTTCTGAAGTTGCGTTCCAATACCTGTAAAAAGCCCGTACTGACCTCATTGGAGCGCAAATGCAGACGCGTTACCGTGAATTTCTTCCAAACTCCGTATGATGATACCTTAATGTTTTCTCTCTCCGTATGATGATACCTTAATGTTTTCTCTCTCCGGTTCATCAAGCAAGTCCCACAGTTTGTTAGCACTCTCTGATGTTATGAACAAGTATCTCAGACATAGTTGTGTATTTACACTCACTTTTTGCACTGAGTTACTACTAATGCTGATCCGGAGTGAGCAATGTTTTCACCGAGTAACCGACCGGGTCACTGAGCGAGTCATCATATGTTAGTAGATGGAATCGCTCTAACTCCAGTTCGATAGGGGTAGATGCAGATCCACATTCTCTCTGTTATATTAGTTATTGCATTTGTGTACTTTTAGTAACTGCCCATATTAACCAGACTTGTCAGTGTGGGCCGGTGTTGAAGAAGACTAGCATCATTCGTCTGCCATTGCATTATGGGCCAGCGCCGATATTGAGAGTGCTGCGAAAAGTAGTGCAGGCAATCATTGACAGTGCCACCTCGCCCGCTCTCATATTTAATAATCTCGTACATGGAGCAAGTAGCTCAACAGTTATGGGTGAGTAATGTCAATCAAATCCAATTCCTCAACAACACTCTCAGAATAAGTTACTGTCCATCGCGAACCGTCACCAATCTTTTGCAGTTTAGCTTTATTTGCTGCTCTTTAGAGTCCCTTTTGTCTTGTATGAATTTTGTCACAGTTGTGGTGAAGCTGCCGAGTCAGATACTTACGGCAAAGCCTGTAGCACCAGCAGTGGGTCAGTAGCAATGGTTCACCTCAAAGTGAGGCTTTATTTTTGGTCTGGAGTCGCGTCATCAAGCGACTTATCATGTTTCAGCGAATGTAAATGGAAAAGTCAACACATGCAACTTGCCACAAATCAGTTCCGAAGCAGCGTTTATGAGCTATGTATCCAATCTACTGGAGAGTATTGAATGCTGTAAAAATCTCGTCACGCTCAATAACCCGCTGCGACAGGCGTGCAATCTCTGCTCTCGCCTCTCACCATCTACATGTGAGTAGCTGTCTGCTGAGTTTTTGGGTCGATATGTCTATGGTAGCGGTCATCATAGCTTAGTGGGAGAATAAATCTATCTTAATGTCTGTCCTCTCCATTCCCGCCTGTGGCGGAGTATTTTTAGGGTTTTGTCCTTGGCTGATCACAGCCTGCCACCTAGTGCTGAGCCAGTGTGGCATAAACTGGCTCAATCTCCCCTCAATGCCACCGCAACCCATAACCTGTGGGCATCGAAGAGGAAGGCCAAACAGGGACAGGCAATGGCTGAAAAAAAAACTCTATGGTTTGCGTTCTCTGAACTCACCCACCAATCCCGACACTTCCCAAGATCATCTTATTTATATTCCTCTGGCATAATGACTCACGATTAGCGAGGGTGCACAGTGCATATGCCTGTGAGTCAGTCGATTCAGTTGTGAAATATAAAATTGAAGTTATAAAGTTGGTAGGTGTGAAACAAAAATGTGAGGTTGTGTTATGCGGTACTGTGGCTCTGGGGCACTTTTGTACTGCCTTACTGCAGCACTACCGGACTGCTCTAAGTCACCCCAAAAGCCGTTGAATTCCCGACACCATTATTACCAAATGTGATACATACATGTAAAATTCTTACCTGTTTTGTTATTCTTTTAATCATGGTTTCTACTTTCTTCTCTCTAGCGCATGTTCCAAAGAGAAGTTTATCGATAACGGAGCCGGAGCCTCCTATAAAACGACCTAGGCAAAGGGGGAGACCCGCTAAAGTGAAGAAGAGTCACAGTCGAAGTCTCAAATCACCAGCAAGTATTCACCCCGACAATGATACTCCAATGTACGGCCATCAGAACTCCGGTGAGTGACTGTACATCCAACGCATGCATGTCGAATGTGCAAATACTGTTTATCTGTCTGTAACAAGCGTTTCGGACTAAACTCTGTGTTTGGGCTGGCGGCGGCTGGTCAGTTTTGCATGGTTTTTTTTATCTCAGATACGGTTGAGTCATTTACATTTTAAAATAATGGAAAAATATTACAGTTTAGAGTTGTCCATCCTTGTAAGATTGTTGTGTACAGACAACTCCTATAAAAATGAAATTCCGCCGTCATAGCTCAACTTTCTTCTTGCAAACACGTAATTCCCACAAAAAGTGAATATAAGTGCTAATGCTCTGTACATTGGTGAGATAATTAAGCCTGATAAATAATGGAAACAGTTTACTTCGGAATTGTCTATCCTTGTAAGATTTTTTCACAAAGAGGACAACTCCTGTCAAATTAAACATCCAGTCATTGTAGCCATATTTTGTTCTTCAAACGCTGACTTTTCACGAAGAGTTCATATTTGCATTTGATATATTATTTCCCAAGTGCTAATGCTCACATGAACACAATATCGTAAGATAGGCCTACATTTTTTTACATGGATGGCATCTCTAAACCAACTGGTTTAGTCCAAGAAAGTCAATAGTGCGCTTCATGAAATAAATTTCTAGTTTCATTCAATGACACAACCTGAATTCTACGATTGTGAAAGACAAAATGAGACCCGAACTAGAAATCGAACCAGAGACCTCTGAACACTTCTTAATAAGCAATCCCTCTGTCCCTAATCATACTCTTGTAACTAGCAAACATTGTCATCAAAATTATCGACTGTTTTCGCATGTGGTTTCAATTTTGTAGTGGCTAGTTTAGTCTCACCAGGAGCTAGGAATGGAACATCCTCTATCAATCCATGGGAATGGTCTACTGATGATGTGATACAGTTCATCCGATCCAGTGATCCCTCTTTGGCTAAATATGCCCACCTTATACAATCTAATGTAGGTACTAGTCAATATCTTTTCACCCATTTGAAGCTTTAATGAGAATAGCTCAGTGACTAGAAACCTTGCCCGGTGTCAGATCCGGGGTACAAGCCCTGGTCACATCGTGCTCCCACTGATAGTTTGAGATCCTCACTTTGCCAACCCTGTCCAGAGCCTGGTAACTTCACCAGAAGCTTCACCATCATCTCCGAGACAGACAAGTGCAGCTTGTAATGAAGGCAATCTAGTCATTGCTTTGTTATTCTGACCAACAGTTGGATGCCGGCACGTCATCAATTATAGCTGAGCCTACCCATTTATTTTGCAGGAGATTGATGGTAGAGCATTACTCCTCATTACTAGTGATATACTTATTAAGTACATGAATATGAAAGTTGGTCCCGCAGTAAAACTATGTGGAGTCATCGATCAACTACGACTCAGCCTATAGTGGTTAAAACTCGCCACCTCTTGGTAAATTCACTGGTGATATCAGTGAGTAACTCAGTCATAGAGGGAGAGGATAACTCTATGAACCCAGTCATGGTTTGTACTGGTTGTTGCTCACTTTTGATGAGCTGCTCTGGTGAGCTGTTTGGATTGTGATGAAAGTTCTTCCTTGAAAGTATTTTGTTACAAACATTGTCAATTCTCAACAATGAAATAATAGTCCCCAGTGTTGGACTGCACTCTGTTCTATTGCTACATTCCTACACTGAAAGGTTGTACAGGCCCATGTTTATCTAACACAGACATGGCTTGCTGGGCCGTAAATAATTCTCGTGCACAATTGTAGAGTGATAATAAATAGCAATGTGAATGATGTTTATGTGTACACTTGTAACTCCCGGTTTTCCTGTTTTCTTTTTGGCTCCGGTTTATATGAAGTTTTTTTGTTAACTCAGTAATGTGATGGTATTAGATATATCTATTTTTTGTTCCATTATAACATTACCTTTAAAATAAAAAACTTGACAAAAATTGATTGTCATTATAAACTGTTTATAAGATTATGGAGTTTGCACATAGCCGGACTCCGAGATGTGATGGAATGGTTTGTGGTTTTGCTGTTGTTGGTGTGTGAAATAGGATTCCCTAGAAGGGCTCTGAGTTCTTGCATAGCAGCTGAAGAGCTCTCTTTGACTGCCTTCAGGTTGCTGATTGGATTATCATCGGGAGTCACAATGTTTATCTCGGGTAAGCTAAAATAGGAAAACGCCGGGTCTCCATATGCTATTATAATGCTATAACTGTCTGTGACAATGTTTATGTAATAGAGTACCAATCTTATGGAGCAAACCATGAGCTGTCCTAAAAACAGGCCATTGGGTTACTGATGCCATCCACGAAAAAAAAAACATTTATGGTAAAGTGTCAAAAGTATTTTTGATTGGGAGTTATCTATTTCGTGAAAGAGAATAAAGAGGAGGCCTTTCCGCAATGAGTTCAAGCCGGAACCTATGATTACAACTTTGAGGCTATATCTCACCACCCAATTCATCTTTGGAATTGCATACTCTTTTCTCGTTGAAGCGAGGGATTATTTCTATTTACGTTTAGCCGACGGTTTGGGTCTAACTCTACCACTTTATTGGGATGCCCGTCTGTTCGGCATCATGCAACAGGGAGTGGGCCACGGGAAGCCATTGATATTCATGTATTCATATTAATGAGGGGAAGAGTAAGGTTTTCCCCCCCCCCCCCCCGGCAAGTCCAAGATCTATGTCACCTGGCCATGTTTCCACATTGCCTACTGTTGAAATTAACTCTGACCCTTTCATATTGGAATTTCACCCATATGTCTGTTTGTGGCTATGCCTCTCAATGATTGATTACCTCAGTTTCGAGACGACAGTCGGCATCTGGCTCATTCTCTTCATAGCGATATCATAAATCCCTTCAGAAGATGGCGGAGTGAACTCATCTCCATTCGGCGTATTTGGACTGAGCGGCGGGGCAATGTCCACACTCGGAGCTCTCATTCTAACTACCACATTAGCCTCAGTTTCAGTGAGGCAGATGGATGGCCCACTGGGTGACTCAGTGCTTTTCTCTCCCGTCACTGGCTGTTCCATTGGGGTTTCATAAATGTCCAGATTTGTGTACAATTCGTCGATAGCCTAAAAATAAGACTAAACAGCGTCAATGTTTGAACTTTTAGGCCTCACCATCAAGCTAACACTTCCTCTCTATAGTGAAGCCATTCCTGGGCGTAGTCAGGTTTACTATGCCAACCCTGCCCATGCAGCCTGCAACTTTTTTGCTATGGTATAGCCAGAGTAACATTGATGCCGAGCATTTCGTTATATTTCATGTTCGTTGATGTTACGAGAAGCTGTTCTGTTCACTTGGGATGTTATTCCAGCCTAACTATAACCTTCACCGTCAAGGTTTACAGTACACAGGCTATATAAGCTATAAGCTGTATATAAGCTATACTGCGTTATTCAGCAGTTTATGGAAAGGGCTGATCTATGCCGATTGGTGTTCCATGCGGTTTTTCGGGATCCTAATCTCCAGCATGCACATAGGTTTCTGAAGTGTCCTCCGTGCAATGTATAGCGATACATATGCGAAAAGAGGGGTAGCATCTGGAGAAGAACCTCTGGACATTACAGGCCAAAATAAACTGTAGCGATTAGCCGTCGTTTACTCGGTCTGCTTTCAGAGTCAAATGAACACAAAACAGGGGATGTTAGGATGGCAGGCATTATAATTTGCTGAAGAGGTGCATGGTATACCATACTTACAGGTGGGATATAATGAACTGCGATTGATCTACGCGGCGCTGGTTTTGGCACCGGCAGACGGTTTTTCTGTGAATGAAACACACACGTGTAACATGCTTTGTTTAAACCAATTGCGAATATGTGACTTGTTCTACGTGTCTATTATAAAAACTGGAGTAGTGAGGGAGATCAGTGGCTAGAGCTTTAGGCCCACGGTCCAGGATTTAAATCAGGCCATGCCAGTGATCTATTGTGAGTATGAGATCCTCACTGAATTTCTAGCTCATGCCATCAGCTGAAGCAAGCTGGCCATTCACCCAGGCAAAACGATAAATAGAAATAAATAAATAGTTGACAGTAGATAAAGGAGGTCGTGCCATTCTTTTTTCTGTCTGGTATATACCTCAGGAGTTAAAAATTTTATTAAATAAAGTTTATATAATGCAATATAATCGAGAACAGATTGAGAGAGCTATGCATTAAGCTGTTGAACAACTAACCTGAATAATATCATCGGTACTGGTATCGATTTGGCCATTGATGGGAGCAGATTTGTTGATGCTTTGTCTTACTGAAGGAACGGGAGCTGAGCGCAGGGTTGGCTTCACGGTTGCCATGGGTTTAATGTCTTCTCCAGTGCCACACGGTTTTGTTGATGTTCTTTTCTCGGGCTGGGGTGAGTTCTTATCAAGAATAATGTCTAAAATACAGAATTGTTAATGTCTGACATCCGCAAACACACATATCTACAATGAGTGATAGATTTTTCTACTAAGACACTTGATCGGTTTAGTTAATGAAATGAACCTCATAAGCCTGAGGCTTGTTGGAGCAGTTGGAGCTAGGAATTAGGTGAGGCGTTTATCCTCACAGCGGACGCTCAGCAAGACTCGATTGTGAACCCGGACCTTTCAGTCCTCGGCCAAGCATTCTATCTAGCCTATTGTGCCATCCCGCTATGATGTAAATACGTTACTGACAAGTGTGCAAAAACCATGCAGAGACCCAAGGTGGAGCAACTAGGTAGCGTCACAGTTTTATGTCTCATACTTAACTAAAAAGATAATGACTGCAACTCAGTTGCCTACAACTAACAGCAGAAGGTCCTGTAATTGATGGTTAAGATGACCTGCCGTGCTGAATTAACTACTCAGTAGTTGAAAATACACAAAAGATTGCAGAGGTTTATACTCAACTAGTCACATAACACTAGTGCTCACAATCTATTCATCAAATCAAGTGAAGTTAGGTGTTGTTGAACAGACGAAATTTACTATATTCTCTGTGTTTACTTTCCAAAGTCAAAATGGGCCATAGCAATCGGTAGAGTACTTAACCATACCTCCAAAGTAAGATAACTCTTACTTTTGGAATATAGGAACTATAGTGCTTGTACCACAGAATCAGATATAAAGAATAATTTTAATGCAAAAAGTCATGCAAAGCCTAAAGAACTTTAGAGGAGCTTACTAACCTAAGTCTTGCTGCTTCGAAGTATCAGGATTCTCTGTTTTTTCAGTATTCACTTGCACTATCAGATTACTGGGTACATCGTAATCACTCTCGGGCTCCACAGCTAGTAACTTACTAGGGACATCATAGTCACACTCCTCTTCTTCAAATCCATCTATAGAATCTTTTTGCGTAGACTGTTCATCGGAATTATCGCTATCTGGGACTAGAGTTATTTGCTCTTGTTCATTAATGACGTCCAACTTTTCAACACTGCCGAATGATGCAGGGATAAGCGGTGCTGCCCTTATGTATGTGCTGGAATTATTTTTAGGTTCTGGTGCATCAGAGGATTGTACAAATACATCCGTCATCTCATCTGAAATTTTACATGCAGGAAATTCAATATGGAAAAGCGTGAATCATTGATACACAGCAAGGGGTGTGTTTTAATAATAAGGTGGCTTGGTGCCTTGGTTATAGCTGGTAGTGATGTGCTCATCCATCCAATTAACTTCATATAAAAGGTGCATGGGATATGCGCTCCACTGCGCGGTTATAATCAAAAGGTGTACACAAGAGTTAACATGAGGAAGAATAGGCTGCTGGCGAGCTGATACTGCCAAGTCTAAGAAGGTAAGTGGCCATCTCTATCCTCTGATAATACACTTATGTATTACAGCCAGTCATGAGGAAAAAACTCACGCAAGGTGTCACAACAATACAAGTAACATGGCAATTGATTGGGATGAAGGAATGGCTAAGTGCATATTGTACCAGGCCTTGGACCGGGGAGGGGGCTGTGGGCATATTCTCGGATCGGAAAAAACTCTGTCTACTGCAACCCCCTCGCCGGTTTCAGATCGCAGCATTCAATAAAGGAAGCCTACCAATAAAGTATTTGGATGCACTAGACTTAGGAACCACTTTAGAACTTGAATAAATTGTCAGACTTAGGATATGCGTGACAAAAACCACACCAGGTATTCGAAGCAACAATCCTATATCGAAGGAAGAGCTAGTTCAATCATGATGCGGAGTGAGCAGGGGATAAAGGATAAGGGAATCAGGTTTATGTTTGGGACGGGTCAGGTAGTGGAGTAGGTGACTGCATGGTCTGGTTAAAAACATGGGGCATAAACTCAGTAAGATGGTAAGATAACTAGGTAATCGGAGGGACGAAGAGCGTGCAGAAACTAAATCGCCAGTCACCCAAAGGCGACTCGGC
>Ga0224501_10002558_pt1 | contig 14323 bp, 12 predicted proteins | sample SF_Oct11_sed_USG_4_FD_169105 | JGI IMG/M metagenome (GOLD analysis project Ga0224501, IMG submission 169105) | Sediment microbial communities from San Francisco Bay, California, United States - SF_Oct11_sed_USGS_8_1 | ecosystem: Environmental > Aquatic > Marine > Sediment | place: USA...
CATCCGGACTGCCGCCAGCGCGCCCGCGTCTCCCGACAGGCAGCACTCGCTGTTCCTCCGCCCCGGCATTCCCCGCATCACAGCTTCAGGCTCAGCACAAGCCCGTCATTCGCCGAGGGCTTACATTTCATCGGTCAAGTAAAGTCTACGCACGACGGTGGTGGCACCGACGACGTCTTCGGTGCAGGCATCGGCTTGCGATGGCTCGCGCTGCTGAAGCAAGCGACGGGCTTCGAGCAGTAGGCTCGGTTGCGCGTCATTGAGGGCCAGCAGGTCGTGCAGGTCGTGCTCGACAATGAGCGTGGCATTGCGCAGCGAGCAAGCGCCCGCATCGTAGCTGATGAGCTCGAAGAGCCGACCACGACCGCTTCCGGGGTAGGCCTGGTGTAGCTGGCCAAGGGCTTGCTCGAAATGCCCCATCTCGTTGGTCGAGGCTGGCACGGGACTGATAGCGCTGCCACGACTCCCGATACTGCCGGCGGTACTCCCGCAGGTCGGCGACCGCCCGTTGCCCGACCTGGTGGAAGACTTCCGCCAGCAGCTCAACAGGCGCCAGCTCGAACTGGTAACCGAGGCACGCACCGCCGGGCAGGGCTATGTCGGCGTTAAGAAGATTCTCGCCACCGACAACCTCCACACCCTGGCCGCCGCCGGCGGCACCGAGCGCGCCCTGTTCGTCGACCCCAGCGCCGACGTCAGCGAGCAATTTCTACAAGCCCTCGGCGAAATCCGCAGCGGCAGCCTGGGCTGCGAATACCTGGTTCCCGACCCGCCCGACCGCATCGGTCTCGATTACCAGCGAGTCAACGTCAGCTTCACCGAGGGCGCGGCCACCACCAACCTTTTCTACGTGGAAAGCGCCGCCGGCTGCGACCGCGCCAAATTCGGCTGGTACTACGATGTCGCGCCCACCGGTGACACCACGCCCAATAAAATCCTCATCTGCGACAGCACCTGCAGTCGCTTCGAAAACGCGATGGACGCCCAAGTCGACATTCGCCTGGCTGCGAAACCTTGCGGCCGGACTGAGCTGGCAGACGCTTTCGATGAGCGTGGCTCGGCTACCAGCGAGTTCTTCCCCTCGAAAGGCTCCTGCACGCGCCCTGCGCACCGACACGCTGCACCGGCTTGCGGTTTTTCCCTACACCTCACTCGCAGGGTAGCCCCCGCGCGAGGGCTGGTGTTACGTTAGCCAGAGGCATTCACGCGGGGTGATAGAGGCCCCGCGGAGGTACGAGATGTATTCCCAACCGCAGCTCTTCTTTTTCTCAGTCCTGACGCTGAGCCTGGCCCTGGCCTGTGGCGACAGCAGCTCCGGGGCTCCCTCCGACGACAGCTCGAATGAGGACTCGGGGGTCTCGCGCGACTCCAATGCGGACCGCACAAGTAAGCTGAATACTCCCAGCGGGTCTGGGGACATGGACGCGGCGACCTCATCCTCCGGCGGCACCGACGGCGGCGGCGATGCCGCGAGCGATCAGACGACTACCTCCACAGACTCGGGCACAGACTCGGGCACAGACTCGGGCACGACGACCACGACCGTCGACCTCGGCGCCACCGGCTGTTCGGCCACAGGAGCCAGCTGCGGGGCCGGCGCCGGCGAGTGCGTCGTTGACCGCTGCCTCATCACCACCTGCGACGGCAAGGGCACCAGCTGCGACGGCCCCACCCAATGCTGCGATCTGGCGTGCAACGCCGGCTCCTGCGCCTGCGGTGGCCAGTCGGCCAGCTGCAACAAGACCACCCCCTGCTGCACGGGCCTCTACTGCGAGACCGGCGCGTGCAACGCCTGCAAGGCCGAAGGCACCGGCTGCACCGGCAGCTACCAGTGCTGCTCCGGCTCCGAGTGCGTCTCCGGCACCTGCGGCTGTCGTCCCGAAGGTACGACCTGCACGGCGGGCGAGTCCATCTGCTGCGCAGGAACCTCCTGCATCGACAGCAAGTGCACGGCCTGCAAGGCCTCCGGCTCGGATTGCGCTGCGGGATCCGAATGTTGCAGCGGTAGTTGCTCGACAGGATCGTGCGGCATGTCCATTTACAGGCCAATTTTCGTCAGCCTCTCTTGCACCCTCGGTGTGGTCAACGGTGCCTGCACCACCAGCGACGACTGCTGCAGCCAGAACTGCTTCGACGGGTCCTGCGTGGCTGCTTGTGCCCCCGTGGGTGCGGAGTGCGACGTGGATCCCCAGTGTTGCTCGCGCATCTGCGCCGAAGGCAAGTGCGCCTACGCCGGCTGCCTCGGCGTCGACGAGGCCTGCACGGCCAACCAAAACTGCTGCTCGGGAAGTTGCTCCGCGGGCAAGTGCACCGCGCCCTGAGGCGCTGAGGACCGAGGGCAGCGCCCGGGAGCATCGTTCCCGGGCGCTGTTCTGTTTAACACGACTGTGTCAGGGTAGCGGCAGTTGGCGGCTGCGACCGCGTCGTTCCAGGCCCGTTCAGCAGCCACACACGCCGTCGACGCAGGTTTCGGGATTGAACCCAATGAACCCGCAGCCCGCGGAGGCGCACGCCAGACCGCCGTGCTGTAGGGCGGAAATGCGCGCGGTGGGGCGGGGCGGCAAGTCCCTGCCGTGCGCGTGGATTCAGCCGTCTGCCGTTCGAGTGAGCCAGTTCTCGATCGCCGCGAAGCGCGTGGCGTCCAGGTCATGACCGCCAGCTGTGCGCAGGTGTTCGAGGTAGCTGCTTCGTTCCGCGGCTTCGTAGTGCGCCCGCGCGTCGTCGACGAGGACGCGGGCGTCGGCCGAGTAGGGGTCGTCCTCGGAGGAGACGACGAGCAGGCTGCGCGGGCAAATGCAGCGGAAAAGGTCGTCCAGGTCGAAGCGCTCGGCAATGGAGGGCACGACGAGGGCCATCTCGAGGCCGGTGCCGTGTTCGAGCTTGTGGCGGTAGCTGCAGGCGGCGCCGCTGGCGCAGGCGAACGCGACGCGGGTGTCGAGGGCTGCGTGAAAGAGCGTCGTATTGCCGCCGAAGGAGTGGCCAAAGACGCCGACCCTCGACGCGTCGACCTCGGGGAGGGAAAGCAGCAGGGAGATGGCAGCCGCGCAGTCCCCCAGGATCTCGGTCAGCAGGTAGTCACCGGACACGATGCGGTGCATGGCGAGGTTGTAGTACTGCAGCCAACCCTGCTTGGTGCTCCCGGGGCGCTCGAGCGTTGGGGCGAGCTCGGCGCCGGCGCCGGCGCCTACCATGCGTTCCTCGAAGCCGGGCATGTCGGGGGCCAGCACCGTGATTCCGGCTTTCGCCAATGCCGGCGCGAAGGCTTGCAGTGGATCGCCGACCAGGCCCGCGACTTCGCTCTTGCCGAACTGCCACTGGCTCGCGTGCTGGTGAACGGCCAGCACGGCGCCTCCACCGGGCTCGTGCGGCTCGAAGAGAAAGGCCGGCACCCGACCGCCGTCCGCCCCGCGGTAGACGATGAGCGTGCGTGCGAAGCCGTCGAGGTCGACGCGCTCGGTGCGTTGATGGTCCGGCGTCGCGGTTGGCAGCGTAAAGCGCAGGAGCTTCGCGAGTTGGTGGCGTGTGTCGGTCATCGGGGGGGGCCGGGGTCGCTCACGTATCGAAGCCTCACGGCGAGATCGACTTGACACGGGGTCGTGCTGCTCCCAACCTTGCAACTCCATGGACCACACGACCGTGACAAAGTTTTGCGTGCTGGGCAAGCAGCGAGGGCAGGACGGACGTTCGTTCGGCTGTTCCTGTTGCTGTCGTTGCGCCTGCGATCTTCGTCTGTCGGAAAGGGTCCACATCTAACCATCGGCTGAGCAACCGCGGTTCGAAAAGCCTCCTCCGGCATGGCCAGAGGGGGCTTTTTCGTGCCGTGGTGCCGAAGCCGCAAACTTTCAACACGCCAATCGGAGCGATTCATGCGTCTCTTCAATGCCGCCACGAAATCCCTGCAGACCCTGCCGCCTGCACCCGCGCACATCGGCATGTACTTTTGCGGCCCCACGGTCTACGCGCGCGCCCACGTGGGCAATGCGCGGCCCTTCGTGCTCGGCATGTGGCTGCGCGCGTGGCTGCGTTCACGCGGCTACGGGGTCACGCTGGTTCACAACATCACCGACATCAACGACAAGATCTACGCCGCGGCGCCGGGCGCGAGCGCAGCGCTGGCCGAGCGTGCGACAGACTGGTACCTGCAGGACGTGGCGGCGCTCGGCCTGGGGCTTCCCGACGAGCTGCCGAAGGCCAGTAACTACGTGCCTGCGATCGTCGACTTCATCCAGAAGTTGATCGATGCCGGTGCTGCCTACGCGGCCGAGGGCGACGTATACTTTCGCGTCGGGCGCGCCGCCGACTACGGTTGCCTGTCCGGGCGCACGCAGGCCGAGCCCGAGGAGGGGCCTGCCAATCCGGCGAAGGAAGATCCGCGCGACTTCGCCCTCTGGAAGGCGACCAAGCCCGGCGAGGATACCTTCTGGCAGGCGTCCTGGGGGCGGGGGCGTCCCGGCTGGCACATCGAGTGCTCGGTGATGGCCGAGCAGCTCCTGGGCCACAGCTTCGAAATCCACGGCGGTGGCGTGGACCTGCTCTTCCCCCACCATGAAAACGAGCTGGCGCAGTCGCGCGCGCTTGGCCGTGAGTTTGCCCGCATTTGGGTTCACAACGGCATGTTGCGTTCCACCGGCGCCAAGATGTCGAAGTCCGCAGGCGAGCTGGTCACCCTGCGCGAGGCCCTCGATCGCTGGGGCGCCGAGAGCCTCTTGCTCTTCTTGCTCGGCGGCCACTTTCGCAGGCCGATCGACTTCTCCGAGCAGAGCATGGAGCAGGCGGGTGCGCGCGCCGAGGGCCTGCGCGAGGCGTTCGCGCAGGAGCGTGCCCCCCGTGACGAGGCCCAGTGGCAAGCGCTGGTGGAGGTTCTCGACGACGACTTCAACACGCCCGAGGCGCTGGCGATCTTGCATCGTTGGGCGGATGGCGGGCAGTTGGATCTGCTGGAGCGGGCGCTGGGGATCTTCGGGCTTTCGTCGCTGGCCGAGCCCGTCCGCGCCCCGGGTCTGGTGGAGCAGCTGGCACGCGAGCGACAGCGGGCGCGTGAGCGGCAGGATTTCGACGCCGCCGATCGACTGCGGTCGGCGATCGAGGCAGCTGGCTGGCAGGTGCGGGACGAAGCGGGCGGCTTTCGGCTCACCCCCGTGCGGGTCGGCAAGGCGGGGGACCGTAGGTACCTGTCGTAGTCCCGAACGTTTTGCCGCAAATCAGCCCGGAAATTCCGCAAGTCACAGGCTCCTCTGAGGGGGTTGCTCGAGCGCCTTTTGGCGCCGGCCTCGCCGACATGAATGCTGCCAGGACGTTTTCGATGCCCGCCACGGCGCGCGTCGCAGCCGCGGCTATGGCAAAAGCCCCGCCTCCTTGGCCAGGCGTTTGAGTTCACCCTTGATGCGCTCGAATCGCTTGCGCAGGCGTGCCGCCTCGCGCTCGAGGGCCTCGTCGTCGATGGAGGCGACGGTGGGGTCGCCGCTGCTGCTCATCACCAGGGCCAGGTCGCGCCAGGCCATTTGGCGGTCGACGCGCAGGACCAGCAGCGTCTGGTCGTCCGCTGGTAGCTTTTCGCGCAGCGCCCGGACTTCGCTTTTGACGTCGGTGCGCCGATAGACTTCGGTGCGGGTGCGCAGCTGCTCGACGAGTTGCGACAGTGGGGCGTTCTTGCTCAGGGTGAGGTTCTTGTCTCGCTTGCGCGCGGGCGTGCGGGCGTAGCGGGCGGCTACGTGCCGCGCCACCGTGTAGGCCCAGGTCCGAACGCTGCTGCGGAACTGGAACTTCGGCAGGCTCACCCACAGGTCTTCGGCCAGCATCGAGAAAGCATCGTCGGCGTGGCTAGAGTCACCCAGGCGCACGGCCAGAAAGGACAGTAGCTCCTGCGCGTAGGTCTCGAGCAGTAACGTGACGCCCCGGGCGTGGTCGCCGTCGTCGCAGGCGGTCCTGATCTGGGCCTCCCTGGCCGCACGCCAGTCCTGTACCCCGGTCTCCTCACCCATCGCGGGCCTGTCTTGCCTTGGAGTCTCGGTTGGTATCATGCGCGGCCTCTCGGGGAAAACGGTCATTGTGCTGCGAGCTGGCACGGCTGTGCGCCCAGCCACGGTCGAGTGGTGGGGGCGGAGCGGCGGCCCTTGTGACAGGGAAAATGCGTTCGAGGTCGTTTTTCTCGTCACAGCACCGCTGCCGGCGCCCCAACCCCGCGGTGGTCGCGTCGATCACCGAGAACAGGGAGGCTTCAAAATGCCGAGAGATACGCGTCGAAACGAGAAATCCCAGCCACGAGTCGAGCCGAACGCGCGCAGCACGCGTCGCGATTTATTGAAAGCGGGCGGGCTGCTCGTGGCCGCCGGTGCCGGGGCTGGTATCGCACAGAGCGCCTTCGCGCAGTCGTCCCCAACATCACCCCCGCCGCTGGCGACCGAGGTTTCACCTCGCTACTTCCCCCGGGATTCCTTCGTGCCCGAAATCTCCCTGGGCGGCAAGGTCGCGGTGATCACAGGCGCCTCGCGAGGCATCGGGTTGGCCACGGGCCGCGCGTTGCAGGCCCAGGGTGTGACCGTGATCGGGACCTCGCGCTTGCCCGCGTACTACTCCGGCCACCCGTTTCCGCTGTTGACGCTCGATGTTGCGGATCCGGCCAGCGTCGACGCTTTCGCCAGCCAGCTTGTCGCGATGCTCGATGGCCGCTCCATCGACATCCTGATCAACAACGCGGGTCGGCTCGTGGTGGGTACGGCCATCCCCATCGCGCCCCAGCTGGCGCCGCTCTTCGAGTCTCAGGCGCAGCTGGCCATGGAGACGCTCCACGTCGGGCACGTGCGCGTGACCAACCGCTTGCTGCCCCTGATGTCGCAGTCGGATTATTCGCGCCTGCTGTTCACGGCTTCGGTGGCCGGGACGCTGACCGGGGGCTCGGACCTGAGCGAGGCCAACGGCATTAGCTTTCTGAGCACCTACAACTCCGGCAAGCGTGCCCTGCTCGCCTACGCCAACAGCCTGGGCATGTTCTTGAAGGTTTCCGGCAGTCCGATCCAGGTTTCCACTGTAAACCCCATGTTCATTCGCACCACGCTGGCCGACCGACTCAACCCGATTTTCCTCGAGCCCGTGGACACCGAAGGCAACTCGCAAAACCCCTACCTGCAGGCCTTCCTGGATGCCATGCGTGCCATCACGGCCGCGGCGCTGCCCGCGTCCTTCGTCGCAGAAACCTACGCCCAGCTGCTGCAGATGAACGCCCCCCTGCCCAACGTGGTCACCGGCTCGACCCTCGAGCCCTACGCCAGCCAATGCGGCAGCGCTCTGATCGAGTCTGTCTGGCTCGCGGAAAACGCGCAGGCGCCGGCCCCGCTGGGTCCTGCGGGCGCGGGTCCGCTCGAGTAAACTGAAGGTCAACTGTCAGCCCGTGGGGACGCGGAAGCCCACAACGGTATTCCAGGCCAGGGCGTCGACGTCCGGGACGCCGCTGCGGCTGAACTGGGCCTCCGCCTCTTCGCGCAGCGACTGCCCCTCGTCGCCCCCGAGCAGGCAGCCCAGCACGTAGCGCGCAGAGACCTCCACGAAGCGGATTGAGTGCAGGCTACCCGGTCGCCCGAGCCGCCGTAGACAGGCGACGGCCGTGTCGTTGTCGCCCCTGGCGAGCGCGACGGCGGTGGGTCCGACGTCCATCGCGTGGGCAGGATTCGCGGCGGGTTTGATGCGTGCCATGCGCTCGAGCAGCGTGTCGGCCTGTCGCAGCCACCGGGCGCGCTCGCTCGGGGAGCTGCTCCGATGGGCCAGGGCGGCGGTGGCCATCGCCATGCGGCGCAGCAGGTCGAGCGGGCGGTGCGGGATGCGGCGGCGCGAAGGGCCGTCAAGCAGACACAGCGCCCGTTCACCGACCTCGATGGCTTCCAGGTAGCGGCTCTGGGCGCAGCGTACGTCGATCTCTCCAGTGGCGAGGTAGTGCGCTTGCAGGTTGTAGATGCCGCCGGGCCACAGCCGCTTGACGCGCTCGAGGTCGGCCGCCATGCCCTCCACGTCACCCATCGCCTGCCGGACCCAGGTGAACCAGGCGCCCACCAGCATCGGCGCGGCCGAGAGATCGCTACGCGCCAGCGCCGCATCGACCAGGACGGGTACCTCCTCGGCGACGATGGCGACCTCCAAGAGGCCCAAGGCACGCACCGCGCACCGTAGGAGCTGGGTCCAAGCCTCGTAGTGGGAGACGTCCTGAACGGTCTGCTCCCGAAACAGCGCCAAGAGTTGGTCGTAGGTTGTAACCGCGGCGTCCGGCTCGCTCTGGGCAAGCCACTCGAAACCCCCGCGGGCGAGCAGTACGCCGCGCTGGGCGTCGGGGTCGCCCAGGGTGCTCGCCAAGTCTTCGGCCCGGTCGAGCATCTCCCGCAGCTGCTCCGCGTTCGCGCCCGCCATCGCGCCGCACCCCACGGACAAGCCCAGCGCGTGGACCACGTGGGTGGGGTCGCCGGAGGCCAGGGCCATGCGCAGGTAGCGTGCGGCGTAGCCCATGGCGGTCACGGTCTCGGTCAGCGAGAGTGTGTCTGCCAGCCTGCGCAGTAGCTCCAGGCGCGCGCCCGTGGTGCCGCTCGCCGGGCCGCGCTCGCGAAAGGACAGGCCGCGCAGCCGTAGGACTGCGCGATTGACGGCGATGGCCGCGACGGTGACGGCCTGCCCCCGTGGGGGTGGGATGTCGAGCGCCCGGGCGACTTCGCCGAAGAGGGCCTTGCCCCGTTCGACGTGACCGGAGAACACGAACTGCTCTGCGGCGCTCTGGGTCAACCGCCGCGCCTGCTCGGGGGTGGCGTGTTCGCGCGCGAGCAAAAACGCCCGAGCGGCGAGCACTCCGAGCCCCGCGCGGGCCAGGGCGGCGGCGCGCTTGGCGCGCAGCGCCTGCACCTCCGCATGGGTCAGCGTACCGTGCTCGAGCGCCAGCGCGTAGAGCTCGGCGGCGCGTTCGAAGGCGAGCGCGTCGGCGGCGCGATCGGCCGCCTCGACCGCGTAGGGTGTGGCGCGCTCGTATTGCTCGGCACCCAATAGATGCGTGGCCAGCCGCTCGGGGTCGGCCTCGCCCCGGGCGAGCAGGGCCTCGGCGAGCGCGAGGTGCAGCGCGCGTCGCTGCTGGCTGTCCAGGGAGGCGGCGACCGCTTCGCGAATGCGGTCGTGGTAGCACTCGGCCGCGCCCTGCCCGGCGCTGCTGCGCAACAGCCCCGCGCCACGCAGGGCATCGACGGCGGCGTGGGCCTGCTCGGTCACGCCTGCCGCCTGCGCGGCCACGGCGATGGGCGTGCGCTCTCCGCACAGGGCGAAGACTTCGAGCAGGCGCCGCTCCGCCTCCGGAAGCGCCGCCTGCCGCGCCCGAATGGCCTCCGCCAGCGACTTGACCGTCACCCCACTGCGGGCGAGGCGGGCGAGCTCGCCGAGCAGAAAGGGATTGCCGCCGGCGTCGCGCAGCAGCGCCTCGTCGTGGCAGGCGGCCAGTTGGGCTGCGGCCGCTTCGGACAGCGGCCCCAGGGCGAGCGTTCGGCAGTCGATGCGGTTGTCGTGGGGTAGCAGCTCGTAGAGCGGCACGAGCTGGGGGTTATCCTCCATGTTCTCGCTGCGATGGCCGAGAATGCACAGCATGTGCGGCGCATCGACCTGGCGCAAAAGGTGCATCAGCAGGGAGGTGGAGTCGGCGTCGCTCCACTGCAGGTCGTCGATGTGCACGATCAGCGGCACGCGATCGCGCATGCGGCCGAGCAGCTCGCCGAGAGCGGAAAAGGCGCGGCGACGCAGCTCGTGGGCGTCGTCGACGTGCCTTTCGGGTTGCGCCGCCAGCGCATCGAGCCGCGACAGTACCGGGAAGAGCCGGCGCAGCGCCCAGGCGTCGCGCGGCAACAGCCCCGCCGCGTCGGGTCCGAGCCGGCGCAGGTAGCGCGAGAGCGCATCGACCAGGGCGTCGAAGCCCTTGAAGGGGACCGACTCGCGTTCGTAGCAGCGCCCGGAGAGGATCACGGCCGGCTCGTTCTTTCCCACGGCCCGCAGGAAGTGCTCGCAGAGGGCGCTCTTGCCGATGCCGGACTCGCCCGCGAGCAAGACGACCACGGGCTTGCGACCGTCGCGCGCCGCTTCGTGGGCCGCGCGCAGCTCTTCGAGCTCGCCGTCGCGACCGAGCAGCTCGGTCGCCGGCTCTCGAGCCAGGCCTGCCTCTGGCGTCGGCCCGCCCGCCGGCTCGGCAGGCTGCCCCACCACGGCGCGCAGCGCCCGGCCGTCTGCGCGTTGGCTGGAATCGCGCGCCAGAAGCTTCACGCACAGCCGATCGAATGCAGCCGGAACGTCCGTGCGCAGGTTCGCCGGCGCCGGCGGCTCGCCCGTTTGCTTGGCCACCAAAAGCCCGGCCGTGCTCCCCTCGAAGGGCAAGCGTCCGGTCAGCGCCTCGAAGAGCATCACCCCGACTGCGTACCAGTCGGTGGCTTCGCTCAGGCGCTTGCCGGCTGCCTGTTCGGGCGCCATGTAGGCCGGCGTCCCGCTGATGCTCTCCTGGGTCACAGTCTGACCGACGCCACCAACCTCGGGATCGGCCGCGAGCCCGAAGTCCAGCACCACCACGCGCCCGCCAGCGTCGACCATGACGTTGCTGGGCTTGAGGTCGCGGTGCAGCTTGCGCGCGGCGTGGATCGCCTCCACCGCGGCGGTGAGCTGGGCGAGGCCGCTGCGCAGGCGGCCCTCGTCGAGCTCGCCCTCGGGGCGCAACCAGCGGTCCATCGGCTGGCGCTCGACGAGCTCCATGGTGAAAAACCACAGCTCGCCATCGGCGAAGAGTTCGTGCAGCTTGACCAGGTTTTCGTGCCTCACATCGGCCAGCGAGCGAAATTCCTGTTTGAGCCGATACACCCCCGCTGGACTCACCTTGGTTAGGGTCTTGAGCGCCACCCGCTCGCGCCGCTCTTCGTCGAAGGCCTCGTAGACCGCTCCCATGCCGCCTTCGCCGATTCGCCCCAGCACGGTGAAGCGCCCCGAAACCAACTTCTGCCCCGCCGCCAGCGAGGCCGACAGCCCTGGGCCCACGGAAACCTTCGCGACCTGCTGTAGCAGCGCATCCAGTGCGGCCGACGAGTCGCCGCTGCTCTCCCCCTCGCGCTCCACATCGTTCCCCATGCTGGCCCTCGCATCCAACCTTGTAGCCGATGGGCGATGCACGGGGCAACCGACGCTTGCCTTCGTCCCGTGTGGGTGACGGTGCTGCGACGCCCGGCGTAGACGGCAGGCGACGGCAGGTGAGCGCGGCGCGCGGCTGCGGGCGAGCGCCGAGGCTCCGATGCGCGATCGCGGACACGGATCGCCCGCTTGGCGCGAGGTCGAGGCCGTCCACACTTCTGGGTCACAACCGGGCCGGAGCGGCCCCTACCGATCAACGAAAGGCAGCGCAGCGGCGCTGCCCCGGGGGAGGTCACGAGCCATGAACAAGACGGTCATCATCCTGTGTGCACTCTTCGCCGTCGCGAGCGCTTGCGTGCTCGTGCGGACCGCCCGGGCTCTCGCCGGCAGCGCCGCGGAGCTGAGCGCCCAGCCCGGGGTGAAGGTGGCCTCCGAGTCCCCCGCTGAGCTGCCGGCCGAGTGGCGCTGGACGCGCAAGCCGGTGCGCTTCGACCACATGTATATGGGTCGCGACCGGGGCGCTCACCGGCCGGACCTGGGCCGCCGCTGAGGACTGGTGAAAGCCGCCAGGGACGTTTGCGAAAGGGGTGCGGAAGTGGCGGGACGACGGGGAAAAAACCGTGGCGTGCGGTTTTTCTCGTCACACGTCCATTGCCGTTGCCCCCATCTCGCAGCGAGGGGCGTTCGCTCCCCGTGATACGGTGCGGACCCAGCAGGCCAGGGGAGCAGCGGATGGCGATCTCAGAGAGCGATGGCTCGGGCGAGGACTCGGCCTTCGAGCGGTTGCTGCAGGAGGCGGCCGCCAGCTTCGAGGCGTCACTCGCCGCTGCGCGGCTTGGTCCGGAGGTCGTCACGGAGCCGTGCGCTACGGCCCGGCTGGGCGATCTGGTCGGCGGCGAGCGCGGCGGGCAGATGCGCAAAGAAGCCGAAGCCTCCCTGCGCGCACTCGGCTGCCGCTCGCCGGGCTGGACCGAGCTGTACTTCGCGCGCGCGGAAAATGCGTAGCCCGCGCACTTTTCCCGTCACACCGCCCCGGCGCGCGCCCCCACCTCGTAACCCCGGAGGGAACGAGATGGAACTGTCAACCGCCACCCACGTGCATCCGAGCGAGCCGAAGGTCTCCGAAGACGAAGAGCTCCGAGCCGCCCGACGCCGCCTGCTCAACCCGACGTCTGCGGAGTTCCTGCAGGACCCCTATGCCACCTACGCGCTGCTGCGGGAGCGGCAGCCGCTGTGCTATCGCCCGCGCAGCAACGCCTGGGTGGCGACGCGCTACGAAGACGCGCAAGCGGTGCTGCGCGATCCGTGCTTCGGCCGTGACCCCGAGCCCACCTTCGAGGCCATCCACGGTCCGGGCATCAACGACGAGCCGGTCGTTCGCAACTTCAACCGCATGATGATCGTGCGCAACGATCCCGATCATAGTCGGCTGCGCAAGTTGGTGAATGCTTCGTTCAACGCCCGCCGCGTCCTGTCGCTGAAGGCCGCCATCGCCCGCATCGCCAACGAGCTAGTCGATCGCCTGCCGGCTTCCGGCGAGGTCGACCTGATGGTGGACTTCGCGCGCCCGCTGCCAGTGACCGTAATCTGCGAGCTTTTGGGCATCCCCGAAGCCGACCGCCAGCGCTTCATTGACCGTCGCGTGGTCTCCGAGCGCATCTTCGTGCCGGTGCCGCTGACGCCCGAGGAGCTGGCGGAGGAGAATCGCCGATTCTTGGAGCTGCGCGACTACTTCCTGTCGCTGTGCGCCGAGCGGCGCCGGGCGCCCCGCGAGGATCTGATCAGCGACCTGGTCGCCGCCAAGGAGCGCGGCGAGCTCGACGAAGAGGAGCTGATCGCCATGATCGCGGTGATCTTCAACGCGGGCCACGACACCACGGTCAACCTGATCGGCAACGGCCTACTCGCGCTGCATCGCCACCCCGAGCAACTCGCGCTACTGCGGGCCCGGCCCGACTTGATGCCCTCGGCGGTGGACGAGCTCTTGCGCTACGACTCGTCGGTGCAGACCAGCGACCGACGCGCGCTCGAGAGCGTCGAACTCGGCGGCCAGCGCATCGAAAAGGGGCAGCTGGTGGTGTGCGTGCTGGGCGCGGCCAACCGCGACCCGGAGGTGTATCCGGACCCCGACCGCCTCGACATCACTCGCAGTGGAACCAAGCCGGTGGCCTTCGGCGGCGGCATCCACTTCTGCCTGGGCGCGCAGCTCGCGCGCATCGAGGGGCAGATCGCCCTGGGTGCGCTGCTGTCGCGGTTGCCTGATATCAGCCTTCCCGAACTCGAGCGTCCCGAATGGAGCCCGAGCGTCTTCCTGCGCGGCCTTGAAACCCTGCCGGCCCGCTATCAGCGCCGCCTCGACTCGGGCTTCGACGTCGCCGCCACGGCGCGGCCCACCGGTGCGGCAACGAAGGCTACCGCGCGGTGTCCCTTTCATTGAGTGCGCCTGGACGCCGGTGCTGACGTGGGCGCTGAAGCCGCTACTGACTTCGCTCTATGCATCTGCTTTGACCGCTCAGGGCGAGGCGAAGACGCCAGTGGCTGTCTCATGCTGCCAGAGCAGCTCTCCGGAGCTGCTCAATGCGATGACCGAGCCCTGCTTTTCAGGGGCCGCGGTGCCGACGTAGATTCGGCCGAGGTTGTCGATGGCCGCGGAGCTCATCACCGAGCGGACGTCCGCTGACCACGCTTGCTGGCCCGTAGGCGTGATCGCGTAGAACTTTGCGCCCTGTTGTTGATCCGTGTAGCAGCCGACGTAAGGGGTCCCATCGATGCCCGTCGCCACCGAGCTTCGGATCCTGCCCACGGTCTGGAACGTCCACTGCGGCTGTCCGAACGGACCGAGTGCGTACTCCTTGCCATCGTCAGATCCAGCGTATACCTGGCCCTGGGGCGTCACGGTTGGTGAGCCAATCGACTCGTCGCCGAGTTGCCTCTTCCACTTCGGGGTGCCCGTCGCTGAGACGGCATGGAGCCAGCCCTTGCCGGTGGTGACGTATACGGTCCCGTTTTCATGCACCGCTGGCGCATGCCATGTGCCATAGGTCGCGCCGGAATAGCGCCGCTTCTCGCTGCCATCGGTTGAGAAGGAATCTCGAAGCGCACGCCTTCGACCGTGCAGGTGCCGTCGCTGCGGCGCTGCTTGCGCCGGCGCTCGATGCGGAAGGCATCGCGCAGTGCGTCCATGCCCGGCGAGGGGCGACCGACG
>Ga0224501_10002560_pt1 | contig 14317 bp, 12 predicted proteins | sample SF_Oct11_sed_USG_4_FD_169105 | JGI IMG/M metagenome (GOLD analysis project Ga0224501, IMG submission 169105) | Sediment microbial communities from San Francisco Bay, California, United States - SF_Oct11_sed_USGS_8_1 | ecosystem: Environmental > Aquatic > Marine > Sediment | place: USA...
GGTTTCCCATTAGTCTTGGATGTGAAAGGGTGGTCGGTATTGGTCATCGGCGGAGACGAAGAGGCCGCTGAAAAAACGCAACGGTTACTTGATTCCGGAGCCCGTGTGTTCGTCATCAGCCCGGTCATGAACGAAACGCTTCGACAGCTTGCGGCCTCGGGAAAAGTGATTCATCGTGGGCGGCATTTTCGTGACACGGATCTTGAGCAGGTAGTCCTCATCTTGAATACGATTCGAGGGGACCGCGATTTTGCCAGGATGCTTTTGGATAAGGCGAGAGAGAGGGGAGTTCTTCTCTGGTCGGTTGATTTTCCTGAGGCGTCCAGTGTGACGATGCCGGCGGTAGTCGCCTCCGGTCATGCGAGAGTCGCGATCAGCACGAGCGGAGTCGCACCGGCCTTATCGGGCTTTATGAAGGAGGACCTTGAGCGGGTCTTGGACAGCGAGTTCGCTTCGTTTGTCGAGTGGCTGGGAGAATTGCGGGAACAGGCAAAAAAGGATGAGCCGGATGCCGAGAAGCGACGGGCGCTTCTTCGTGAAGCTCTGGACGGATTTCGTCTTTTGGGGAAGGTGCAATATCCGAAGGTCTGGCATGATCGGCAGTCCTCGAAAACGTCAGGAGTGAAGGGTGAGGAGTGAGGCGAAAATCGGTGAAGAGTGAGGGGTAAGGCGTGAGGGGGTATTGACTTGGGAGTGGAGAGTTATGGGTGTTGAGTTTTAAGTTTTGAGGATGAAGGGCAAAGGGCAAGAGTATATGGGGAGCGACTCGAAAACATGAAATCTCAGGCGTAAGGGGTGAGGAGTAAAGGGTGAGGGGCGAAGAAGATGAGGATGAGACCAACGATATGAGATGCCGAGAGGCTTAGGCCTGAAGGGAGATGAAAATGGTCTTGGTGGAATTCAGTATGTCGCCGTTGGGTAAGGGGGAAAGTGTCGGGAAGTATGTGGCTCGATCCCTAGATATCATCGACAAAAGTGGAGTGCCGTACCGATTGAATCCTATGGGAACGGTATTGGAGGGAGAATGGGACGAGGTGTTCGGTGTCGTCAAGCAATGTTATGAACGGATGAAGAAGGATTGTGGCCGTATCTCTTGCACTATGAAGGTGGATTATCGCAAGGGACACAAGGGGCGATTGGAGAGCAAGGTTGCGACAGTCGAAAAACGGCTGAAGCGGAAGATCAAACAGTAAGCCGGGTGTCGTCGGTTTTGGGTTTCGAGTCGCGGGTTTCGATCGGCCGGTTGTGAGGTTCAAGCGGCAAGGCTCAAGTTGCAGTTGGGGGGGGAGATTCAGAGCCTCGAAACGAGAAACCCGCAACTCGAAACTCGAAACTCGATACGGAGACCCTTGACAGTCGTGCGACCAGTTCAGTAATATCCGAGCGCCTTTAACGCTCATCCAGCGAGGTGAGCAAGGAGTGGGATATGATAAGCGGGCCGGCATGTGCCGGGTTTGACAATGTGACCTTCTCGCCGTGTTGTGGTGGGGAGGTTTTTTTATGCCCAAAATTGAGCACGCCGTTGCCGGAGCTGTGAAAGACACTTACGATGACCGAACCTCCTGCTACTCCAAAAGACCGGGCAGATGAAAAGCTGATCATGGATAGCGGCGATATCGCCCGTGCCTTGACCCGCATCGCCCACGAAATCGTTGAACGGAATAAGGGTGTACAGGATGTGGCGCTGGTGGGAATCAGGACCGGCGGGGTGCATTTGGCTCACCGCTTGGTGAAGCGCATCCACATCATCGAGGGCGCACAGGTACCTATCGGCGAATTGGACATCACATTGTACCGTGATGATCTTGCACTGCTGAAAAATCAACCGGTGCTGCGGAAGACGTCGGTGCCGTTCGATCTTGCGGATAAGGTGGTGGTGCTGGTGGACGATGTGTTGTTCACCGGAAGGACCATTCGCGCCGCGATGGATGGCTTGATGGATTTGGGACGTCCCGGGGAAATCCAATTGGCGGTGTTGATCGATCGCGGCCATCGCCAGCTGCCGATCAAGGCCACGTATATCGGGAAGAATCTTCCCACCTCTCGTGAGGAAAAGGTCCAGGTCCTGCTGGAGGAATATGGTGAGGATGACCGAGTGGTCATCTCCAAGCCGTGAAACGGAGGATGCCATGGGTCTGAAGCGCAAAGACCTGCTGAGCTTGGCTCCCTTGTCGGTGGACGAAATTGCGTTGATCCTTGATACGGCGGATTCGTTCAAGGAAGTGACGGGCCGCGAGATCAAGAAGGTGCCGGCTCTCCGCGGCAAGACAGTCGTCAATCTCTTTTTCGAACCCAGCACGAGAACCCGTACCTCGTTTGAGTTGGCGGCGAAGCGACTGAGCGCGGATGTGATCAACTTCGCTCAGTCCTCGAGCAGCGTCGTGAAGGGTGAGACGCTGCTTGATACGGCCCGTAATATCGAAGCCATGCAGGCGGATATCATCGTGCTGCGTCATTCCTCGGCCGGAGCGGCTGAAACACTGGCCCGCGGTGTGAGATCGGCGGTGATCAACGCCGGCGACGGGTGGCATGAGCACCCGACCCAGGCGCTGCTTGATCTCTATACCATTCGAGAGCGGGGACTCCGGTTCGAAGGGCTGCGGGTGGCGATCGTCGGTGATGTGTCTCATAGCCGTGTGGCCCGATCAAATATCTATGCGCTCACCAAGCTGGGAGCCGAGGTACGCCTGATAGGACCGGCGACGATGATGCCGTTGGACATCCGGCAATTGGGAGTACAGGTTTATTACAATATGGATGAAGGGCTACGCGGCGTGAACGTCATTATGATGCTGCGCCTTCAACTGGAACGGCAAGGCCGGGCGTTGTTCCCTACCATTCGCGAGTATGCGCGGTTATACGGATTGACCGCTGAACGGGTCAAATTGGCCGATGCCGGGGCGATTGTCATGCATCCGGGGCCGATCAACCGAGGGGTGGAAATTGCACCGGACGTTGCGGACAGTCTGTCGTCGGTCATTCTTGATCAAGTGGCCAACGGCGTGGCGGTGCGAATGGGAATCTTGTATCTCATGTCCGGAGCCGGATAGGGGCGCAGTGGAAAGGAAGAAGGTGACGCAGTGCCGATTCTGATCAAGGGCGGTCACGTGGTCGATCCCGGCCGATTTTCCGGTAGGGGCGATGTGTTGATCGATGACAAAGGAACAATCGCAGCGGTGGGGTCGGGGTTTCAGGTTCCGGCCGGCTGTACGACAATTGATGCGCAGGGGTTACTGGTCTTGCCGGGGCTTGTCGATCTGCATGTTCATTTCCGGGAGCCGGGATTCGAATATAAAGAGACCATACACAGCGGGAGCGCCGCAGCCGTCGCCGGCGGGTTTACTACGGTATGCTGCATGCCGAATACGAATCCGGTCAACGACAATCAGGCGGTGACGGAGTTCATGGTGGAACGGGGAAGGTTGGCCGGACTTGCGAATGTCTTGCCGATCGGCGCGATTACGAAAGGTTCGGAGGGAAAGGAGTTGGCGGAGATCGGCGATCTTCGGCGGTCAGGCTGTGTGGCGATTTCCGACGACGGCCGGCCGGTGATGAATAGCTTGGTGATGCGGCGGGCGATGGAGTATGCGCTGGCATTCGACCTCACCGTGGTCGATCATTGCGAAGACCTGCATTTGGCTGAAGGCGGGTGTATGAATGAAGGGTTAGTGTCTACGGAACTGGGGCTTCCGGGCATTCCCTCCGCGGCTGAAGACGTCATGGTCGCGCGCAACCTGTCTCTGTCGGAGTTGACGGGGGCGCGATTGCATCTTGCCCATATCAGTACGGCCGGATCGGTGCGGATGGTGCGGGAAGCCAAGGCTCGGGGGATTCGGGTCACGGCGGAAGCCTGTCCCCATCACTTTACGCTGACTGAGTCGTTGGTTCGTGGGTACAACACTCATGCAAAGATGAACCCTCCGTTGCGGACCGGTGAGGATGTGCGCGCGATTAAAGAGGGACTGCGAGACGGCACGATCGAGGTGATCGCAACGGATCATGCACCTCATGCGACACAAGAAAAACAACAGGACTTTACGGAGGCACCGTTCGGAATCGTCGGGTTGGAGACCGCGCTTTCCTTGACGCTGGGATTGGTCGAGGAAGGGGTGTTGACCTTGGAGCAGGCGGTGGCCAAGCTGACGTCCGCTCCGGCTGCCGCGTTTGGTCTCAAGAAGGGAACGTTGGCGGTCGGCGCAGATGCCGATCTCACGATCGTCGATCAGCATGCGCAATGGGAAGTCGATCCCGGCAAGTTCCGGTCGAAAAGCCGGAATACTCCGTTCGTCGGATGGAAGGTCAAGGGGTCGGTCAAGACGACCATTGTGGGAGGACGGGTGGTATACGAAGCCGGATCGGCGGGTGGATAGGCTCGTGCGCGGCATGTCGTACTGGGGGTTGGTCTGTTGTCTGACCCTTGAATGGATGGCTTTGGGTTTGTGGGTCGGGGGAATGGCGGTGTTGGTCGGCGCGGTCATTCCTGCAGTATTCAATACGTTCGGTGGACAGGATTCCGGAGGAGTATTTCTGACGCGAGCCTTTGAGGGCTACCAGCGGTTTGTGCTGGGAGCGGTCGTCGTCTTGTCCGTCGGGTCCTGGTATCGCTGGTGGACCCGGGAACCGGCCGTGGCGGTCGGGCGGTGGGAGTTGCTGGTGATGGGCGTGATGGTCGTGATCGCCGGCCTGATCATTCTGGTTCTGCATCCCAAGGCCGCCGCGCTTCAAACTCAGGCGTTTGCAGTGCAGGGAGATGCAAAGAAGGCTGCCTTGGAATCGCTCTTTCATGTTTTGATGCCGATTCGTATCTTGTATATGGTGACGCTTGTCTTGGGGATTATCTTAATGGGAATCAAAAGCAAACAGTCGCTTCAGCGGACCGGAGTGCCGGCATGAGCAAAGCCTTATTGGCATTGGCGGACGGCACGTGCTTCGAAGGCCGGGCTCTTGGCTACGACGGAGATGCCGTCGGCGAGGTCGTGTTCAACACGGCGATGACCGGGTATCAAGAGGTATTGACCGACCCCTCTTACAAGGGACAGATCATTACCATGACGTCTCCCCATATCGGGAATTACGGAATCACGCCGGAGGATACGGAATCTCGCCGTGTGTGGGCGGAGGGGTTCGTCGTGGTGGAGGCCAGTCGGTTGGCCAGCAATTGGCGGAGCACACAGACGGTTCATGAATACTTATCGCAGGCAAAGGTCGTGGCGATCGAAGGGCTAGATACGCGGGCGTTGACCAGGCATTTACGGGAACATGGCTCGCAGCAGGGAGTCATTACGCACGGTGGATGTGATTCAGCCCGCGCCGTTCAGAAAGCGAGGGAGGCACCGGGTATCATCGGACGAGATTTGGCGGGAGAGGTCACCTGCGAACGTTCCTATGGGTGGGAGAACGGGTCCGGAGCATGGCTTCCTGATGTGGACGGTCGTAGTCATCCTGCAGAGACTCGGCGGTCTTGGTCGGTTGTTGCATATGATTTCGGCGTCAAACACAATATTTTGAATCGACTCGTGGATGTCGGGTGCCGCGTGACGGTGGTGCCGGCGTCGACGACGGCAGCTGAGGTCGAGGCCTTGCGGCCGGACGGGATTTTCCTCTCCAACGGTCCCGGCGATCCGGAAGGCGTTCCGTATGCCATGAAATCGGTGCGGGAATTGATCGGACGGTATCCGATGTTCGGTATTTGCCTCGGACATCAAATTTTGGGGCTGGCACTGGGGCTTCAGAGTTACAAACTGAAATTCGGCCACCATGGAGCCAATCATCCGGTGCTCGATCTTCGCAGTAGAAAGGTTGAGATCACGTCGCAAAACCATAATTTTGCACTCACGATTCCTCTGCCGTTCGATGAGGTGCCGAATGATCCGCCGACGGTCGAGACCGAGTATGGCGCGCTGGCGATCACCCATCTGAGTTTGAATGATCGGTCAATCGAGGGGATGGCTTGCGCGAATCAGTCGGTGTTCTCGGTTCAATATCATCCTGAGGCTTCTCCGGGGCCTCATGATTCGGCCTATCTGTTTGAGGAATTTGTCCGACTCATGGAGACCTATCATGCGTAATCGGCTTGTCCTAGTCTTGGTCGTCGGGTTGTTGATGTCGGGTTGTACGTTCAATTTGTCTCTGTTCCCGGGCCCGGGACCGCTGAAAGAAACCCAGGTCAGCGGAAAGGGGAAGGCAAAGGTTCTGTTGATCGACGTCTCCGGTATGATCAGCTCACAGGAGAAAGACGGAATTGTTCCCTCTCCCAGTCCGGTGGCCAGATTGAAGGAACAGTTGGTCAAGGCGGAGCAGGACGACGAGGTGAAGGCGATCGTGCTGAGGATCAATACGCCTGGCGGTACGGTGACGGCGTCGGATATCATGTATCATGAACTCAAGTCCTTTAAGACGTCCAAGAAGATTCCGATCGTGGCCTCGATTATGGATATGGGTACGTCCGGAGGCTATTACATCGCCGCTGCTGCAGATGCTGTCTTGGCGCATCCTTCCTCGGTGACGGGAAGCATCGGTGTCATCATGCTGACCGTCAATGCACGAGGTTTGTTGGAAAAAGTGGGCGTCGAAGCGACGGCGGTTACCTCGGGGCCGCGCAAGGATATGGGGTCGCCGTTCCGCGTGATGACGTCGGAAGAGCGGGAGATCTTTCAAGGCCTTATCGATTCGTTTTATCAGCGTTTCTTGACGGTCGTGCAGGAAGGCCGGCCGAACTTGCAGACGGAGCGGATCAAACAATTGGCCGACGGTCGGATTTACACCGGGGATCAGGCGAAAGCTACGGGTTTGGTAGATGATATCGGGTATCTGGAGGACGCCGTCGAGTTGGCGAAGAAGAAAGCGGAGATTGCCGAGGCTCGTGTGGTCACCTATCGACGTCCCGGCGAATATGCGGGCAATGTGTACTCCAAGCTTCTGGTACCGGGGCCGTTGGCCGGTTTGGGCGAGATGGATGTGATGGCGTTTGTTCGGGGAGGTACGCCGCAATTTATGTATTTGTGGATGCCGTGATGTGGAGGGGCCGGATCAGGCAGTCGGTTTAGAGGGGCGAAGTGTTCAATGGCACAATCAGCTGATTTCCGGTTGACACGAGTACTCTCGTCGACGATAGGCCGGCGTGCGTTGATCGCCGGTGGGGCTCGGTGTGCCGTCGGACTTTATGGTCTCTTGAGTATGGGGGCGACGGCCGGACTGATCTCCGCATTGGCCGGTTGCTATCGGGCTCCGGGAACCGCGCGCGACCAATTCATTTACATCTCCGAGGAAAAAGAAATATCCATGGGTGTCACCGCATTCCATGAGGTGTTGCGCAAAGCTCGATTGAGCGACGATCTCGACATCAATGAAATGGTCAATCGTGTGGGCAGAAAAATCGCCGCGGTGGCCAATAAGCCCGAGTATCAATGGGAGTTTGCGGTCATTCAAGACGAGCAGATGGTGAACGCATTCGCCCTGCCTGGCGGTAAGGTCGCGGTCTTTACGGGGATTCTCAAGTACACCAAAAACGAAGACGGTCTGGCGACGGTGATCGGCCACGAGGTGGCACATGCGCTGCAACGTCATGGGGCCGAACGATATAGCCGTGGGATTCTTGAGACGATCGCCCAAGTCGGGGCTTTGGCGGCAGGCGCCGCCGCCGGACGGCCGGATGCCGCGATCGCGGCAATGAGCGCCTATGGGGTCGGGGTATCGTTGCCGTTCGGACGAAGTCAGGAGTCTGAAGCGGATTTTATCGGACTCAGGCTCATGGCCCAGGCGGGTTTTGATCCTCGTGAATCGGTACCCTTTTGGGAGCGGATGAGCGGCTGTCCCAGACAGCTGATCGGGAAAGCCTGCTTTCGGGCGAAACAAAATATTCCGGAGTTTTTATCGACGCATCCGTCCGATACCACACGGATCAATCAGATTGAAGCCTGGTTGCCCGATGCGATGAAATATTATGAACAATCGGGAGCCGGCGAGCCGTCTTCGATTCCACGGGCGCCCTATCGTCCGTTGATCGGTCCGCTGCCGCAATCCGGCTGATGAACGGGGACTGACTGGAAACTATGCCGAAGCGAACAGATATCCGCTCCATACTCATGATCGGGTCGGGTCCGATCGTCATCGGACAGGCCTGTGAGTTTGATTATTCGGGTACCCAAGCCTGTAAAGCTCTCAGGGAAGAAGGGTATCGGGTTATTTTGATCAACAGCAATCCTGCCACGATCATGACCGATCCGGAGATCGCTGATCGCACCTATGTGGAGCCGATTACCCTGGACGTCGTCGAACATGTGATCAAGCAAGAACGGCCGGATGCATTGCTGCCGACGATGGGCGGACAAACGGCCCTCAATGCGACGATGGGGTTGGTCAAACGAGGCGTCCTGGATAAATACGGTGTCAGACTGATCGGCGCTTCGGCAGAGGCGATTCATAAGGCGGAGGACCGGGAGGCCTTCAAGCTGGCGATGCAGAGGATCGGTCTGCGCGTTCCTAAGAGCGGTACGGCCCATACTCGTGATGAGGCGATTGTGTTGCTGGAAGCCGTGGGTTTCCCCGCGATTATTCGTCCGTCCTTTACCATGGGCGGCATGGGGGGCAACATCGCCTACAACCGGGAAGAGTTCGTGAAACTGGTTGATTGGGCGTTGGCCATGAGTCCGGTAAGCCAGATTTTGATCGAAGAGTCGGTGATCGGATGGAAGGAATATGAGCTGGAGGTGATGCGCGACCTCAAGGACAATGTCGTGATCGTCTGCCCCATCGAGAATCTTGATCCGATGGGTGTGCATACGGGCGACAGCATCACGGTGGCTCCGGCCATGACGTTGACCGACAAGGAATACCAGCGGATGCGGGATGCCGCGCTCAGAATCATCAGGGAAATCGGGGTCGATACGGGCGGGTCCAACATTCAGTTCGGGATCAATCCCGAGAACGGAGAGATGGTCGTCATCGAAATGAATCCACGCGTCTCACGGAGTTCCGCATTGGCGTCTAAGGCGACGGGGTTCCCGATCGCCAAGATCGCCGCCAAGCTGGCGGTGGGGTACACGCTGGATGAAATCACCAACGACATCACCGGTGTCACAAAGGCTTCGTTCGAACCGACGATCGATTATGTCGTCGTCAAGATCCCACGGTTTGCGTTCCAGAAGTTCAAGGGATCCGACCCGACGTTGACGACGCAAATGAAGTCGGTCGGAGAAGCCATGGCGATCGGACGCACGTTCAAAGAAGCGTTGCAGAAGGCGATCCGTTCGTTGGAGTTGGATCTGAATGGGCTGGGTTCACGATTGGGACTCGATCTCGGAATATCTTCGGAAGTTGATCGGGAAGACCTGCTGGAAAAGGTCCGCCGGATATTGCGCACACCGACGCCTGACCGCTTGTGGTATCTTGCGGACGGTATCCGATTGGGGTTGAGCACCGAGGAAATTTTTGCGATCACGCAAGTCGATCCATGGTTTATCGAACAGATTCGGGAATTGGTGACGTTCGAGCGGAGACTCGTAGACGGAGCCGCGAACGATGCGGATCTGTCGACGGATGAGCGGATTCGAGAGGCCAAGCAGTTGGGATTCTCGGATGATCGAATCGGGCAGCTATGCGGGGTTGATCCGTCGATTATCCGCAAGGTCCGGATGGAGTCCGGAAGAAACGGAACAGGCAGAGGATCCGTCACCTATAAACGGGTCGATACCTGTGCCGCAGAGTTCGAAGCCCATACCCCGTATCTCTATTCCACGTACGGTAGTGAGTGCGAAGCTCGACCGTCCGGTCGGAAGAAGGTCGTCATTCTTGGCGGAGGGCCCAACCGCATCGGGCAAGGGATCGAGTTCGACTACTGTTGTGTCCATGCGGCGATGGCGCTCCGGGAAGAAGGCATCGAAACCATTATGGTCAATTGCAATCCGGAAACGGTGAGTACCGACTATGACACGTCGGACCGGCTCTATTTCGAACCGTTGACGGAAGAAGATGTTTTGAATATTGTGGGGAAGGAACAGCCGATGGGTGTGGTCTTGCAATTCGGCGGGCAGACCCCACTGAAACTGGCGCTTCCGCTCTCACGAGCCGGTGTGGAAATTTTGGGGACGAGTCCGGATGCCATCGACTTGGCGGAGGATCGGGAACGGTTTCGGAGCCTGTTGGAAAAGCTTGGGCTACAGCAAGCGGAGAGCGGAATCGCGCGTTCAATCGACGAAGCGGTGCGTATCGCCGATTCGATCGGCTATCCGGTTATGGTCCGTCCGTCATATGTGCTCGGCGGGCGGTCGATGCAGATCGTGTACGGGCAGGCGGGATTGTTGGAGTATATGACATCTGCGGTGAAGGCGTCTCCCAAGCATCCGGTGTTGATCGATAAGTACTTGGCCGATGCCATTGAAGTCGATGCCGATGCGATTTCCGACGGCAAGACCGTCGTGGTGGCCGGTATCATGGAACATATCGAAGAAGCCGGCGTGCATTCCGGCGATTCAGCCTGTTCGCTGCCTGCCTATACGCTCGACGAGGCGGTGGTGCGGGATATCGAACGACAAATGCAATTGCTCGCACTGGAGCTGAAGGTGGTGGGCTTGATGAACGCCCAATTCGCCGTGAAAGATAAGACGGTCTATGTCCTTGAAGTCAACCCTCGCGGGTCGCGTACGGTTCCCTTTGTGAGTAAAGCGATCGGTGTGCCGTTGACGAAGCTGGCCATGAAGGTCATGCTGGGGCGTACGCTTGAAGAACTCGGGTTTGCGTCGGCTCCGCAACCGGCGCATATTTCCGTGAAAGAAGCGGTGTTTCCGTTCAACAAATTCGCCGGCGTCGATGTGCTCTTAGGGCCGGAAATGAAGTCGACGGGAGAAGTCATGGGCATCGATGAGGATTTCGGTTGGGCATTTGCCAAGTCACAGGCCGGTGCCGGTGCGCCTCTTCCGAAATCGGGAACCGCCTTCATCAGTGTGAAGGAAGGTGATCGATCTGCCGCATTGGATGTAGCCGGGCGATTACGGGCGCTGGGGTTTCAGATTTACGCCACGACGGGGACGGGCGGGTATTTACGGGAGCACGGCCTTGATGTCACGACGGTCAATAAGGTGAGCGAAGGGCGTCCTCACATCGTCGACCATATCAAGAACGGGGATATCGCGATTGTGGTGAACACGGTGAGAACCGCGTCCGCCCATTCCGACTCCATCTCTATCCGGCGTGAAGCGTTACACAAGGGATTGTCTTATTACACCACGATGCGAGGGGCGAAGGCTGCTGTTCTTGGCATTGAAGCAATCGTCAGGAAGGAACTGTCTATCCGATCCTTGCAGGAATATCATCGAACTTCTTTTTCCTAGGAGCGATGACCGTATGCCGACACCGATTACAAAAAAAGGATATGAGGCGCTGAGGGCCGAATTAGATCGATTACGGAAGGTCGAACGGCCTAAGGTGATTGAAGCGATTGCTGAGGCTCGTGCGCACGGAGATTTGAGCGAAAACGCGGAATATGATGCGGCCAAAGACCGGCAGGGGTTTATCGAGGCAAGGATCTCCGAGATCGAAACAAAGCTGGCAGATGCTCGGGTCATTGAAATCTCGGGGCGGGTCAGCGAGACCGTCGTGTTCGGTGCGACCGTCCAGGTGATCGAACAGGAGTCGCAATCAAAGAGGCAGTATACGCTGGTCGGCCAAGATGAGGCCGACATGAAGTTCAACAGAATTTCCGTCCAATCTCCGGTCGGTCGCGCGCTCATCGGGAAGCGGGTCGGTGATTTCGTCGAGGTGAAGACGCCGGTGAAAATGGTCGAGTACGAGGTCGTGGAGATTAAATTCGAGGAATTTTAGAGTGCCGTCGACACGGCCATTCATTACCCTCCTGACAGATTTCGGGTCACGCGATTGTTTTGTGGCCAGCATGAAAGGGGTGATCCTGTCCGTCAACCCCGCGGTGGAGATCGTTGATCTCTCTCATACCATTGCGCCGCATCAGGTCGATGAAGCCGGGTACTTCCTCAAATCTTGTTTCCAGTACTTCCCCGAGGGTACGATCCATGTCGCCGTTGTTGATCCTGGCGTCGGGACGGATCGCCGGGGATTGCTCGTCTCCACAGGCCGTGAGTTCTTCGTCGGTCCCGATAACGGCCTCTTCAGTGAAATTTTTACGCTCTACCCGTATGCCGACGTCCGGCGTATCGATAACCGGGATTATCGCTTGCCCACGGCAGGCTCAACCTTCGACGGTCGTGATGTGTTTGCGCCGGCAGCCGCCTGGTTGAGCAATGGAGTTCCGAAAGAATTATTCGGCCCTGTGATCCATGATCCGGTTCATCGGATTCTGATGGGACCGGCTTGGTTGGGGGAATCGCTTGTCGGGCATATTGCTTCGGTCGATCGATTCGGCAATTTGATTTCGAATCTCAGGCGTGAAGATGTGGAAGATGTACGGTCCCGTACGCAACATGCAAGGGTCGTGATTCATGTCGGGGGAGGGATGATCGAGGGGATCGTTGCCAACTACAGCGATGGGTTTCATGACGAGCCTCGTGCCCTATTCAACAGTGACGGATATCTGGAAATCTTTCTTCGGGAAAGCAGTGCTGCAGAGTTTCTCCGGCTCGACCGTGGCGGAGAGATTCGCCTCTCCGTCTCTGGATGATCGTCAATGGAAGGGATGGTCGATGTCGCCGGGCATGTAACCTTGCCGCGAGTAAGGAGTACAGCCACCGTGACTCTGGGGTGTTCAATGGATGGCCATTAATCCGGATCGGCATCGACGTTGCGCCAAGACACCGCCTTGACCCTCCGGAGAATGGCAGGGTATGCTCACGCGGTGTGGTATCTGTGTGTGTGAACGACGATCACCCGCCTTCACAGGAATCCATGGTGAAGGAGGATCTGCTTCCGGCCTTGGTAGCCTGTCGGCTACTTCGGTGGAGTAGGCGCGGCGGGGTATCGCCGAAGACTTAAAAGGGGCCACGGCCGGTAAGTTGTGGGGGCCATGGAAGCGGGAGAAAGGAACGACGTGGACGCCAATTGTGAGACACCTGAACAGGAAGCTGAACAGGAACCGAAGCCGGTTGCGGAGTATATCGTGGACTTGGTTGCCGGCGCGAAGCGGGCGTCAGGTAGGGTGGCGTCGTTGCAGACAGCGATCAAGAATCAGGCGCTGTTTGCCATGGCTGAGGCGCTTGAGGCCAAGACGGATGAATTGCTGGAGGCAAATCAGCAGGATCTTGATGCCTTTGGGTCCGCTCCCGAGAAGAAGGCCGTGGCGGATCGCTTGCGCCTGACGGAACAACGCATCGGCGACATGGCATCCGGTATTCGTGAAGTCGCCCAATTGCCTGATCCCGTCGGCTCGATGTCGTCGATGTGGGCCAGACCGAACGGGATGGAGGTGGGCCGTGTGCGTGTGCCGATCGGTGTCATCGGGATCATCTATGAGTCGCGTCCCAATGTGACGGCGGATTCGGCTGCTCTCTGTTTGAAGTCTGGAAATGTGTGTGTGCTGCGAGGCGGCAGCGAAGCGATTCATTCGAATCGCGCCATCGCCGCCGTTCTTTCTGAGGCGGCTGAAAAGGCCGGTGTGCCGGCCGGTGCCATTACCTTTATCGATCGGCCCGATCGTGAGTTGGTGCCGATCTTGTTGAAGCAGGATGCATTCATCGATTTGATCATTCCTCGTGGCGGCGAATCCCTGATGAAGCTCATTGCCGAGCATTCGACCATTCCTGTTGTGAAGCATGATGCGGGCGTCTGCCATATCTACGTAGATGTCTCGGCCGATCCGGCAATGGCGGAGGCGATTTGCGTGAACGCCAAGGTGCAACGTCCCTCGACGTGCAATGCCGTGGAAACCGTGCTGATTCATCAATCGATGGCCAGAATATTGCTGCCGAAGTTGGCGGAGAGCTTGCGGTCGGCTAAGGTGGAGATTCGTGGATGTCCCAAAACCTGCCAACTGATTCCGGAAGCCAAACCGGCGAGCGAGCAGGATTACGGCAAAGAGTTTCTTGATTTGGTCCTTGCGATAAAGATCGTTAAGAATATGGACGAGGCGATGGACCACATTGCTCGGTACGGATCGCGGCATACGGAAGCCATCGTGACGTCGGACTACAGCCGGTCCATGCGCTTTCTGAAAGAGGTAGATGCGAGCGCGGTGCTGGTCAACGTTTCCACACGTCTGAATGACGGCTATCAGTTCGGTCTTGGAGCCGAAATCGGCATCAGTACCTCGCGGATTCATGCACGCGGTCCGATGGGGCTTGAGGAATTGACCTGTTTCAAGTTTATCGTGTTGGGGAGCGGGCAACTCCGAGAATAAATGCCCTCTGATCCTGTC
>Ga0224501_10002561_pt1 | contig 14315 bp, 9 predicted proteins | sample SF_Oct11_sed_USG_4_FD_169105 | JGI IMG/M metagenome (GOLD analysis project Ga0224501, IMG submission 169105) | Sediment microbial communities from San Francisco Bay, California, United States - SF_Oct11_sed_USGS_8_1 | ecosystem: Environmental > Aquatic > Marine > Sediment | place: USA...
TTTCCTAGGGGGGGCAGGATAGCTCAGTTGGTAAAGGCCCAGAGTTGCAATCTCGCGTTTGCAAGTTCGAGTCAAAATCCGTTTACCGTTAAAGATCCACTTCTTGAGAAGAGTAGTCGAGTTTCGGTGGGTGATGTACAAACCGACTTAGGTTGACTGACCCCTTATATGGAGTTATGATACAGACCCGCACGCGGTGCTCCGTGCTAAGCCTTGACTGGTGAAAAAACAAGTATCTGACCTGGCAGCTTTGCCATATGCGGGAGAGGGAGAGAGGCCGATTTCCTTTGCTCAGAATATCACTCCCAAAGCTTAATATTCATTACAAGAATTCAGGCAGGCCTATCGATAGCCCGCCTTAAACTCGAATTAGACTTTGGAGTAGCGTACAAGTATGATTGTCCAGAATAAACTTGTACTATCTCTTTTGTATTGTAGCGGTGACCTCGCCTATTTTGATGGATTAAATGAGACAATTCTGTCATGCGGTCTCGTCAAGCCGAAGCCAGGTTAGCTCTTTATTTTTGAAGTTATGCATCCATCCAGTGACATATCCTATGGCATACCACTGGTAAGAAATACCCGCGTACCAGTGTTATATAAGCGGTTATGGCCAAGCATGTTTTTGACAGCTCACCAGTTCTGGGCCTATAATTGTTTATGTTTTCTTTGACAGGAATTTTCCAGACGCATATCTCGCACCTGCTCGTGTTGACAACACCTGTGGAGGTCTTACTACTAGGCGTTACTTTCATGCATCCCTGCGGAAATAGTGAGTACCACTACTGGTATTATAAATTGGAAACCCCACAGATGCCAGGGAGAAACCATCACAGTCAGTTTCAGTTACATTATGTCCAATTTATTCACAGCTAGGCTCTTTGAATCACTGTAATACTGACATTGTATAGTTGCTTAGCCGTTATGGTTACAATATCGAATGGTAAATAATAGTCGGTATATAGTTTTTGCCGACTGCTTATGACTTGTCAACATAGTTTGGAAGAGTGGGAATTTGTCGGTTTTCAACTCTAAACGGAAGTTTTTCCTGGAATTGTGATGTAGGAACGAAACTACGTAGCATGTGAGTAATTTGGATATACATACTTTTCTGTTATGGCTACAAATGGGTGAACTTTAAATCACCCAGTACAGATCCAATGCCAGTCCCAACAGTCCGAGGCTCTACTTACCGCATAATTGTCACTCATTGCCATTATCCTGTTTGAAGATGTTGACTGTGACCCATCAACGAGTGACATGCACCTACTGCCAGAGCCTCTCTACTCACTGCAAAGTGACAACATTCATTTTCTATGCGCAGCTGGCACAAGTGGAGGAAGAATTTTTCTCGGTGCCAGAGATGGCTGCGTTTATGAAATTATCTACCAGGTCAGTTTGCTGTGTCATACGAAACCAACCGAATTGAGCATTGAACAGGGACCCGTGGCACAGATGTTGTTTGTTTTGCATCACTGACTAGCTTGGACGAAAAACACTATTACTCAACCTGTTGGGTGTTATTCTTATGTAAAGTTAAGTGTTTGTTGTGAGAACGGCCTAAAAACCTTATGGCACCTGCAGTATTTATGTTGTTCTTTATACTGAAAGTTTCGTATTGAATAATTGCTGAGATGGAATTCTATGATGGAGACGAACTCCGCCATCATTTTTATTGATATTTCTTTTGCATTGAGCTCCCCATTTTTTCTTTATCAATCATAATGGTACGTGTACTGGTAATTTACGGCATTGTGTTACAGGCTGAGGATAGCTGGTTCAACAAGAAGTGTCGAAAAGTGAACCTGACTAACTCATCTATATTTTCAATGTTATCTTTCACCCCAAGCTTTATGAGACGAGATGAAGAGCCTATTGTGCAAATTGAGGTGGATGAATCGCGCAATGCCATGTACACCCGCACGGATAAAGGAGGCATACAGGTAAATGCAGGTTTTGACCTGCCTAATCATGTTAGGCAACTCTGTGTTAAAAGCGTGTGTCTTTTTGCTTGAATCTGTTATAGTTTTAAGTCGTTTGGAAGTGAACAAAACTTGTCTGCGAAGGAGTTATTTGACACTGTATGATCTTGATCAATGTATCTATTTATGTTCGACATGAAATTGCAGGTATACACACTCGGAGCTGAGGATGCCAGCAAAGTAGCAGAAAAAACCTCAAACTCCATATCTAATACAGCGGCCCAGATACTAAAGACAGTGGACAAGTCCAACTTTGAGAATATCATTCATATTGCCATCATCGACAAAAGCGAGTCGCTCCATCTGCACTTGGTAGCCATCACTGCTGCAGGTGTGCTTCTGTTACAGTTGTAATGTCTTTGTTATTTAAATCCAGTTAGATAGCGAATCCGGTTAGATAGCAATGAGAGCCATGAGTTTTCAGGAGTTGATTTCAGCTTATTGTCGCTCTTTTTTCTTTGTTGCAGGAGTAAGGCTGTACTTTACGATAAAGGCGTTCTCGGAAGCGGAAGGTAGAGTGAATCAATTAACCCTGGTACATGTGCGCCTGCCGCCGGGCTTCTCGGCAAGTACCACAACTCAGAGGCCTTCCCGAGTGCACATAGCACACTATCACAGAGGTGAGCATTGAGTGGGGCCCCTGAACATTCATGCTGTTACATAATATGGAAGATTGCAATCCAATTTTACATCATCAAGTGGGCCATATCATGAACGTGTGGGCCGAACAACAGTCTCCAACATAAACCTATGTGATTATGTGAACCTGTAGTGCTATGGCTCTCTGAAACAATCATTAATCTCGAAAACAAGTATAATTTTCACTGTAGCACTATATTTTTGCAGGATGCATATACCGCCTCAGTAGGTGAATAGTATTGCATAGTTACTGATGATTTTGAAATGCTCCTAATAAAGTTGTATTCTCACCACTTCTGCTTAAAATTTCCCTGCAAGTTCATCAAACCATGGCGTGTGCGTAGTTTATGAGCCTTTCATAACAACCCACACAAATGTTATGCGATCCAACAGGTCTTGTATAACCTATTCAATTACTGGTGTTTGTCGCGTATGAAATGCTGTTGAGCTATGCAAGGGGAAACTACATGTCAACATACTAGTAGAATTACTTGTACTGAATGACTGTGCACTGTGGCCAATCCTGAGAGCTCTCTCGTACTCACTGTAGGCAACATGTTGATGGCTTCCTCTCAGACAGATGATGTAGACCTGCTGTGGACTATAAGTCCGGACTGTTTCCCATTCCAGTCACAGACCATGGAGGCGCAGGTAAACGAACAAATGATTGTATTTTGGCCTGCTAACGCATACAAGATCTTGCCTGCCATACAGTTGAGAGGGAGCAACTGTTAGGAATCAATGATGTAAACGCCATATTTGCACATCACTACCAGCACTGATTGTTAGTTTTCAAATCAAATCTGACCAAATGTTATACATCTCTAAAAGTGCTTTTCTAGTCATGCTGCGTACAGTCCGCCTCAGATCAAGCGCTTGAAACGCACGCCTGACCCCCCCCCAAATTGTGACTATAAAAGCCTCGTCTGATCTGCCTCGAATGCTCCCTTGGATGTTCAAGCATTTGCCTCCCAGAGACAAAATGCATCTGATCTACCTCAGACGTCCAACTCATCATCGAATTAGCTAGCAACGTTTGCGCATAATTTCCGGTTTAGTACTAGGATCATTGAAAGCTATAATTTGTTTGATTTCGCTTCAATATTCCCTCAAAAACAACACCAAGTTGCACTGAGAACAGAGGCAACGTGCAGTGAAGGAAGTCAAGAATGGATCAACATTCTTTTGAAATTATGCTCAAAAATAGTTACAGCTTCCGAAAACACAGCTTTGGCACCATATATTTGCTCACAGGTGATCGAGAGCGGGGGATCTGTTTGGAACTATAGAAGCACCTCGAGTGCTCAGATCCATCAGGCGTCTGGTCCGAGGCGGACTGGGCGCAGCGTGACTATAAAAGCACTGTTACTTGTCATGTACTTAAAGATAGTAGTCCCTACACCCAGCTGAGGGTCTTTTTAAGCTCTTTCCCGCAGCTGGATTTGGATTCTGAGCATGAAAAAATCACAAACTAAAACAACGATCTATCGCTTGTCTTAGCATTACTGCTCAGCAGAGAGGGAATGCTGTATTGCATATACATGTGCATGGGTTAATTGCAGGCCAGTATGGCTATCAGCGGCCATACTTGGGCATTGACAGAAGAGCCCACATCCCCAATAACCTGGACCCGGGAACCAGGAGCTGGTGCCGTTAGCAAATGTAACCCACCTCTGGTCGTTACTCAACACATGGAAAGTCTCAGAAGATTTGTGCTGTTAAGCGCTCAGGTTGGTTTGTTATTCTTTCAACCGTCGTGTTGTTTACAATCTTAAAGACCGGTTTCGTGCATTAATCTTCACACTCAACACCGACTTTGTTACACTCTGCTTCGCTTACTGTTTTGTTGTTTTATTCTTATGCCAGACAAAACACCCGAATATGATACGCCTGGCCTGTCTACTTTTTCAAGCCCCTTGTGCATTTGTGACAAGTTTTTCTCCTCATATCCGGGAACTTAATGATCCCACAAAAAATCCTAGACCTGTAGATGTAGTTTTGCTCTTTTCGTCTATGAGGTAGATGACTACAAGGATATGAAAAACAAAATCTATGACTAGATAAACTAATATCACTATCCTCTTTCAAACACAAGACTGGTTAAAAAAAGAGTAATGTAGATTAAATCATTTATTATTGTGTAATTTATTCGCTGAAAATCCGGCTGATTACAGTTACTGGATTGTTTTTTTTTCTACCCACGCCATACTAATATTTGCTATCTTGATCCTTGTGTGACACAACATTGTAATTGGGGTGTCTTTTTGATAGGGTAGCTACATCATGCACAAACTGCGCCCAGTTGACCAGTTGCGTATGCTCCTTGTCAAAGCCCAGGGCTATAACAGTCGGGATGTGGAGTCGTTCTTCAAGCTGCATAAATTCGACCAGGCATGCGCAACCTGTCTGATACTGGTTTGCTCTCAGTTGGCTGCAGACACTCAGGTGGACCACTAAATATCTTCTTTCTAATAAGAATGAACATTTCTAGTCATTTCATCACTGCCTCGAATTTGTAGGGACTCTTACAACCGAGGCCAGTTCGGCATCAAGAAAAAAGCCCCAAACATTTGTTATTTATACTGTACGTTATAGATTGTGTATTTAATCCCCTAAAATTGGGAGTCATAGTATGCATAACACTAAATTGTTGTTGGCTGCAGCCATTTTCTACGGTTCATCAAAACCTGCTGATTGAATCCTTTCAGATGTATCAGTCATTGTGAACCACTAGCATTGATTGACGACAACAACAACATCATGCCGTAGAAGCGAGCGCAAACCAGTTGTGTTGGAAACTTACTAACAATTAGTAACATTTGTTGACAAATTGCGAGTGTCGCACACATTTTAAGGTGATAAATTCGCCGCAATTGAACTGTTATGTTGATATTCAGGTGACTGAATGGGCTACTGGAGCATTTTTCATGTATGGAGGAGAGCCTGGGTACAATTTAGTCCCACGAACTATCGGACCAAACTACGGTGCAAATTCGGAAATCAACCAAACTCAGATGAGTGAGTTCATGACTACCATCGTTTGCTCAAATGCTCTTTGATTAACTCGATCTTGATACACTGGTTTTCTATTTCGGTAGGTTTTCATCCATCTCAAGTGTCCACTCCACATCCGAACAAGATCGGTGGCATGGCAGCACCAGAGACCGGCAGTCAGATGACCTTTTCTGGTAAACATGATGGTATCTATCTCTATCTTGGCCGAATACTTGGGTGAGTAACAGCTAAAACAGAATTAAGTTGTAAATTACGAACAAGCGAATGATTCTTTATGGCGTATTGCTGATTGATGTGTTGAAAGACATGTGGGTAACCGGTAGATCATGAATCATCGCCGTATAATTATGTTATGCTGCAGGTCATGTGCGCGGATATTACTTTTATTAGAACCGTGCTTCTGTAGTCATGCCTCCCTACATGATACAATGACGTATATACTCAAGGTGTCAACACGCAGCATTCGTATTCAAACAGAGGCTAGTATGTCACTGGCCGACTGGGCTGTACCAGACTGAATCATCCACCATGGTTGCCTTGTTTTATACAGGCCACTTTGGGAGTCAAAATTAGCTGGTGAGGTAAAAACTCAAAGCAATAGCTCAACAGTGGTGAGTCAGTATCCGTTTTCTGTAAAACGTGGACCATTTTGTAAACAAGGCTTTGCCTTCATAATGTCATTCACGTAAGATAAAATTAACCTAACTTGGGATAATAACAACATGGCTAGATATCCCGATCTAAAGCATTTCGTGTGGCACCCACAAAGGGGCAAGAATTTTGTGGAATTTCCAGTTCCCCTAAAATTGAGATTGCGGCCTGATTCAGTGATGAAAGAATAAAGCACACAAAAGTAGGAAATCACTTGTTGTTACACTGGGAATGGCCCTGATTAACGCTATCTGAGTTCCTGCCTCAACCTTTCTTTTTTGTGTTTAAGATGGGTTGTCGAGTGAGCAGTGATGAGCTCAGTTGGTTCATTGATCAGTTGTCAGCGCTCATGAAGTTCATGGAGAGCTCATCCCAGTACCTGTCCAGTCTGTCTGGTGATAGCTTCATACCAGTGAGTCGGGCGTCAGCAATGACTAGTCACCTTGATGATGCTGTCCACCGGAAATCCCAAGGTAAGCATTCAGCTTGGGTTGAAAGCCGGCTGGTTTCGCAAAGCGCTCATTGCAGCTTTATACACAAAATCCTTTCTTCCATGAATAGATAAGTTAAAATACTAACCGTCTGCTGAAATAGTTTCCGTACTGTGCCATAAACATCATAACACGTTCCATGTCATGTGACTGGAGAGTTTTCCCCAGTCGCATGCGAGACTGATAAAATTTCATGAATAGTTTTACCATTACTCATATCTGGTTGTAACTTAGGTAAATAACAGTAAAACATACCCTGAGGTCTTACTCGAAGCCTAAAGCAACATTGATTATGACAGCGGTGCCCAGTGTGGTCAAGAACCCGTTATGAAAAGTCTGTAAATTGGGTTTCCTAACCAGTGCTCGGAGTACTAGCGCTGTAGTAGAGTCTTTTTGAAGGGCTCTACGCTATAGTAAGTGTGCGGAAGTAAGACATCAATCTTGTTTTGATCTTGATGGCCACCGAACTTTGATAAACGGGTTACCCACGAATGAACACTGTAACTGCTCTAGCGGTAGCGATTACGTTCTGTTCAACAGTTGATCGAATGGTTTTTGCTTGCCATTAGCAGCTCAACTTCTCTACTCATTAGAGAGTGCCAAGCATCTTTTGCGCTGTCCAATCATTTTCCCTTATTACAACTCTGAGCTAGATTTTTTTGCAGCGGAGGCAGTAAATAAGGAGAAGCAGTCTCTGCAGCAACTGACTGTACTTCTGCGCCGATGTCTAGAGATTCTTCATCTGCTTAAGATTGTCTGCGATCATCAGTTCCATGTGGTTACAAAAACTCTTACCTCTCAGCAGCAGATTGCCTTGAAAACCAACACCCTAAAGTCATTGCTCAGTTCGGGTTCTGAAGAGGTTAGTTGGCACAGGGACCTAGATGGTTTTCTTTAATTAGGTCAGAGTATGGTCCTGTTTCAGCTTGATTATGTCTTGGGTCTTCCTAAATTAGTTGTAGAGGCTCAAGGCGAAACACCGCCGACATTCTCGAGCTTGTTCGTATGATACGTGTATCATGAGCATTAGGTGTTATTACAAATTGCCACACTGTCTCGTGTCTTCGCCGCACCTAATCTTGGCCCAGATATGTATGCGTATTATTCTAGATTCGTATATTACCATTATAGCTGTTTTCTGCACTGATTGATGGAGTGATGAAACAGTATCTTGGTGATAACGTGTCCACAGACGCTATTAGCGCTCGGCTGAGAGATTCGTGCCCTTCGTTGTATAGTCTCGATGATGCTAAGTGTTCCAAGGCAAGCGAGATTCTCCAGTCGATAATTGAGTCAACGAGCCGAGAGGACCGCCAGGAGAAGCTCACACAGGCCATGCAGGTACTGGATCAGTACTGTACCTCCCTTCTAGGCAGAGCGTGTATGCCGTATGGTGTATGTGCCTTTACTTTACTTTACCCCGTGACTTCCGTAGTCGTAGGGCAGTTCTGAGGTCCAGATTGTTCATTATCTGGTGCTAGCGTTGCGGGTCCGCAGTCATGCGTCGGAACTCTTGCGTTAATAGGCGAGTCTAATTCTTGATGTTATCTGCCCAATGTTATCTACCCATGCTTGGGCTAATGCCCACTCAACCTCTACAACACTGCTTTGATGTATCCCTTTATTTAACATTGTAATACGAATATGGGGCAAACACAAAGTGATATACAATGAGCGGTGGGCAATCCAGGTGACTAAATGGATCATTCTCCTTGTGTCCCTTTTTGGTGCTTCCAATGGTATGTTGGGCATCCAAATGAAGAGGATATTATTAGTGACTTAATCAACTTCATCATCCTCAGTACAGCGACCTACAACTATGCACTCCATAACTGGTGGTTTTCGGCAAGGCGAGCAATTTCGAATGATTGAAGTCCAGTGGCTTCCACCAGCCGGTTCACATTCGTCCTAGTGGGACAACCCCTCCTGGGTCTTCCTGCCGTGGACATTCGTATCACCAATTGGGGTGCCTCCTTGTCAGGGTGCCTCAGAAGGTGACCAAAGGTGACAAGCCCGGATCTCATCGATATCTTCGGAAGATTCGGTGAGCTTTCGGCATATTAGTAATAGAATTAACTTTATACCAAAGTCGGAAAATGAAAATGGTTGTAACCTTTTTTTACTGCTGGTGGTTAAACCAATGACTTCTTACAGTTCAAACTTGATTCAATCTGTTGGCCAGACAGTGTAGACCACTGCTACATGTCAAACTCAGTGGTACTAACCTTAAGATAGGCGCTTGCTGTGTAAACTGTTCGGTCTAGCAGTCGAATAACCCACATAGAGCCCTCCGGGGTTTCAATGTTACAGACAATAAAACTCATGGCTTGTTGAATCTGGGAAAGAATTGTGTAGGCAACAGCCATTTAGACATGGATTTCGGTGACTGTCAGTTAAAGGCCAGGCTATTACGGGCTTTGCAAGTAGTCTGTTGATTGAAAAGTTTCCACGGCAAGTGCTTATCTCCGGGTTAGTATCACTGAGTTTGGCATATGGTAGTGGCCTACACTATCTGAGACTAAGAGAATCACAATGCGAAAACATTTGAAAACAGATTAAGAAAACTTTAAGCTGCAAAAACTAATTGGTGTGACCCCCAGCGCAAAGAACCCATGGCCGTGTTTAACTTTCCTGACTATAATCTATCACATGAGCTAAAGCAAGACCGAAACCATGGAAAAGCCATGGTGTGTGGTCATAATGCTGTAATTGACAATATAATGGTGTTGTCATGCTTCGCTAAGGCCTATTCTGATCAGGAGCCTTTCTATGGAAAGTTTGGTGGAAAAACCAACTAAGCTGCTTGGTGGTAAATGGAACAATGACATCATCGCTGCAGAACTATGCCTTCTCATATTATATCACCACTCGTTATCACACCTTTTTCTTGCAAGTAATACATGTGCGTAAAGTAATACAGCTCAAAATAGCTGCAGGACTCGTATAATCATATGTTGCTATATTCAGTGTGTGATATCTCAGAAAGCTTATTTTGACTTATGTTCTATATTTGTTTCCGAATTTTAGTTGTATAAAGAAGTATCCCCTAACATAAATCTGATAAGCGTTTGTGAACAGTTGGCTAACGCGAGACATTATGGAGGAATCCTTGACCTCTGTTTAACCACCGCTCACAAACGGGACCCACAGGACAGTGGACTTTATTACTACAAAGCAGGAGAGCCCGCGGATGACCAGCTTGGCCATGCTCTCTATGGCACCAGGTAACCGTGGCACTACAGCTCACAAGATATTATTCTGATCTATTGTAATGATCTCGTCAGTGTATCTTTGTATATAAAACGCTTTTATATCATCGAGCGCTTGTCACCACTCTAAAGGTGACTGTTCTTTTCAGGCTGGATTGCTACAGTTGTATCCTAGATACATTCAAGTACTTGATGAATACTAGCAGCACAAACGTGTATTCCAAGTCTGTTCCGAACAAGCCTGGACCTCCTTCTCATAAGTCGCAAGACATTCTTACAGCCCATGAAGCTGATCACTATGTAAGTTACCAGACCTAATAAATATAAGTCGCACGTAATGCTGTGTAACAAGACATTGCTTCATTGTCTTCTCGTGATTTCCCAGTAGATTGTACCGACTTTTCTCTAAAGGTGGAGATGCTGTATCGGCTGTCAGTGAAATCCCAAGATGAACTCTATCACATCCGCCTCTACGACTGGATGATTAATAACAATCTCACTGAGGAGCTGTTACAGGTACACTTATCATTCTTTATAACTTGCACCTGCTGACAGTTATTCGTTACAATTCCCATGATTGTAACCGAGATGAGCTTTATTTTGGTTGCCTTTCTCATAGATTTCATCATCATACATTGAGAGCTATCTCGTTCGATCGGCCACAGCCAGCAGCTCAGATGAGCAGCTGACAGCACTCGATATCCTCTGGCGATACTACGAAAAGAACAAGAACTTCTCCTCAGCTGCCAAGATTCTAGCCAAGCTGGCTGAGAGACGAGGGTATGGTTACAAAACACTTGACACCACCCGGTGTGTCATAATGCACACGACCCATCAGCGTGATGGTGCTCATGTCTAAACCCTTGTCTGAAGTTGTTAATGGTGCTCAATTTCAAAATATTCAGTGAACAGAGACGGACGTCGTTGCTAGTGACACCCATATCCAAGCTGTTTGTTGACTGTCTTGTAGAAATCTGGTATATTTGTTATGCCTCGTCAATACTGTACTGTAATTGCATTGTACAAATTGGTGTTTTTGTTGTAGAAGTGACCTACAGCTGCCAAAGAGAATAGAGTACATATCGCGTGCTATAATGAGCGCCAAGAGTGCCACAAGTCGCGCTGACAAGGGAGAGTTTCTAAATGAACTGGAAGAAAAGCTGGATGTAATATATCTTTCCTTTCTCACATATAACACAGTTTAATTGACACCGATTCTAAACCTTCTATTTTGCCCTACCCTACTTACACCTTCACTTTTCTGGCCTTGTTCTGAGAACATAATTTAATCGGGTAGCATGTGCATAAATTGTCCGTGTTTGGTTATGCCGAGTAAAATTTCTCCAGTAGTGTTTACCCCCCAATGCTGCACTTGTTCACTCCACGTCTGATCTCTCAGGCTATAAGATTATTGTCGATTGTTGTAGGTGGCTCGCATTCAGCTGATGGTCTACGAAACTATGGCCGCCATTGATGCCCCAAAATCAGCTCATTTGCAGCAGGCGCTTAGTCGACTTAATCAGGAACTCCTTGATCTCACAGCGGTAAGTAGTGGTCGGTGTTCAGCTTGAGACCATTGCATCAATAAGGCTGCTTGTACACAAACGAATGATCTGTGCAGATAGCCACTACCCATGAAGACAGCGTGTAAAGACAAAGGTTGGCTACGGATGGCTGTTGGTGGGCAGTCAAAATCAGCACGGATACTTTGTGGTGTCTGGCAATCAGTGGGTGGCTCGCGACAAGTCAATTGCATCGTTTTGTTTCACCCAAATTTGTGGTTGGAGTTAGATATTTACCATCACCCTTTTCTAAACTCAGTCCATGCCGTTAATTACTGATTGCTTCGCTGTGCCCTGTGTAGACAGCTTCGATCCTCCGCCAGACCTGTTGTGTATGTTATCGATTGACCATTAGCTATTGAGTAGATGCTGTGGATTACTTGAGTCAAATCGCACTCAGTTAGTCTCCAGTATCATTGATCCCCTGACATTCGGTATTAAGTCTTCGCCGGCTGTGTGTTCGGCCTACTAGTACTGGAACAACTCGGTTGTTTACCTTCTGTTCGAAGAGAATTATTTGCGGTTTTTCATTGAATAATTAGACACATGCAGCTTGAAGTCACACCTTGTGACTGTGCTGAATGGTAATGGAATTTTTTGACAGATGTATGGTGAGTTTGCGGACCCATATGATTTGGCAGAGTGTAAGTTAGCTATCCTGCACTGCGCCGGTCACTACGATACTGTACTCATAGAGACACTCTGGGCGGCCATCATTGACAGAGGTATGTCATACGCGATACAGCGCCTAGCAAAGTATAAAATACTCCATTGAGTCCAATACATATATAGTTGAGTCCTCCATATAGACTGATTATAGTAAATACTCCCTATGGGGTATGTTACAACCAATGATAATTCCAATGTTGTTTACTGCCACAAGTTGAAGACTTTCGATACGACTGGGCTCGAGAAGACAGCGCAGTCCTGACAACCAAGCACTGCTTTTACAGAGTTTGAGATCACAGAGTCCCAGCACCTGGATACCAGGATGTTGATCATTCAGAAGAAGATTGTCTCTCTTGCCAGGAGGTTCAGCACAAATGATAAGTTCTTCCCTCTCGGTGAGTGTTCTGTCTCTCTCTTTCTCTCCATGATCATTGCTTCATCTATCCGTAATACATTCCCCGTTGTTAACTTCCCGATTTTCCTTTGCAGTTTTTCTGGCTAAAGAGCTTGAGATGAGATCGCTTGTCTGCCATTTTGATGACAGTTGGGTTTATAACGTTTTACGAGAGTCTGCCATCCCTCTTCTTAAGTTACTGGACACTTACGAAAAAATGTACAAGGCAAAGGTCGGTTTCCTTTTGTAATAAAAATAGGCAGGAATACGGGTTCCATTTGATTTCTGCTGCTGACTTTTGCGCAACTGTCGTTATTAATCATTCACTTACAGTATAACCATAAAGCAACCAATTTAATTTCGCATGGTTTATAAATAACTTTACCCGTGCTAGTGATTGCAGTGGTACTTTGACACCTCAACTGTGGGCCCGATCTATATGTGTTCATGGTGTGATAACGAAATATGGTTTCCAACGCCGCCATATTGAATGTGTAAATGTTGCAACACTTGCCAGTTGGCACACAGCAATCAGCTCAAACTACTGGTCGCGAATGTTTGCGTCTGATAGAAGGGTAACTGTAGTTATCACATTGCTGCGAATAAAACATTAGTTTGTTATTACAGGATCCATGCTGGAGGAATAGTGGCCGAGCTTATCATCTACTCCTAGTCATCTGTAATCTTCTGCAAAGCTTTGTTAAAGATCCATCCTCTGTGTCTTCTGCGGACAGGCCAGTTAGCTTCATCACTCTTGTGTTCATGTTTATATCTCAGTTGGTAGAGCTTTGTTTGATCTCCATTTACTGTTACTTTTGTGTGGTGGGCCTTTCATTCGGGATAGCTAGCTTTTGACAAATCCAATCTAGTAAAGTTAGACCAGCCTCTGGTCAGCACTGGTCATGTGGCACTTCTATCATTTTTATGTAAAAGAGAAGTCAAAATGACCAGTACTTTTTTTTACATTTTAGGTACCGATTAGTGACTAAAGCGCAAGACTCCATCTCCGGCTATCTCGTAGAGTTGCAGTCATCCATTTCTGGTGATGACTCGGTCAGCACTATAGCTTCTAGATTTAGAGATGTGAGAGCACAACTAAACAGGATGATAGGCTGAGCTGGGAGAACCATATATATGAAGAACTCCTGTACATATATATTTTAGAATGTTGCATCGTGATAGGGAGATTTCAAGCAAATATATCGACATAAGGCTGTATTGGACATTCAGTAGTTAATTAACATTTATATACAAAAAATAATACAAAAAACTGAGAAAAAAAGGTTAGCCAGGTCGTTATGATAGAAAATGAGTCAATGATAAAATAACGATTTATCAATGTAATTACAGTAGCAAATGTTTTAATAATCAGTAAGTATGTAATTAGGGTGCAGAACAAGGATTGGGTCTTCCTCCATTGTAGGCTGGTCTGCACTCTCCTGTGACTTGGGTGCACTCATACCAGTCTGTCTCAGCCGAATTATGGCATTATCCTAAAATGTAATGGGGAGTTCAAACATGACACACAACTGCATATTTATTGAACCCCAAAGGCACGCAATATGATAGCGTAAAACCACTCCTGTGTAGTATTGACCTAAATATGCATTTCGATATTCTCGGTCTCCATGACCCCCATCAAAATATCCAGGCACAATGTGGAAGACCACGCGAAGCAACACAATGTATGAGAACCTGTGCTG
>Ga0224501_10002562_pt1 | contig 14314 bp, 12 predicted proteins | sample SF_Oct11_sed_USG_4_FD_169105 | JGI IMG/M metagenome (GOLD analysis project Ga0224501, IMG submission 169105) | Sediment microbial communities from San Francisco Bay, California, United States - SF_Oct11_sed_USGS_8_1 | ecosystem: Environmental > Aquatic > Marine > Sediment | place: USA...
GCAACGGGCTTTTTATGAAGATCGTCTGACGGGTGCATTCGCGCTGGAGCACATTTCCCAATCCGAACGCGAGACCAGACTGCTCGAACTTTGGCTCAAGCAGAGCGAGGAGTCTTCCCAAGACGAATCCTAAGCCAGACTGATTCAGCCGTTCCCGCATGACGGCCTGATCCGACCTCTATAACACTCATCCTGTAATCACCTAGGCGGCTTTTCCTGACGAGCTCCTGTTCCTGACAAGCAGATCAATTTCGCAGTCCAGAATATGGAGTAGTGAGAGGAGCTGATCGACTGACTTACGGTAGTTGGTTTGATCAAGCAGCCGATAGAGCTGCGTCGCGGACGTCCGCAATCGTCTGATAATTTCCCGTTTTGAGAGGGGGCTCTTCTCGATTCGCTTTCGCGCTTCAATCGTGAGCTTGTAGAGCAGCGCATCTCTCAGGAAGGAGGGATCTTGATTGTATTCCAACACCTGCTCAACATGGACCGTTCCTTCTTTGCCGGATGCCAACACATAGGTGAATCCCTCGCCTCCCAATTCCTTATCGATAAAGACTCTGGCGACCGGATCGTTGCCGCTTGGACGAATCTCGACCTTTGAATAAGGAAGCAGCATTGTGTCTTTTGAAGATGTTACCTGAAACACCTTCTTGCGGTTATTGCACGTTACCGATCGAATCTTCATAGTGCCCCCTCGGCGTCCAATTCTTCAATCAATGCACGAACTCGTCTAGACGCCTTCCCGATCATCGGTTGCGAGTTGTCCAAATCCCATTTCACGACGAGCACACCATCCCGATAGACATGCACATGACGGGGAGAATGATCGCCCTTCCAGGTGATAAACACATATCCACCTCGCCGCACCTTCCCCATGATTTAGTGTTACCGTCCGGGGTAGCACTTGTCAAGACTAGGATCGAAGCCATCACTGCACGGGCTCTCTCCGGCTGCCACTATTGTTCGTGTTTGTGGGAGGACGGGGTATGACAGACAGATTCGGTCGCTCTTTATTGACAGCCTATCGCCGTCGGCGGTACGGTTGTGACCACAAAAACACGCCATGATTAAGAAGTCGAGGTCGGCTGCGTTTGCCGAAAGGCAGTCGTGTCTGATGCCGTCGAGTCCTCTGCTGGATAATCATCTTGATGAGATCGTGGAGGCATCGGAGGAGATTTTAGGCCTTGTGACGATTCTGAAATCGTAGTCTCCCACCGATTCCAAGGGAGATGAATACGAAGGCCGTCTCTACGGGGCGCTCACGCATCTTGATCATCATGTAAAGCTTGCCATCAAAGAATGGGATCGAGTGGTGGATCGGATGCAGGAAAATTGAGGCATCTTAGACACAAGTCCCATTAATACTGGACGTTAAGGGATCGGACACCTTTGTTGGTCTCTTCGGTGGAGCGGGACGTCGGTCATATCGAGATGCACAGGGGAGCAGTCCGAACCCTTTCTTCCAACCGTCATGCCCCGTTGCCACCGGTGAAGTGAACACCCGGCTCTGATTGAATCAGGAGGGCGAGGCGCGGTTCAGTTACGTCCATGCTTATGCGGGAAAGCATTGCTCGTTTTGAGCGTCTCATCTCTGATGCCAATATGCACGATACGAGATCTAACCCCGTTTGCGACGCACCGGTTCGGCAACGGAGGATGCAGCAGGACCTCGTGTCCACGAAAACAGGGAGTCGGTCTCATTATGACATTGGGGGGAGAGAAAGGTAATGGCCCAGCCGACGCGGGCAGAATGGAATAGACCAGACCAACCTTGAAAAAGTAGAATGCTCTAATTGTTCACCTTCATCCCAGGCATGTTGCCATGACCAAAGTCCACGTAATTGCCAAGCGAGACTTTCTGGAATCTCTCACGAGCGCTCGCCCGCTAGCAGCATTAGCCGAATTGGTGTGGAACGGGTTCGATGCTCAGTCAGACCGAGTCCAGATTCATCTCGATCTAAACGAATTAGAAGGTCTCCAGAGTATCCGCGTTCGTGATTATGGAACTGGCATCGACCTATCTCAGATTGAGTCATTGTTTGGAAGCCTTGGTGAGTCATGGAAGAAAAATAAAGCACGCCTCCAGGGACGCCCCATGCACGGCAAAAGCGGCAAAGGCAGGTTCAAGGCTTTTGCCTTGGGCCAACATATTGAGTGGAACACAACATGCCTTCAGGATGGGAAGGCGTATTCCTACAAGATTACAGGTAATTTTCACGCACTAGACGATTTTGATATTTCAGCACCTACGGAAACTGAAGGTGCTATGACCGGGACTGAGGTTGTAGTGTCTAACATTCAGCAGAACTTCCGTTCACTCCTTAGCGAGTCCGCTCCGCTAGACCTGGCAAGAGTTTTTGCTGCATACCTGACGGAATATCCAGGGCTATCGCTTGAATATAATGGCATCAGCATCGATCCCAAGACGGCGCAGAAACATAGCGCCGATTATCATCTGGGCGATGTGGGGTTAAGCGATGATCGGAAGACCACTGTGGCAGTATCTATTATCGAATGGAATATGCCGACAGAACGTGTGCTCCACTGGTGCGATGCAAAGGGCATTTCACTGTACGAAACCGAAGCTGGGCAACAGATTCGGGCCCCTGGGTTTAATTTCACTGCATACATAAAGTCTGATCACTTTCTTGAATTAGACAAGCAGAACCAACTCATTCTTGAAGAATTGCATCCAGATGTAGATATTATTCTCAAGGTAGCACGAGCCAAGATTAAAGAGCATTTCCGCCGTCGGCTAGCCGAAGACCAAAGTAAGGTAGTGGCACGATGGAAAAATGAACATATCTACCCTTACGGAGAAGAGACTAATCTAAACCCTGTTGAGGAGGCTGAACGACAGGTATTCGATATCCTCGCCGTCAACGTACAAAGCTACCTTCCCTCATTTGAAGATTCCGACAAACAGTCAAAGAAGTTTACCTTCAGGTTGCTTGCCCAAGCTATCCACGACAATCCGTCCTCGGTTCAGCAAATTATTGGAGAGGTTCTTGGTCTAAAGAAAGAGGCGCAAGATGAACTTGCGGAGCTTCTAAAGAAAACCACGCTATCGTCCATCATCGGTTTTTCTAAGATTGTCGCTAACCGCCTCGACTTCCTCCTCGGCCTGGAGACGCTAATTTTCGATAAGGAGAATAAGAAGCAGCTACTTGAGCGAGATCAGCTACACAAGATTCTTGAGAACGAAACCTGGATTTTTAGCGAGGAATTTGGCCTCGCCGGAAGTGAGGAACGCCTGGATGAAGTCTTGAGGAAGCATCTGGCAAAGCTCGGCAAACGCGAGGATAACCCTGAAGCAGTAATGCTGGCTGATGAGAAAACAGGGCGTGTTGACCTAATGCTTCACAAGGTTGTCCAGCCACGAACAGGTGAATATGATTATCTCATTGTGGAGTTGAAACGTCCTTCCAAAAAGGTTGACTCAGAAGTTCTTAGTCAAATTGAAGGCTACGCAATGGCTGTGGCAAACGATGAGCGATTCCATGGTGTAAAAACACGATGGACATTTATTGCAGTCTCTAATGATCTTGACGACTTCGTTAAACGGAAAACTAATCAGCGCGGTTGGCCGATTGGAAAAGTTTATGACGATGCAGTACTGAATATAACCGTTTGGGCTAAGCCCTGGGCTGATGTCATAAACGATGCTCGCTCTCGACTTCGATTCTTTAGCGAGCAGCTTTCATATGAAGCGAATCGTGATAGTGCCAAAGCTTATCTTAAGAAGGCACATGAAAAGTTCATCCCGAACCTCGATCTTCCTAAGGACAATGAGTCTGATAAGGTCCCGCTATCAGCACCGTAAGGAGAAAAAGAAGAATGAGGGCCAGGGCTTAAAGAAATGAAAAGAGTTCGAGAAACGTTTGGAGTGCCTAAACGGAGTTTGAATGCCATCTGGTCATACATTTTGCGTCGTCGCTCGCCGCCAAACACCTAGAGGAAACCCTCGTTCGGTCTTTATCCTTGAGGCTGATAACTGGGATGACTTTGGTCACAAGGTGAACTTTGGTCTGACCTTCATCGATAAAGATGGAAAGAAGTGTGATATTGGGCCAGTTAAAATACTTCAAGGTGAGAGATCAGATTCCCAAGACTTTGCTGTCGCACTGACTACGCAGTTACCCACCACATTCTCGGAATTAGACGGCCATTTTATTTCCCTTGGGCAGGACGACGACTACTACAAGAACCTGCGGGAGCTATTCGCTGAAAATGTAGACGGTGTGCTCGTTGCACTAAGAGATATCGCGTGGCAACCTTCCCTTGCTGAACCCTTTGAAACAAAAACGGCGTTTCGTAATGCACTAATGCGAAATAATAGCGCACACCGCGCGAGGAAATTCGGCCGAGCTTGGGCGCTGGGAGACTCATTTAGGGAGCACCTATCATTTAGGTACTTAGGCAAAGTCGAGGGTGCTGGTCAGCCCATTGAGGTCAAAATTTCATTTGATGGAAACGATGCCTTGCCAGGTAGGGTCGTTGGCATCATAGGAAGAAATGCCGTTGGAAAAACTAGATTCCTCTCGAGTCTGGGTGAAGACCTCGCCCAGATCTCACGTACCTCCGCAGAGAGAATTGCTGAACGAGAAAGTCGGTTTCCAGATGGACGGCCACTATTCAATCGCATCATTGCAATCTCCTACAGCGCCTTTGACAAGTTTAAACGCCCAGCCGCTGAGGATTCAAGCAGTTATGTCTATTGTGGCATACGGAATGATAGAGGAGTACTCTCCCAAACCGCCTTATTTGACGCCTATCGTAGCAATCACTCGCGTATTCAGAATCTCAAGCGCGCCCAGGATTGGACCAGGCACATGCAGACAATTCTTGGCGACCTTAGCGGCAGTATGTCGGTTCAAATCGAGAATGAGATCTCAGCACCTAGCAATGATGACCAGACGCTATCATTCTTGAGTTCCGGTCAATCAATACTTTGCCACTTTGTCACGGCGCTCTTGGCTTGGATTCAACCGAACACGTTGGTGCTCTTCGATGAACCCGAAACACATTTACATCCAAACGCAGTTGCAAGCCTATTCTTGGTACTCACTGACATTTTAGCCAGCTATGACTCCTATGCGGTGGTTGCAACTCACTCCCCTGTAGTAATCCAGGAAATCCCGTCCAAACGGGTTGTCGTTTTTCGCCGAACGGGAAACATAACTGTGGCGGAGCCACTGGAATTCGAAAGTTTTGGTGAGAGCATAGCTGAACTCACGCGACATGTTTTCGAAACCATTGAGGTTGAGAGCCTATATCGCCGGACCCTTAAGGAACTTGCTAGGCATGAGTCGGCCGATGAAGTCCTAGCAAAGTTTGGTAGTGGACTAAGCCTTAGCGCACAGGCTTATTTGCTCGCTCAGTATGGTAGGCAACATTAAGTGAGAAAACTGGTACCCCTTTCCCCGCATCCGCTTTATGTCGCCAGATTTATTGAAATCCGGGATGGGAAGCATCGTGTAGTCCGGGGTAGGTTAGTCGGGATTCATCACCAGATTAGCACGCAATACCAGGCGCTCGAGGCAGCGGCAGCTTCAGCCTCACTTCAAACTCTTGTCCCTGATCCAGCATGTGCAGAAGTTAGTGACGCCCTACGCGCATGTTATGAAGGTCAAACAAAATCGCTGCAGGCCTTGAAAACCGCAATCAAGTCAACACAACCCCCCAGGTTACTGAAATACTGTCCAATGTGCGGGACGACACTCCCCAGAACGTTTGACCATTACGTGCCCTCCGCCCGCTTCCCAGAGTTTGCAGTGCATCCTCTGAACATAGTTCCTTGTTGTGCAGACTGCAATTCAACCAAATCAGATAACTGGCTCGATGCCACGGGAAACCGGCAATATCTGCATGCATATACCGATTCACTTCCTGAAGCCACATACCTCTATGCAACGATGCACGAGTTGTCGGGATACAATGCCGTTGGGGCGACATTTACTTTGGTCCGCCCAAACGCCATCGAAAACCTTGCCTGGGCACTAATCCAGTCTCATTTTGAGCGACTTCGTCTTCTAGATCGCTACAATGACCTAAGCAATGACGAAATAGCCGAGATTCTTGCAGACTCTCGTATTTACCTCAACAGTGGCGGGCAGAATGTCCGCGCATTTCTTACGAGTCAGGCCGCAGATCGAGAGGATGCTCATGGAAAGAACCATTGGAGGGCGGTACTGCTCAGAGCCATGGCTGGACATAGCCATCTTGAAAATTGGATCAATCCTAGCTGTGTGCCCACGCCGTAGGGCAGGATCAGGGCTGTGAAGATATTAGGGCCGCGTCCTGCAATCCAACATTAAGGAGGCACGGCCATTGGTAGCCCCTGGGGGGGATCCCTCTTGATGTTGGAATGAGAACCGAGGAGGCAGGTATCTAGAGCTAAACACGGCCTGAGTAGGTAGCCCTCGGTGGCGAGCGTATATAAGTCAGTGGTCAGGCCAAATGCCACTTCCGTCTAGGGTAGAACAGAGCGGAAATTTGTCTCGCCGGGCTGTATCCTCATTCTCAAGCAGCCCCCATATTAACCTGGCAACGCGTCCTTTATAGATGTCACCATGATCAAAAATAAAGGCACTGGCATCCACATTGTAAAATCGATCATTCGGAGGCATGTCTTTATAACAAAACTCACCATCGTTCGAAGCAGGAATTATGCCCTTTCCAATTGAAGATTCGCCACAAGCTCCTATAGCACAATATGGTCGGTTAAAGGACAAAGCTTCACCGAGAGGATACAGGAATCGATTAGCCCAGTCATTCTGAGAAAACACGGTATACATTTGGTACCTATGCTTTGCCTTCGTGTACTCGTTCAAGTTATATAGGCGGGTTCGTATGCCTTCTACAGATGGTGGTGACATGGCAGCTAGAAGAAGGATCGTGTTAACTTCCTTGTAGACATCAAAAAGCGAGCTATGCTTATTGGAAAATGAAGCAATCTCATCATCCAATACATGTCTCAATATTCTTCCTCCGAAACTATGTCCTATGACAGTTAACCTAGGGCGCAAAGAATTTTCGTCTTGGGGTATGTGCGAATCCCCTATTCTATTGAGGTGAGCGTTCGTTAGTATAGATGTCAGTGTGTTACCAACAGAAGAGGCTATGCTATCAGCTCTATTTCTTATGAGGTGGTAAGTAAATGGCTTGAAGACAGAGTCTGATAGATTAGGATTTACTGTTGAAGGCCAAAACACACCAATTACCATCAGGTCATCACTATTACTTAGACGATTTCGATTAGGCGCCTCATTGCCGAGATCGTAGATCTCCATTCCAATATTTCTGAACCGGCAGATAAAGTCCTGAAAATCGTGTTCTGCAAGTCCTATGGGTTTATCCCAGCCATGAACAATCACCACAACATGCTTATTAATACTGTCACTTAACAGAATATCTTTAACTGCGTCTCTGGCAACATTAGCTTGTTGCCGGTAAACAAGCTGGCCGTATTTGTCAAATTCTAAGGGGTAAAAAAACCTTTTCCCCACGTGCCCCTCATTGTCATTACTGCTGCCGTAACGCACTTCGCAAGGCAGGTGAGCCAGATCCATCGTTGTGTATCGTGAGCTACATCCCGCTAGGAGAACTAGCGCAAGTACAAACAGCCAAGTAAAGTGGGAATTCGCATTGCTACATCGATGCAAGCGGCGAACTCCCCCGAACTGACCTAATATGCTCTGCGACATTCAATGTCTCCTATTCACATATCTAATTACATGACCCATATGTGTCGGATGTGGGGCATGGCAGCACGACCAGGACTCATCAAAGTTCCTCACGTACGTGGGTGGTGAGACAGCCCGATTACCTTTTAGGACAGGAATTACCTAATTCCTGACAAAGCCAATCTCGAACGCGTTTGCGTGTCTTGTGTGAGGCGTCTCCCAACTTTCCGGGAGCCGTCCATGAGCCAATTAACGTGCTGTGAACTTTGGTTGGCTCTCCGTTCTCCTGGTAATCATCTTCCTGGATCTCTCCATTCCGAAAGCGGTTTGGGAAGCTCTGTATTAACCATTCATGTTGCCTCGGATCCGCAATGCAATCGGTTTTGAACCTGACGCCAAAAATCTTGGCAGAGCTCAGCTTGGCTTTGTCCCAATCATCCTTGGAGAGACCAAGAGAGGTCTTGTCCGCGTCGCTATGCCACCAGAAGCGCATGGGTAGGGCGGGCTGGGCAAGCACCACTGCAGCCACCTTTGGGTGGTCAAGCAGCGCCAGAGGAATAGGACCGGTCATGCAGTTGCCAATGATGCCGATGCGCTGGCCTGGATGCTGTTTCTCAATTGTCAGAACAACCCCGCGAAGCCAATTCACAATAGGGGCGCTGCCTTGCAGAGGGGTATCCCATTCTGAGGTGCCCCAATAGGCCCAATATCCTTTCCAGTATGAGGACTCGCCTTTCTTGCCAAACAGGAGTGGAACATAGACCGTAAAGTTCTTCGAAAGTTCCTGCGCATAGGCTAGAGTCTCTGGAGACAAACCAGGTAGCTCGTGGAGTAAAAGTACAGGTGGGTTAGAAGACTTGTTGTTGAGGCAGAACACTGAATGCGTAATTCCTGCGTAAGAGAATGGCTGTTTCTCAAAGCATTCTTCCCATCCTTCTGGTAGTGCCACCTCTTTTTGTGGGTCTGGCTTGCAGTTCATCGTGAGCAATGCCGCGGCACAGCCAGTTTGTATAAGTAGCAGCACAACTGCAGTTAATGGGAAGAGAGCTCGGTGTAATCTACGCATACTACTCAGAACTAGTTGCAGTAGTTAGCCTTTTTGCTACTAGAGCGGCCAGGCGAAGTTTGACAGCGTTTAAGGATCGATGCAAGTGCTGTAGTAGCTCTAGAGCGAGAAGGGTAATGCAGTAATCATTGACGAAGTGGAGTGGCATTTTGTAATCCAACATTGAGGAGAATGGCATGCTCGGTTGAATTTAGAGCCGGTGCAACGATCCTTGGCTATTCATCTATGCTTGCTCATGCGATGATCCTCGTTGGCGCACGTACCAGTGGATATCAGCCGAGGTAGATCCCCACGGAGCTTTCAAGTAGACTCGCCTCTTCATGAATGGCTGATCGTGGTATAGGAGGAGGCATGTAATGAACGAGCAAGATACGCAACGTGCGGTAGGGATTCTGAACAAGATTATGGAGCATGAATTGGCAGGCGTCGTGCGCTATACGCACTATTCCCTCATGATCTACGGCTATAACCGCATTCCCATCGTGTCGTGGTTGAAGAGTAATGCCGACGAGAGCCTGGCCCATGCGCACAAGGCGGGAGAACTGGTCACTCTGCTCGGCGGCCACCCGTCGCTGAAAATCGGGACGCTGTTGGAAACCGAGAAGCATGATGTCGGAGATATCCTGCGGGAAAGCTTGGAGCATGAGAAGGGTGCGGTTGATGCCTATTATGAACTCCTGAAAGTGTCCGAAGGCAAGTCGATTCTGTTGGAAGAATATGCGCGAGAGATGATCGTCGGCGAAGAGTTGCATCTTGACGAGGTAAATAAGATGTTGCGCAAGTCTGGTGACGTCGCACCGTTTCAAGCCTGACACGATGCTTTCACGGAAATGTCCGCCGGATTTTTGAAGGACACGGCTAAGGCTCAGGTTGAGCGAAGTCCGATCTTCTCCGGAGCTTAACCTGAACCGCAGCCGTGTTGACGTGTGTTGCCTCGACTGTATCGAGACATAGACATCTCCCTACTAATTCCACCCGGCGTTGACAGTGGGTCTCCTTGCCTGTAGTCTTCGACCGCCCATTTCGATCCCTATCCGTGGAGGCCGCTATGCCTAAGGTGTCAGAGATCGCACCGGACTTGTTCTGTATTTCGACCTTCGTGCCGGATTTCAATCTCCAATTCAATCAATTTTTGGTGCGTGATGAAGAGCCGTTGCTCTTCCATACAGGCCCCCGAGCCATGTTCACGCAGGTGCGGGATGCCGTCGCGACCGTGTTGGATCCGGCGACAGTCAAATGGATCGGCTTCAGTCACTTCGAGTCTGACGAATGCGGCAGTTTGCCGGAGTGGCAACAATTGGCGCCACAGTCTACGGCGGTGTGCAGTCTGGTCGGCAAGCTGGTGAGCGTCGACGACTGCATGGCTCTGCGTCCGGCGTTGGGGATGACGGACGGGGAGGTGCTGAAGACCGGGAAGTATCGATTCCGGTTTTTGCACACACCGCATGTGCCCCATTGCTGGGAGGCGGGGTTGCTCTTCGAAGAAACGCAGGGGACGCTTTTGTGTTCGGATCTGTTTCATCAGAACGGCGATGTGGAGGCGGTAACGGAGTCGGATGTCTTGGATCGATGCCGGCAGGTGCTTGTGGAGTATCAACAAGGGCCTCTGGCGAACTATCTTCCCTATTCGACGCTGACGGATCCGACACTGAAGCGGCTGGCTGATCTGCGCCCGAAGATGTTGGTCACGATGCACGGTTCAGCCTACGTCGGCGATGGTGCTCGCGCATTGAGGGATTTGGCGGTGATGTTCAAAGAGGTATTGGGTCCGGGGTCGTGAAAGGTAGAGCGGAATTTCTTGATTACGTGAACCTTGCAGTCAGTCCATGTCTCTCATCTATTGCCTGCCGGTGTGTTCTTCCTTGAACCGGTACCATTCTTCTGTCAGAATGCATCCCCGCATACGTTGTCACACCATGATGATCCGGTTGGCCGGTCCGGTATCGCGAAGAGGTCGGTAGGGATTCAGGCCATACGTCTGTTGAGTAAACGAGGAGGTCTCAAGGCATGAAGTTCCTTGCAGTGCATCCTGGTCCGTTGATGTACACAAAAATCTATCTCCGTTTGGAGCCGCTCGGGCTTGAGATGGTCGCGCAGGCGGTTCGCCAGGCCGGACACGATGTCCGATTGATCGATCTACAGGCTGATACCTGGAAAGACTACGAGGCGCTCCTTCGCTCCTGGAAACCGGATGTCGTTGCGTTCGGTTGCAACTATTTGGCGAATGTTCCCGAGATCGTGGATTTAGCGAAATTGACCAAGCAGGAACTGCCGAATGCGTTTGTGTTTGTCGGCGGGCACAGTGCGTCCTTCGTGGCGAAAGATTTTTTGGAGCATGCCAACGGTGCGCTAGATTGTGTCTTGAAGGGTGAAGGGGAAGCATCCGCGCCAAAGTTGTTGGAGGCGGTGGAGCATGACCGCAAGTCGATCACGAAGGTGCCCGGTGTGTTTACCCTCGACGGCGAAGGGCCGCCGGCTCAGTTCATCGAGAATCTCGACGACGTGCGGCCTGCGAGGGATCTGCTCAGAAACCGGCGCAAGTACTTCATCGGCGTGCTGGATCCCTGTGCCTCGGTTGAGTTTGCGCGGGGATGCCCCTGGGATTGCTCCTTCTGCAGCGCCTGGACGTTTTACGGCCGTAGCTATCGCACGGTGAGCCCGGAGAAGGCGGTGGAAGAGCTGGAGCAGGTGCAAGAACCCGGTATTTTTCTGGTGGATGACGTGGCTTTCATCCAGGGTAAGCAGGGCATGGAAATCGGCGAAGCCGTGGCGCGGCGCGGCATCAAGAAACAATACTATATGGAAACGCGCGGCGATGTCTTGCTGCGCAACAAGGAAGTGTTTCAGCTCTGGAAGAAGCTGGGACTGCAGTACATGTTCCTGGGGGTGGAGGCAATCGACGAAGAAGGCCTCAAGATGCACCGCAAGCGCATTTCGCTTGGCAGGAACTTCGAGGCGTTGGAGTTCGCTCGCTCGATGGGCATCACCGTGGCCATCAACTTGATCGCTGATCCGGATTGGGATCGGGAACGATTCGAGGTCATTCGGCAGTGGTGCATGGATATCCCCGAAGTGGTGAATATCAGCGTTAATACGCCCTATCCCGGTACCGAAAGCTGGCTGACGGAATCCCGCAAGTTTCAGACGCGGGATTACCGCCTGTTCGACATTCAGCATGCCGTGTTACCGACGAAGATGCCGCTGAACGAGTTCTACGAGGAATTGGTCAAGACGCAGCAGGTGCTCAATATGAAGCACCTCGGCTGGGCCGCGCTTAAAGGCACGGCCAAGATCGTGGCTGGGCATCTTCTGCACGGGCAGACCAACTTCCTCAAGATGCTCTGGAAGTTCAATAGCGTCTACAATCCCAAACTCCAGATCGCCGATCACCAGCGTGTACCCAAGTATGAGATGACGCTCCCGACAGGACCGGTAGAGAGCAAGGACTTGGACGCCAAGCAGCTGTTTATCCTGCCGGCCAAGGGACGCCGAGGGCGCGCGCTCGATGATTCGAGCGAACAGTTTGTGGAGGCGACCCGCACGGGGACGAGTATCTAGTAGGATATTCATATGCCGTCAGCGTCGTTTCCTTGACCCGTGCAACGATAAAAGGGGAAGCGAGGAATTCCCCGTGACGGCATATTTCGAAACCGCTCACTCGACTCCGCAGGAAGCCGCGGTCGGCAGGCCTTGTGGCTCCACGTGCGACGGTTACGTCTTACGAATCAAAGACGGTCTTTTGGGTCATCCCGAATACGTACGTTCCCGTCATCGTCACGTTCGTCTTCAACTCCTGTTATACTAGCCCGCATGATTCATGAGCGCTTCTGCTACAATTGCGGATTCGCTGTTACGACGAGCTTAGCCGCAAGCTTCGCGCGGCCAGCGGGCAGGCTCGCCCCTCTTGGCTTCCACGTACTGTTTCACGTACGCGTCGGTCTCTCGGGGCTCCGCGTGCCCGTCTCACTAGGCGACGACGCAATTTCGCGGCGAACCGTCATGAATGATGCGGGCTAACCCCATTCCTTTTCCCGGAGTTACGCCATGAGCACTCCTTCCTGGGAAGAATTCGCCGACCTTGCGCTGACGCGGGTTCGCGCCGCTGGCGCAGAGTACGGCGACATCCGTATCCAACACAGCATGATCGAACAGATCCGAGGTGAAGATCGCCGGATTGCATCGATGCGTGATGCGGAAGACAGCGGATTCGGCATACGTGTGCTCTACCATGGGGCGTGGGGATTCGCCGCCAGCTCAATCCTGTCTCTGGAAGAGGTGCCGCGCATCGCGAATCTTGCCGTCGAGATCGCGAAAGGCTCGGCGTCGATTGCCACTGAAAAAGTGCGGCTAGCCGAAGAGCCTGTTTATCATGATCGAATTGTGACCTCTGTACGGATCGATCCTCGTACGGTGTCTCTGGAGCGGAAGACCGGCTTATTGATGGAGACGATGGAAATCCTCCACGGACAGCCTGGTATCGTCAGGAGCCGCGCCGACATCTGGTGGCGACGGGATCATAAGCGGTTTGTATCCACTGAAGGCACAGTGCTCGATTTCGATCTGTCGGCGGCCAACGGCGGAATCGAGGCGACGGCCTTGTCTGATGGACGATTCGCGACACGCTCGTTCAATACCCCGTATTTACGGCAAGGGTATGAACTGATCGAAGAGGCTCGTTTGCCTCAAGAAGCCTCGCGTGTTGCCAAGCAGGCCGTCGAAAAGGTAAAGGCTCCGGTCGTCGACGCCGGTCAGTATGACCTCGTTTTGGACCCGGAGCATCTCTCCCTCACTATGCACGAGTCCTGCGGTCATCCCAGCGAATTGGACCGCGCGCTCGGTTATGAGGCGAACTTTGCCGGTACCAGCTTTCTGACTCCCGACACGCGTGGAACCTTTCACTTCGGCTCTCCACAGGTCACACTTGTGGCGGACAACACAGAGCCGGGCACCCTCGCTGCGACCGGGTACGATGACGACGGGGTGGCCTGTCAGACCTGGGACATCGTCCGCAACGGTGTGTTTGTCGGGTACTGTACGAACCGCGAGGTGGCATCACGGATCGGCGAGACGAGGTCACGAGGGTCCAATCGAGCGGACAGCTGGGGCAGCGTGCCGATCGTACGCATTGCCAATATCGGATTGGCTCCGGGAGAGGCGACGCTTGATCAACTCATCGGCGACGTGAAGCGCGGCATCTATATCGAAGGCCACGGGTCCTACAGCATCGATCAGCGTCGTTACAACTTCCAGTTCGGCGGCGATGCGTTCTGGCTGATCGAAAACGGACGGCGCACCCATATGCTGCGTGATGTCATCTACCATGGAATCACTCCGGAATTTTGGAACAGGTGCGACGGTATTGCGGATCGGACGTTTCGGCAGCAGCACGGATTTATTACCTGTGGTAAGGGACAGCCTGTCCAGTCCGGCTGGATGACTCACGCGGCTTCACCCGCTCGGTTTCGAAGGGTACAGGTCATCAGAGGAGAGCGAGGAACGTGAGTAGTCCGATCGTGAAGACGTGGCCGAAGATGACGAGTCAAGAAGAATTTCGTTTTCTTGC
>Ga0224501_10002563_pt1 | contig 14308 bp, 9 predicted proteins | sample SF_Oct11_sed_USG_4_FD_169105 | JGI IMG/M metagenome (GOLD analysis project Ga0224501, IMG submission 169105) | Sediment microbial communities from San Francisco Bay, California, United States - SF_Oct11_sed_USGS_8_1 | ecosystem: Environmental > Aquatic > Marine > Sediment | place: USA...
GGACATCTGTTCCAAGGCCTACTACTCTATCCACTAAGCCATCAGTTCATCCCATGTATAAGCCCAGAGACAAAGAGACAGAGATTGGAATATGGCAAATAGCCTGTTCTCAACCAAGCTTTTTTTTAAGAAATAGTGAGCTGATCATGCCAAACATGGTATCATCTGAAAGCCTTTCCATGATTAATTTTGTCCTAGGATCAGCGGGTCATAGATGTTTGAAAAGCCTGTTGCAGTGCCAATAGAGTCCATGTACTACTGCATGACATAGGCTCTGTAATACCCGCCATATTCATGTTTATGGGGGTGTCACCAACTTGCCCCAGATATGAGCTCGTTGTGTGGAGAACTATTTACTCTCCTACAATATATGTCCAACATGAACACTTTGACGCTCTCATGATCATAGATTTGGGAGCCATATGCTGGGCAGTCGGTCTGTTGGTTGCAATTAAGTTCCTTTATTTGCGAACCTAGTGAAGACTATTACCCACTTATCCTAAGACAATAATTTATCATGGAAAGGCTGTCCCAAAATCAATGTTGATGATTGTTTGATATGTCTGCATGCGGACTGTGGAGGTTCCCAAATGAAATGGTTGCACATGCAAAGAATTATTGCTCTTACGTTGTTACACTATAGTTATAAGCTTGTAATCGCATCTAAACATCTGCACGGATCTATGATCTATACTCTACAATTTACATTATTACTGGTAAAATGACAAGTAACTGTTCTACTGTATAGGGACATAGATATCACCAGGACGTCTCGTGAAGGTAATATCACGATTTGCATAGCTTTCATATCTTTGTTCTCTATGTCTCTGCATGACTGAGCCATGGGGCTCTATCTATTCGTATCCGTTGATCACAAACGAGCTATTGACTCGGTCAGACAATTAGACCAAATTAAGCTGTCAAATTAAACAACTGAGCGCACAAGATATCATCACCCATTACCTGCCATTGACATAACCTCGTTACTTTAGGTCATTGACTACGCAAATGCTGGTTATGCAGAGTTCATTATGCAGAGTTTATGTATTTTATGAGCATACTAGCTACATGATAGTAGCTCAGATTCATTGCACAGTGATGGGGACATTTATCATTATCATTATTGTTGTTCTTATTGAACACTTTTATTGATGTTTTCTGATAAGTATATCAAGATAATACAATGACATATGCCACAAAAGCATAGATACCCAAAGTCAATGCACATTCACACAAAAAAGTATAGTATAATGTTGTCTACGATTGTTATTTCGTTCATAGGTTATATGAACAAACATATTATATAGGCATTGGTATACGTAGACAGTGGGCTATGGTCAAATATAATTTTATTTCTGATTTCAGTGATATTTCCATTGATAATGGCAATGGGTGCGCCTCCGGGAGGATTCCTCTTTAGAGCCCCAGTTACGGAAGGCTTTAAGAGATGGGGAATTCCAGATCAACAGTCTTCCGGCTAGCCGCTCTGTAAATGTTGTAGTATATTCTCTCCTTTTTTAAATGAGAAAACAATAATTTGTTCTGAGCCTAAAATTAAACTTAGTTAATTGTTTAAACATATCTTGGAAAAGTACGATTTTTGAATGCAAAAACGTCCCAAACATTCCCGACAGACGAGTGTAAAAACTGACCTTTATACGAGTTTTGCATTGTGGGAACGTAAAGAACGGAAAGTTTGTTGCGCTAGCTTTGGCAGCTTGCCTTACAGCGTACAAAAATCTGCTTGCATCTTGATTATCTGTGAAGATAATCGCAGACATCGTTCAATTTACAACATTAAGGGTGTTACCCCATTGAACGGACAAAGGTTTGTTGCAAGATATCTAACTCTTACTCTCCAAATCTCACTTTGAACTTGCATCCGCACAGCGTCGAGAAAGCTCTGTCCTATTGTTCGATGATGACTTTGCCATTGTACTGCATTGTTTCTAGGCTTGTTCGGTCGTTCCCTCGAGTGCGTTTAGTAAAATCCAGCCTCTTGATCGGGTTCTAGTGTCTCTATATACTTCTCATTTTGATACTAGAATTGATTCAGTAACAATGAAGTAATGGTGTAGGTAGCAGAACAGTGGTACCGTAATACTAGTAGCACTTTGTCGTTGAATCACTCCTCAGTCCTCACTACTCACGACCTGACGAAGTCTAACTCACTGTGAGTCTGACTCGACAGTGGCAAGTACTCTTTGTCGCCACTCCACTTCAATGAGTGGCTTTTTCGCGCAACGAAATTGAGTACGTCGCCGAGTCATTCTTCGCTATTATCACTATCAGAGTGAGAGTCTAACTGAATCGTGAGTGGCTGTACAACTACAAGTACAACTACAAGCGTCCGCTTCTTCTCGACTGGTACTAAATCAGTAAATGACTAACTGACTGCGGAACTGGTGCTCTCAACTGTCCATATCCTTCACCTTGCCAGTCAGTCACCGAGTCAGTGTTGTGAACAATCACTGATGAGCTAGCTTACAGTTACACTCCATGACTCCCTTAACAGTTAACTCAAACTTATTTGCACTTCTGTTGAAAGTAGTTTGCTACTCACCTGACCAGTTTCTATAATGCCCTTTGGTTACATTAATCGTGGACTGGAAAAATTGATTGTCTTAGTTTCAACATTTGCTCCGGCCCAAATGTTTTCTTTACTGGCGAGTGGGTCACTAGTCAGTGGCTGTAACTGTAAGTGTAACTTAATTACTTGAGAAACTAGAAAGCAAATTGTGTTATCTCTCAATATTTGAATCTGGCCTTGAATGGCCCTGTTTGTCACTTTAAGACAAGTGCTTATGTTCCTGAACCCCGGTATGAGTAACTCATCGACTACCAGTACTATATGTAGCATGAGGCATTGATGTCAGTTTTTTTTTACAATACTGAGCGCGCTACGCTGCAACATAAATGACCCGGCTGCTCTTTTGCAGATCCGTTCGGAGGGTAAAATAAGATCGGCTGATTTATGAAGTCCCAGCCAGCATGTCATCAGCGAGTCTAAACAAGGGAGACAAGAAAAAGTACCAATCTCTCAATATCAATGACGTCTATAAAGGAAAAGCATTAGAACAACAAAAGAGCTCTGGTATGCCCATCTCTCTCGTGACTGCTCATTTTCAACGGTCTCTGTATGCATGAAATGGGTCTGAGCGGGTGGTAATCAATTGCTTCGGTATTGAGAGTTTTTGTCCGTTGATGCACTATGCAAGACTCCAATCGTCAGCGCTGCGAGGTGTAATTACTACTGTTATCAGCTCTCATGTATAGCGCCCAGATGGTTTTACTGACTAAAATGAAAATATGCCCTTCCTCCGCAGAGTCCGTGTTGATGAAACACCTGATAATCTGTGTACAGCAAACTTCCTGATTAGCATTGTACCTAGTAGTCGCTTGTTCCAATTGTCACATGCATTGAGCGCAAGGTTGAAGATTTAGCTACTCTACTGGCATAAAATGTCAAGTAAAAGTTTTTTATTTGACCTATTGCAGTTCCTCGTCAGCATGGACTGCAGTCTCTGGGTAAGGTGGCGACCGGTCGGCGTATGCCGCCCCCGGCTAACCTTCCGAGTATGAAATCTGAAAACTTTGGAAACGATCCCACAGGTGAGCTGGCCATTACGGTTACCCGTCCGCGAAGAGTGGCCTTGCAGCTTCGCTGAGTCCAACGGACAATCTCACCATGACACAAGTAGCTCGTTGGGATGTCATTCATGCTGGGCATTGGGACGTGTGCATCAGCTTTGATGGCAAGCTACCAATCTTCCGTCTAGCAGCAATTGGCCATCATCATCAACTTTACGTCGTGCAATTTCGCTGGGTTTCCTGCTGCCACGCCAAAGACGCACGCATCACAGTGCATCACAAAGTTCGTTATGCCGACTGTGGAAGGAAAGTATGCTTTTCTGTCTCTGCCAGGTTTCGCTGTGATCGAGCATTGAATGCTCGGCAACCGTGAATGTATATGGGAGACCTGGAGATCACCTTCGCTGTGGCTAATACAGCGGGTCATTTGTTGTAGTAACTTTGGTACCAACTGGAGGAAGCAGCACAGGAGGATGGGGTGCATCGAGAGGAGAGAATCGCCAGCCGTCGCAGCAGCCATCCAAGCCTCTGCCGGTGAGTGAGATTGTACCCACGGTCCTCCACCTGTGCCATGCGACTCAATCCTGTGTGACTCGCATCTGATGAAAAAGTTTCCCGAATTGGTTAAGCTACCAATGCAGACAGATGGCGGCGCGTGTTGATTCGCATCCCCACTCTCCTCACACGGACTACCAGCTGCCCCATTACTCAGAGGATTGACTTCTCTAACAGCTGCTTTCCTTTCCTCCCTAGAGCTCGCAAGCCGGCTTCGCGCAGAGCGGGGCAACGGCAGCGACGCCTGGTGGCAGGGAAACGCCGCGCGAGGATTCGACGGCGGCAAAGACGTGGAGCAGCGTGATGGGTCGACCGACGGAGACGCGGCCACCCGCTCCTACAGGTATGCATTCGCATCGTCACAACGAAAAAAATGGCTGGAAGGAGTTGCTGACTAAACAACTGTTTCAATTATCACTCGCTCATTTCAGGTGGCAAAGAGACGAAACGTTTTGCCCGGGAATTCCCCACGCTGGAAGGCGGAGCGGCTTCGACTGGCGCTGGTGGCAAAGCTGGACCGGGAACCGGACCAGACCTCCGTCCGCAGAGTGAGTAAAACACCGATAAAGACACCACTGGGTTTCTCACCTCATCCCTACTATTACTGCAACTAGTTGACATGTGTAGCTCTGCGAGTTCGTGGAAGGTTGTCCATTTATTCACTGCGGGTTTTGTCATAGATCATGGGAGCTGGCGTGAGGGAGGCCGTCCTTTGGGCGCATACGATGATGATCGAGCAGACAAGGAGGATACCTCGGACAGCGTAAGTCTTATCTCTCTATGGCCAAGCCGGTTTACCCCAGTGCAACTCGTATAGATGCTCCCACGTCACGGATTCAGTTTGAACAATTCCATTCAATAAATTTCTGCTTCAACCAAACTGGCATTTGGATTCTGAGGTGTTTATTTAGGTGGGGGGGGATTTCCCCTGATTGCAGAGGGATTTAGCCACTGGTTCAGTGTTCTCTGACCCCTTAGCAATTACGCGGTGTTATCTTTTGGGGTCAAATGATTTTTATGCCAGTTTTTCAACTGTTTTAAATGAGCGTCGGCTTATCACAATCAGGGTTATCAGTTGATTGTGATGAAGGCACATTTTGGCTCAGCAGCCCTCTGCTAACAGTAACACAATGTTGCAAGCCCTATTTGGTAGTGCTTGTCGTTAACTGATCCAGTGTATTTCAGTACCGCTCACCGGGTTACAACGGGTCCGGCCGCCCGTACAACTACTCGGACAGGTCACGACCCCAGGACGACCGACCTCGGGCTCCGGAGGAGAGGTTGCGACCTCAAGAGGAGAGGGCGCGACCCCAGGAGGACCCGCTCTTTAAAAGACAAGCCATTGTCAAGGATAGAGATATAGAAGAGCTGGGTCAGAAGGCAGCCAGCCGTGCCACCAACGATGACTCGAGTGAGTGCCCGTGCATGGCCTCAAGACAAGCCAATGCATCAGACATGCCTTCTTTTATCAAACTTTACATGGGACATTGCGTTGACTCGCGTTGTGGCCAGTTTATTTTTTGGTGGGCGTCACATTTTCCAATGTCGCAGCTTGTTCATAGTTCTGGATCTCCCGAGGCCTAGGATTAAACAGGATTGCCAGGCGCTTCCACGGGAACCTGTGTCTTGTCACTAGCCGCAACCGTTTTTATGATTGATGAGTTCCAAACCTCTGACTCTATTCCGCTGTGACGTTGCAGGTTGGGCCACGGTGACTGGTGACATTGATTACTCCGTGAAGCTGGTATTTAGTGACGATGAGGAGGAAACGGGAGCGATGAAGAGCAGCAGTGGTGGCTCAAAGACAGCCCCAACAAGAGAACGAGACAGCCAGTGAGTCAATTAAACAACCCCGTCCGCTACTGAGTGGCTGTTCAACGTGACACAAGGGCCGAGATTAAGCGGAGACCCACTCATTTGTTCTCATCGCTGAGACCGCGGCGAACTTTTTGTCTGAACTTGTGGGAGGTGGTGTTGTTAAGCGAGACCTCTTCACCAGTATTTGTGCTAGACTGCTTCGTCAATGCTGCTTTATTTATATTTCCAGGGAAGTTGAGAATCGACAGTCTAGGGAGCGAAAGCGCTCGCCCGATTCTCCGTCGACGCCGAGAACGAAAGAGGACAAGTCTCCTGACCAGAGACAATCTCCTCGACCGAGAAGTGGTGACGGCGGTCGATACCCATCCGGCGACCCCCATCCACCCCAGGTAAATAAATCATTACCCTCCCGTACCCGTGGGGAATTTTTAGTGTAAGCTGACTAGCCTGGATCAAGTCCCTTTCTACCAGGCCATTCTCTATTAATTGTGAAGCGTAGCTACAGGAATGAATGAATGAATGAATGGTCATGGTATACCATGTACGCTGCTATTAGCTGCCTCGTGCCTCACATTAGGATAGGGTTATAGTTTTTTTGCATGGTTAACATGGTAAACAAGACAAATTGTAGACAGTTGACCAGAAACTAGTACATGTACTCATATAAATGTTTCGGTTGCGTTTCCAGATTAAAGAAGCTGTCTGGAGTATGGGTGATGACTACTGTTCTATATACATATATATATATATTCTAGCAGAGATCCGCATCTGTTTGTTGATCACAAACCCCTTTTGTGCTTGTCACCTTGACATTCTCTGTGACAACACGATTTGCATTTTCAGGGCCGCGAGTCCTGGCAGGCTGGAGGAGCACCGCCCCATCTCCCGTACGGCCACCCGATGATGGCCCAGCAGCAGCGGGTACAGTATGAGATGTGGCAGCGGCACATCTCGGAACGAGGTGCTAAAGGAGGTCCCCCTCCTCCCATGGGTGAGTAGCCACACAAGCTCACCCTCTCCACGCCCCGCAATTAATACCATATGATCGCAATTATGATGTTGAGGGGTATGTAGTGGCGTGATTAGGTTGTCATTGTGCATTATCGGTATGGTGTTTTGGTACTGAAGTGATTTTCTGTTGCCCTTTGGTTGTGAAAGGATTGCCGGATCAGACTTTTACACATTTATACATACCCACCAGGAAATTACCTCACCTATCACAAGAAGGGAGAGGCGTTGGCCCTGTTTGTTTATGTCGTGTCAGTATGAATCGCGATTCCACGCAGCATCACATGGGCTCTCTGCCGCTGTGAATCTCAAAAGAAAGTTTAGCTTAAAACTGTGGGAAAAAGTTATCCCCTGTATTGAGTGCATCTTGTCATCATGGGCCTTGATCCACACTATAACTGGGTCATTGTGCTTTTGCCAGGGTCATACTCTATGCCGTACCGGATGCAGTACCCGGGCGGTCGCATGGCTCCTCCACCCCCTTATCCGATGCCCCGTCCGCCTGACGATGAGGACGAGATGTGGACCAGGAAGCAGCAGCAGCAGAGCAAGGAGATGAACGCGGCACTGGAACGCGCCCGCAACAAACGAGAGGAGGTCAGACAATATCATCTTATTTTACACAAATGTCATCAGTTAGCCACTAAGGCCACTGATTCTCCCTCACTGCCACGCCATAGTTGTGCTTGCCTCTACTGGCCAATAAATGTCTCTACGTCGGCCAACACTGTTAGGCTATTATGCTTTTATTTAGTTTTGATGAATGAAAAAGATGTGCATGTGCATTTTTAAAAGAATAACTGGCTTTGGCGTTCATCGAGACTGGACTTGCTTCAGAATTTTCCCGTTGTGTGCGCACCAATAACAGTCAGCTCAGCGCATTGGCTGCCCTTTAATACCACAATGTCTGACTGGTAGGGATCCGAAGGTCGCCGGAGTCGCAGTACCAGCGAGAGTTCGAGCGATCACAATGCCTCACGCTCACGCGGCTACAGCGGCCCAAAGAAGACGATACCCCCTCGCTTCCAGCAGAGGAGCGCCGAGCGGGACGGCAGAGACGCACCGGTAGGTCCATCCCGTCTTGCCTTTTATGTGCGGCCATTGAGTGCGTTCTCTGTTCCAAATCAGGTGCTGAAGTTTGAGTTAACCCTTATTGTGTACACAGCTTTTTTTGCCATGTTTGGGAATTCTGTCAAGGTTGTCTATTCCACTTGACAGTTTCATTATTTTTGCCCAATGATTTTATAACAATGGGAGAACTGAATCTATTGTGTATCCCTAATGCCTCTGTTGCTCCCATAGCAGCCAATGGAAAGGCGGGATGAACGACATCCCATGCCACCTGGCCAGGCAGGCCAGCCTCCTTGGCCGATGGGCTGGCAGATACCTCCGCCTTGGATAGGTGGTGCTATGCCACCAATGGGTGCGCGACCACGCAATAACAGTCGAGGCTCTGACGATGACAGACGCACACCCGAAGTCTTCACCAAAGATTTCTACGGTGAGTGGTGTTTAGGTGGGGTCAGTGCAGAAACTGTAAGGGTGTTGTAGTAGCTGAAATGGTTTGTGCGACTCGCAATGGGGCAGGTTCCGTGAGTTGAGTATTTTGTTGAAATTTTGTCTACACGTGCCGAGTGTGTATTAGCTTGTGGTTGATGTAATTGTCATGAGGGTGAGTTGTAATTAGGATAGCGAAGCATGATAGTCTGAGCAGATTTGGTCTCTGTACTACATGATATGCAGTTATAAGTGGGACCCTGACCTGATAATAGTGGCGACTTAATTCACCTAATTTTTTGTTTCCTAATTTTTCTGTAGGCACTGTCGCTCCTATGAAGAACTAGCACTCTCTGTCATTACTCGTGTTATTTGTTTTGCGGCTTTGTTGTAGACGAACATTGGGGTTGTTCTTTTACAGATTTCCAAATGCACTTTACGAGATGGATGCAAATGTGGAAAGAGTATCAGCGCCAGAACCCGGATGCACCCCCGCCACCAATGCCATTTGGTATGCCGTACCCACCGCCAGGCCAAGACGCCGCATCTCCTGCCGACCGAACCGATGACAAGAAACCCACCCAGGGCAAACCTGAAACTGACAAATCTACCGGTAAATCTGAAATACTGGTGATAACCAGTCTTCGGTGGACTCACCATCATGGATGATCGCCAGATCGCTGCTAGAGTGAAGCTAGATTTTTTTTCTTTGAATAAAATCTCTGCACCTACTGGTTTCGGATTATTTCCTGGAATTAATTTACTGACTGCTTCCTCCGAGACCATTAGCTCATTGGTTTGGCTTGGTTTTACAGACGAGTCGCTTGCAGACAAGTCACAGAAGACGAAGGTACAGCCGGATCCGTTTAGCGAGGAGTCATCGGATGTTCGTAAAGAGAAATCCTCCCGTTCTGCACCAGCTCGGTAAGTGACCCAACAAGTTTTCTGTTTAGGTTCCCGATGGGGAAGCATGGAAATTGTCTTGTGTATGCATTTGCTTTGTGGATGTACCGTAAAACCTGTTAACAATGAGACAAACTTCAGTTCACAACTGGTTGACCCACTATCTGTTCCATTCACGCTTGCTATCTGCTTCCTTAACTCTATAAACTCAAACTTAATTTTACTCCTACAGAGACGACAAAAAGAGCATCGGTGAGAAACGCGCAGAGAAAACCAAATCTATGGATGATCGAAAACCAAAAGCTGATGAGCTGGACTCCACCAAAGACAAGTAAGCTGACTGTTGTTGTTGTGTGCATTTATTCTTCTTGATATGTAAATGTAGCTGTGGTCATACAGTCATCCCCATTGTGACCTCGGTTCAAGGTCGCAGAAGTGTGCTTTAATGTACTGCTAAGTATTTGGCCTTCCATTATTGTAGTTGGTTTCTCTTTTTGGTTACTAGGATCGTGCTCTTTGGCACACTGGTTTATCAATTGTTGATCAACCAACTAAACGTGTAAACTACATCGTCGCTCACCGGAATGGCATAAATGAGAATAAATGTGGTTAGTGTGAGTGAGAGTGCGCAAAATCGTGAGAGATTGATTCTTCACGAGATTCATGGATACAAACGCCGCCTGAAAGATAGTCGTTATTGCAGTGACCTGACTAATCAGAGCTTTTTTGCTATTCATAATGAGAGCTTCCGGATTAGGTCGGGTTTTATTTGTCAACCTGATGGCCTTTGAACAACTTTCTTTGTGGGAATCCCGATTGTGTGGAGACATAAGGTTAAGATGACTATGATCCATCAATGATGGGCAGTCTTAATAAACCCACGATCCGGCATCGTCAAGAGAAACAAAGTGACCTAACATATGATTTTCATGCTTTGAACCCATTTGTTGTTCAGTTGAAGATCAGCATTGGGTTTGCAGACACTAGGCATGTGGGATGCACTCCAGTACTCGTGCTTGAACGTCAGTCATTTCTTTATTCACGCCCCAAATAAGAATTTGGAGTGTTGTGGACCAACAGCTGGTAGTCGATGTTTGGGCACGCATGCACACCAATCTGAAATTACTTCACATTGTATATGGCCTTTGCCGCAAAGGTATTTGCTAATGCTGGCAATCAAACATTGGGGATCCAAGTTTACCTGTCAGAGGTGCTAATTGTTTTTAACCAGAATGATGATGGCATCTCATCCTTGGTCCTTTTACTCAACTATTGTTGGATGAATCGATTAACACATTGCGGCTTCTGCAGAAAGATCCCCGGTCTGCTGCCACAATACTGATCACCAACTATGGTGGTATATTCCAACACGATATTGCCGCTGACTACTCCGCCTGTGACCCTGACCTCGCAATAGGGTTGGTGTCTGGCAACTTTAATTATGCCCATGTTGTTGCCTTTGGTGATGAGATTACGCACATCCTGCGCGCTGAACACGCGTGGAGTGGTGGTCCAGTGCAGCGCCTTGAGAGAAATGTATGCTTTTCTCGGCTTCGGGCTTGTTACAAGCCCTGATAGACGACTTGAGCTTTCTCCTCTTGTGCCCCATCGCATATGCTTGAAGGACGATGAAAATTCAATGCAGAAAAGTGAGACAAGCGTCCGTCGAGCTCAGTTTGAAGCCATCCCTGTGAGACGTAGCGGCGTGCTCTGTGCTGGGCAGCTCTCAATGATACGCTCCCTACTTCAGTCTTCCCATGCATACTGTGACCCGAACCATGGGAGTGCGAATACTTTGTGTGCTGAAAATTGCACCCACACGCTTCGCGCTTGATGTTGTTTGATCAATCAACGGAACTGGGACCCTCACCCGATGGAATTCATTGCTCAACCAAAGCAAGTCTCTGTTTCCATATCTCTATTGGCATAGCTCTGATGTCTCGATAAAAATACCAGCTATTACCGTCACATTCCCAATGCGGTCGGATGAAGATCGTAGTTGCTGGCGTACTAACCGTACTTTTTCTGTACAATGTTGCACATGATACAGATACCTTAAGGCCACTCAAGTATCCTATATGTCAGATTGCAAAATGCGACTGGTCAATACCTTGTCAGGGCCAGAATGGAGCTCAGGGTAACAGGAATGCAGCGGGTAGCGTACGCTCGACGAAGACTGAAGTATACAGTGATTTTTCGCAATTGACGGGGATTCTTGGACCATCGGGACCAGACAATGAGTCTGGTCTGGTCTGGAACAGTCGGATCTGCATGTTGACCCTGCGCCAACGGAGAACTGCAACTACCTCCTGAGTGCAGGCGAGAGGATATAAGTGCTAGCAATACAAAGATGCTTCCCCAGAAAACTGCAACTACCTCCCGAGTGCAGGCGAAAGGATGTTTGTGCTAGCAATAATGATAGATGTATCGGGATAATTCTTTCATCATCAGCTTCCGGCTACGTCTCAGATGGAATGGAATGCTGTTCACTCGGCAACCTTTGCTTCAGAGGAGATCGCACCTTAGCTCAACTACCGAACAGGAATCCGCCGAGGTGTGCGATGTTCGAAATCAAACTAGGCTTTATATACGATATTTGGAACTGGACGAAAGCGCGCATTATTCCGAGATGGCTAATTCACTGCCCGGCCGTGGCCTAGAATTGGCCTCAGTGTATCGTCACTGGTAGTTTGAGAGTAGTTCTGGGAGCTGTGATCGTAACCATGGTCCTATATAACAGATTTGGGGCATCGCTTCATACACGTTAGTGGTGATTGATATACGGAATTTAAGACCAAACACATTCAGTAGAAAATAAAGGCTTTTAAACTTTCATCCTCTTGGTTGTATTGTCTGTGACATTATTCCACACATGATTACTCTACAGCGCAACAAATACATGTACCTCTAGTGTGTGGCAATGAGATAGCAATGTCTGCTTCTTAACAGTAGCGTTTCCACTATGTTCTCTCATGCTGCTAGCTAACTTGATTAGCTGGTCCAAGTCTACGGTTTCCTGTGATCATGCCATGATTTCTGACCAATTCCAGTGATATTGACTTTAAACTTGTAAATGCCTTTTCAATACTAGAGAGGTTGTATAATAACATCTAGTGGTTCCTGGCTTCGTGGAATACGCAGGCTATTGAATGTAGCAAGGAAGCCATAGAAAAAGCAGAGCCAAAACTTGAGTCCTGCTGTGGTTTTTACAAAAAGGTTCTAGCTGAAAACTGAGACATGTTGACCAAACGGTTGACCTTTATACAGTCTTAGCTGTCTCTTGTCAGTCCATCGTGAACAGGTGACCTCTGCAACCACAGTCACCCCTGAAATATGCAGCGACTCATTATTCCACTTATATCTACGTCAAAATCTGCTGTAGAGATAGCCTCAAGAGAAGCGCCCCTCCACCGATATCCAAGGATCGTGTACGCCAAGCCGATGACAAACCAAGAGAGATGGTGACTCTGCGACGCGAGCGAAAGCAAGAGAAACCTGCCTCCTCGGGTACCAAGAGCGGCGCCAAACCATCCGTGAGTGCTCTAAAAATAAATTGCCGTTAAGATCGAGGGTCTCGTGTCCTATTTTTATAAGGCCTTTATCTGAGGTCAAGCCTCGGCTTGTTTATAATCATTGTCCTAATTAATACATGTATCATAATTTGTTTGGTAATTTCGAGATATTATTCGCAAGTGGTAAAGTTGCTGGAAACTTGAGCTCTTTGAACTCCTTGGACCGTCAATATCTGCGGTGTGAAATACCGCTCGGTCAACTATTTCTGTTATATCTGAGGGATTACATCTCCAACCCAGAAAGAATTCTGCTAACAGACCTTCTATTTGGCAGGCAAAGGAAGATGGCAATAAGGCTCAGGAGGAGAAGCCAGCCCCGCGCCAGTCTGCATGGCAGACTCCAGCCGCTCCCGTACAGGCGCCGTCCATTAAACAGAGCCAGGAGGAGGCTGCTGCGGCCGCAGCGAAAGAGGTGAGCCTTTGCACACTGACTGTCCCAACCCACTTCTCGCATATGGCAAAGTTGCCGGGTTAGATACTTGTTTTTTGACCAGTTACGGCTTAGCATGAAGCACCACGCGCAGGCCAGTATCATCGCTCCAGGTTGGGAGTCAGTCAACCTAAGTAAGTTTACACACTACCTGCCGAAATTCGGCTACTCTTATCGAGAAGGAGAGGTTGGTCTTTATTGGTCTTGGAATGATTTCGGCCTTTATCCACTGGTTGGGACCTCCATTTTTATACCGTAGTTAACCCCAGCGGTAGTGAAGCTCGAACCTGTGATCTATAGGTCTCAAGTCCGGGCTTCTTACCAACTGAGCTATCCTGGCCTCAACACCCCAACCCACGAACACATGGCTTTGTTTTTGGTATACTGATGCCATTTCTGTGTCCCTTTTTAAGCGGAATCGTATTACTGGATTTTCTCACCCTCCCCCAGAGTGGCAGATTAGCGCTTTTATCTCTGGGTTAACCCTTTTCGATATCTCTTGCGCCAAAAAAAACCATACTCATTCTTCTGACGCATATAGTCGCCTTTTGTAGAAGGAGAATATGGCACCGCCAGCACTAAAGTCGGACGCTCGGGAAGTCAGGTCCAAAGTCAGTCCAGTCTATTCAGACAGCGAAAAACCACCCGTAAAGCGTCCAAAAGAGGACCGTCCACTACGTGATGACTACAGGTCAGTCTGCCCTGCCCATTAAGTCCGCTGTGTCTATAGGGCCCCAGCTCTGTATCATAACTGTTTCCCTCTAGACACAGTACGACAAAAATCTGAGACACCTGGCTGTTACCCATCCTTCGGTTACTTGAACCATGCTGCCATCCGTAGAAACGATTTCAAGTCTTCCCCCATAACATTATGCCCAGTCATGGCATATACAGTGGGGCCCCTTACCCCATAACATTATGCCCAGTCATGGCA
>Ga0224501_10002564_pt1 | contig 14303 bp, 14 predicted proteins | sample SF_Oct11_sed_USG_4_FD_169105 | JGI IMG/M metagenome (GOLD analysis project Ga0224501, IMG submission 169105) | Sediment microbial communities from San Francisco Bay, California, United States - SF_Oct11_sed_USGS_8_1 | ecosystem: Environmental > Aquatic > Marine > Sediment | place: USA...
GGGGGAGGGGGAGGGGGAGGGGGAGGGAGAGGGAGAGGGAGAGGGAGAGGGAGAGGGAGAGAGGTGGTCTGTAGATGGTTAGTGAGCAGAGCATCATCACTGCAAGTGCCATTAGAAATGTGACCACCTACATCAATCATCAACCAGTGCTAAGCGTAAATGTGATTAAAGACCAGGTTAAGCCCATCCATTCAAACAGCTGAATTTACAATGAGCTACTCTACACTAGCAAGGGCATATAAGGGATTACATTATTTCTTATAAATAAACAAATAAGATCTGTTTGGAATTACTTCTCCTACATGGTCAGCAATGTGTCAAGATGGAGATAACTGAGCACAAATTCCCATAATTCAATGATTGGAAAACTGAACTCAGGGTGGGAGACATTCATATAGGGGAGAGATGGGACTGTCAGGAAAGGTAATTATGAAATTAGGGGACATTTACACACAACATTTAGGGGTAGAGCAAGAGCGGCTATTAAAGAATGTTTCTAATTACTAACGGGAACTTTCATGTCCCAAAGACTCTTCTTATGCTGCAATGGAAATAATAGGAAAAAATAGGTTAGATTAGTTGCTTGCTACACACAGTCATTGAATTGGGCACTATGAACGGCACTTTATGCACATCCCATGAGTGTGGTCATAGAAAATAGCTCTACGGGTAGCTTTACTGTTCAAACTACACATTTAAACTCCGGGTGATAACCAGTGTGATAAACATATGATCATAGTACAATAACAGTTACATGCATGAGTAGGAATTGAGGAGTTTCGCTTTGATATGTGAAACAATGACAAAGATCCTTCACCTAGATTTAAGCAGTGGAAATGCTCTCAATGTATGGTATGTAAAAGTAAGCAGCATACCTCCTTGGAATCTTCCACACCATCTGCCTCAGACTGAGATCGAGTCGAGTCAGTTGGATCTGGCAGATTGCTCATCAACAACTCTGCTGCTCTCTATGAAAATAACACTTTATTTGTATTCAGACATATACAACAAGGGCACCATCCACCAGATGCTTAAGTCTCGCTCGCTCCATGGCAAACAATAGATAAAAAATTATCACCCCTTCGAAGAAAACGTAACGTAGTTAGTTTCTGAGAAGGGGTCTAGTTCAACAGGGGTGCCGATACCACCCAATGCTAAGCCTTTCGCGAAACGTACCTGGCTACAGCGGCGCGTGCCCAATGTCCGATGTACGGAGTGGCTGGGAAAACGGAATACGCTACACTTGGGGCGGCAAGCGAGCGGATAGATCCCACGCATCGCGGCATTAAGTTGGTCTGCCGTTAGTGCCTGCTTGCTCGAAGTATGTCCAACACCGGTGTGAGCCAGTCAGCGGTTGTTGCGATGTTCGTGTAAAAAATTCTTCGCAAGCGCTGAAGGTCGTTGATAGCTGTAGGAACGCAGCACCATTGCTACTGACTGCCGGTGGTAACAACAGTATGGTTAGAGGTCAAGGACTAGAACCAATTGGCTAAAGCCCGCGGGCTCAAGCTAAGCCCGTGCGTGCGCCGCTTGGCATTTCCGACTGTTGATTTTCATAGCGTTTGGCTGGCCCCGTAGTTTCTTTCGAAGGGGTACTCTCTTGCCATACGCTGCCAATGGTACCCACTGTTCGTTGGGAGGGGTAGTTGCTTGCGATAGGTGATGTGGCATGGCTGGTATTTAGCTTCTGCAAGGATGATTGGTTTAGCCGCAGGGAGGGCAGTTCGAATACCTGAGCCTGAACCTTTACATTACAGGTTAGACTATCTATTATTTTCTAATAGTAGTGCAAAGTTAACATCTCAAATAACATTAGAAATTTTCAGCACATGAAACAGGCACTATTGGTGCGCTGCAATCCTATCAATGATTCACCATGCAACTTCATGTTTCCCAAACTGGGAACGACCAGCTGAATGGTAGTAGTAGTCCATCAATAAAGCGCTGCCCAAATTTTGCTGAGTGTATCTTCAGTAGTGTTCAGTATGACAGCTACACCCAACAGTTTTAGGAACTCTAACTATGGCGCGACGCATGAATAACAAGGTTTCACACATTCGACTTTTTGCCATGAAGCTATTACTCATTTACTCTACCATACCTTTGCATCTGTCGCTAAATCTGTACCAGCATCTGGGTTTGTCTCCAGAATATTCTTGGCGATAACTCTGGCTTGTTCAGTCAGAACATTCAGAAACTCTGTCTCTGACAGCTGAGAGGCAGTGTCACTAGTATCGGCTGTAATGTCAGGTGATGTAACAGTTAGCCGAGTCGCGTATCAGCCACGGGTGTTTTCTGATTGTTCAAATACTTTCTGCACTTCAAACTGGTACTGATACTATTGATAGCATCCTACTGGTAAGATACTGGTATACATACTGGTAAAATACTGGTAAGATACTGGTAAGATACTGGTATACATACTGGTAAGATACTGGTAAGATACTGGTAAGATACTGGCAAACTTTGATCTTTCTCACTGGAACTATAATAGCGAAGCAACTTTAAAAGATTTAGCCAAAGGTTATAATAACTAAAGAGATAGGAATTAGAAGAGTACCTCTGGGAATGAGGATTGGGGTTCTACCATCGGAGTGCGCAGGGATAGACACTGCGATCTCTGACATAGGACTCTCGGTTGATTTTATGGGACTGGGAGAGTCAGCTGGCTTATCACTCATTAGGAAGGTTGGCTCTTCTAGCAGGGTAGCTAAAGACAGGACAGCATAGAAAGACAGACAGACACACAATCAAATGGAAAAAAGCCACCTGACAGTACATTGTGTTATTTTAGAGAGTCATTATAAGGAAGAAGAGTTGAAGATAAAAGGCAAAAAATTAGTCTTTACTATGGAGTTTTTAAGACTGTATGTTTAGTTAATCAAAAGAGGAAGGATAAACAAGCTGGTTACTACTATTATGTGTAACAGGCCAACAGAAAAAAAGGTCATATGTGTACATAGCTACGCAGGTACAACTGTATCTAAGTTTTGGCGACAGTATTAGATGGTCTAAAGTAGTATGAGGCGTTACCTATTCTGTCGACTCTTGGAGGCTCAGGAGGAGGTGGTGGGTTATAACTGAATGTAGAGAAGGCGCCCGCCGGATCAAAGTCGCCAAGCGAAGGAGAAACTGGTGGAAAGATCAACCCATTAAGCAACTCATACAGAATTATATAGAGTAGGACAAGCTGTAAAACGGGATCAAACAAAAATGCTTAAAACGGAGGCAGAAATTTAAGCTGGCTGGATTTAGGACGGGTGCTCAACAAACAAAGCAGAAAGTGCATGATATCTGTGGAGTCACATACCATGGTGATGCGGGATTTCCACATACGAATCTTTGAAAATCAAAACATTATGACACAACATACAACAGGCGCAAATCTCTGACTATCAATAACCGTTAACTTTACCGAAGATTCAATTCAGAACTGCAAATCCAACAGTTTAATTTTGAAAAGTAGTTTTTGTTTTTTTTCGAATCCTTGATACCGGGTAGATAAAAGGTATGGCATTCATTTGACTAGCAAAGAGATTGCACCCACGCGCAGAAATAAACACGGTGAAAAAGTGAGGCTAGCAGACAACTCCAGTGAACAGCATCACTCATTCTTACCTTTTATCAAGGCGTTTGGATCTACATAGTTCAAATGGGATTTGGGATACAGGGTACAATCACAATGCAGCGGGAGCAATAAGCTTGGTGCATATACTAGACAACACTCGATCTCCATATACGTGATAGCGCTCACTGTCGTACTATCTAATGCCTACTTCAAATGGCCGAATCTGAAGGGGCACTTTTCAGCACGCCATGCTAAGAGCATACTAAAAGGTATCCAGCAGACGAAGGTCATGCTTTGATAAAGCTAAAGTGGGATTGGCATCAATGCCATGCTATATGCCCTGGCTCACACCAGAGACCTTGCCTGCGATCTCAGCACAGCGTGCTGAAGGGTGTACTTCCCGATTCGGCCGTTTGAAGCAGGCACTTACAAGATTTCAGATTGCACTTACAAGTAGGGCACATACAAAATTTGCTGATCTCAGTGGAGTTATGGTGCTCTTTGCTGTCCATAGTTGCCATTCAACCAAAGGTGTGACCGGAATTAAAAACTGGAAATCGAGGTTTACACCGAACCATGATGTGGGTGAAGCGGGTCGGGAAGACTCTGGCACAAATCACAATTACAAATCATTGCTGCTGGCATACTAGTCAGCTGCAGTTTGGGTCACAGCATTGCTTTAGGCAAATCTTCCTTTTCATTTGGTGTTTTGGTCGGGACTTGGTTCAGGAGTTAAGTGAAGTTATTTGAGAGTTCTCTTTTAAAAGAGAAAGTTCAGAAATATTTTAAGTAAAACTAAAACCAAGGTAGTATCTACTGTTATTTGATAGACAGATCATCTTTGTGTGTGATGTATATGTCCCTGGCTGTAGCTTTCAGAGTACGACAGTATGTATTTAACTAACAACTGATCATGGAGCAACTTACCTTGGCGTGCAGTGATTCCTTTGGAATAAGGAACATTTCCTTCATAGCTGGAGTGGCTAGCTCGGCTTCTTCGCGATATGTGTGACATCATGGATGCCACCGATTTTTTATCATCCTCAGAATCTAGACCAACTGTTAAATAGGCAAAGATAGATCAATCATTGATTAAATTAAAAAAGAGAACAAGTGTTGTGCGAGGTTTAAACTTTTTGAGCTTTGTGAGCGAGGGTTAGCTTGTCATTAAAGTTTTGCAATTAGTTTGTTGATCGACAAAGCTTTGACTGAGCATTCTGATTAATAGGGTGAGAAAATCTTAAAATCTGTGACATACACTTATATGAGATAGTAACATAAGACTAGCCTTGGTTAAGTAAATCCACACTTGTCAGCAGGCTATCCTCGTCTTCACTCTCGAGCTTTACTGAAATTTTGCTCTCCTGACTGGCAGATACAGTACGTGATACTGGTGCCTTTCGGTTCTTTGTTGGAGGAACCGGAGAGGCAGCTGCATCTAACGCTCCGATAGCGGCAGCGAAATGGGAGGGATCAGAAGGTGGCACAGTAACAGTTTTTATAGCTGGCTTAGCTGCATTCTCAACTTTCACCGATATTTTCTCTACTTGAGAAGGGTGAGAAATATTCAGGTTCTCTTCCACAAGTATTCTGTCTTTGATTGAAGGTTGGGAAATCTCTGCATTGCCTTCTGGTGGAGGCTGGGATATTTCTGTGCTTTCTTCAGGCGGTGGATGGGAAACCTCTGTGTTGTGTCGAGTGGCAGTCAGAGATTGACCGTCTGAGTTAACTGTGTGAGATGTGAACCTCGTTGTGAGACGACTAGGAACGGGCGAGCCCCTCGTCGGTGAATTGCTTTCTTCGCCGCCTGTTTTATCTCTTCTGATGATGTCATCAATAGTAACATGAGATGAATCATCCAAGACGCTGCCTTCTTCCAACGGTCCATGCGATATCACCTCATCATTGTCATCAAAGGCAACTTGTAGAACTCTTGCTGGAATGGGGGCTGGTAGAGTCGACTCAGCAGGATCATTTTCACTGGCCGTCTTTCGTCTCGTATCCACAGCGAGTCCAGCAGGAGTACGATGGAATCCATCAGCACTTCTCACCACTCCAACTATGTCATGCCCTTTGCGTTTGTTACCAGCTATACAAGCGAATACTGGGTTATGATCATTAGCATGAGATTATAAGCATTAGAATAATAACAATTAGGCAAATCAAGCAGAGCCCTATTTATTTTGTTGGGGAGCCAGTGTAATAGAATAGCAAAACCAATAACATGAACGTCTATTTTGAAGAGCCGATGGTGTCAAAAAGGTTCTGCCCAACCTTTTCTCAGCGGATTTGAAAACACTAGGGATCTATCGGGTTTAAGGGTGGTATGCAATGTTGTATACTGTACCCCATGTATTAATAAGCTATGTACCGGTGGGTGTCAGTCATGTTACAGGGGGAAACAGGCATGTACCGGACTGTTGCAGTCATGTATGGGTCTATGACAGTCATTCCCGGGTCTGTGCTCTTGAAGTGCAAAAATATAGTTCTCAGTAAATTTATTTGTAAATCATAGTCATATGTCGTGATCCTTGAGTTTCATGCACCGTTTTGGCGAATGAGTATACCTGATCTGGGTTTAGGCATCAGATGGGTAGGAAGTACCCTAGGGGAGCTTCTGCCCAGGCTTCTGTCAGGGTTAACATCCAGTGCAGCTATGTTAAACTCTCTATAAGTGTTTTTAAGCCCAGCATTACCTGGTTCTACAAGCATGTTAGGTGGCGTAATGAGAGTTGTTCTCTCATGCACAGCAAACTAATGTTATGAAGCCAATTCTAGAAACGTAAGCAATGAAACAAAGAATTTGTGTGTTTTACACAAGAGGCCTAATTCAAAGAACAGCTGGAATTTAAAAAACTCTTTGGGCCGAGTTTCTAGCGATCATTCAATAAAAATGCTGTCTTTTGAATTGCACCACGACCGACAAATTTATACTATGATATAATTGGACTTTATTGGTACCATTAGCATCTAGTGTATACTCGGTACACGTGTCCATGATTGGTACTTACTGAGTTATCAATACTTACCCTCCATCTGATAGGTTCTCACAGAAGGAAGTGACTGTAGTGACTTGGATAGTTTGCTCTTATTGAGTGAAGACTCCGCCTCATTCTGATCGCCATGGAGACTGAGCGCAGACTGTCGCCAACTGGAATACTCTTCATCCTCATCAGCTACAATCACATGACTGGGTCATCAACAATCAGCGAGTCCCGGCAACAGAAGCATGGCATGTCAACATTGCGTTTTTCAATGAGACAGCAGCTGCTCACACCGGAAGAAACTCATAGCTACAGAAAAAGCTCAACGATTTAATCTGCCTTCTCTGTTGGTTACCTCAAAGCTTCAAGAACTCGGTTTTTATTTAATGTCCCATATAGCCGATTGTATGAAATTATAAAAAGCTTTGAATTGATTCCTCTGAAATAAGGGTTTATTTGTTGTATTAATGGTGTACTTGTGAAGTACATTGTCAAGAGAAATTATTGTTCCCCAACAAGGATTTTCGAACCTCAATACTAAAAGCTAGCTGGTTAATGGAAACATAGCATTTATTGACTTTCAGTAAACAAATTCAGACTATAATACTGTTTGAGTGTATGTACCAACCCTTTACAGCTTAGGTCTACAATACATATCCAGTAATGTATTTACATTGTTAGAAACCATTTGCTAAGGGAATAGGCCCTAGTATATACGTATAACATCTAAAAAAGGCTCTAGATGTGACCATCTCCTGTTACCACCCAAAGTGCTCCCTATTTAAGGGTATTGTGAATTGAGACAAGACTAACATTCCGGAAGGGGTGGGGGTAAAATCATGAGGGTTTGAGTGAATTACTGAATAGTTTGTGATTGTTAACACACCATCTGGATCTGAGCTGTAATAAAGACAATAATCCTTCGGTCAGGAGAATAAAACGGATGCAGTTAGGAAGTCAAAGTATAACAATCCGACAGTTTGGGAAAAGATCATAAATAAAAATATTGTGCAAAGCATGGCGGCCAGCCCAATGGGTGCGTAGATCAACCCTATGGCTCTATATAGAACAAATGAGAGGCTCTAACTATTTATAGGCACATGCTGGTAATTACTTGTCCCTTGTCCTGGTAGTATCCATTCATCGAGCTGTTGGCAAAATGTGAACAGTATCAATTAAGAGCTGTGAAGCTTAACTTAACTCTTGCTGGCAAATCTCACAATTAGAGCATTAGTTTTGTTATTCCCAAAAGCAATCCAGTGCAAAACACCCTTTGAGTAAATAACAGACCGCACCATCAAACGAAATTACATCCATTTTGCTCAGTCACAACTGGTGCAGTCACACATTCAGTACAAACATCATAACCGCATTTAGTGGAGAAAGTAACCAATGTGTGTTGAGATGTTACGCTGGGGTCATTCCACATTGACTCATAACACAACTCCAGTACATTATAGTTACCAAGCGATGGAGCAGCAGAGGGGGCTTGCGAGCTTCGTCGAGAGAAAGGCGAAACCTTACTGCCCCGAAAACCACCGCTTATTGATAGCAGGGTGGCCTGCGGTGTGGGCAGCTTGAGATTGATAGCTATCTGTTCACCTGTTAGATCGGGTATATCTGGTTAGCTGTAGCAGTTATATCAGAATATTCTGTATATGGGTTACTAACTCATCTGAGGGGACTAGCAAAGGCATGAGAAACTGTAAACGTTTTACAGTATTGGCTGATTTTATAGCTTACCCATTTGATCAGTCTGACCAATAGGAGGCAGAACAGCGTTAGCTGAAGGGATAGCGTGACCCTGGTGTGATGAAGCACCCGGATGAACTGGAGGTAGGCGGGCCTTGGCCTCGGCTCCCCAGGCATCTGATCGATCAGAATCCGATTTTACTACAACAGAGATTAGTCACTTTGCAATAATACAAGGTGGGAAACAGTACTCACAGTATTGTTACCTTGTTTTGAACATCCACTGATTCATGAATTCCCAGCATTTGTAAAACATGTTCTCCCATATGGTCTAGTGGTTAGAATTGCTGGTTTTCACCCAGGCGGCCTGGGTTCGAAATCCCTCTTTGCTGACTCACCAGATCCGGTTGCCTCCGAGTATGCATTTCTGCCAACTCCCCGAGCTCCACGGAATCCCTTTTTGTTTGCCTTCGGTGCAGCGATGGGAACAAGGCCTGAAGCATCGAACGCCACCGTGGAGACGGTAGGCATAGGGGGATGATCGAGAGCAGACTGTATTGCCTTCATCATATCAAACTCCATCAATTGGGCAGATGCCTCCACACGGGCCCGCTCATCTGAAGCCTGCTCAATCACTTCCTGATACTCCTACAACCCATGATCTATTCATCTATTTCATAACGATTATGATAGTAGCCACTAACTGGCAGTTTTAGCGATTCAGCCAAAATTTAACAATGTCTCCATCCAGTTAAAAACCCTCTGTTATACTTTTTCGAATGCAACAGTATCAATGGCGACCTGATGATCGAATCACAAAAAAAGCACACTACTCATCATGATGGCCTCTGAATATCAAGAAAGTATGAATTTAATAACACACAGTAATGTGAAGTGTTACTACATGGCAAAACTTGTAGCTCAAGAGTTCAAAAGACGGACTATCTTTGGCACATCACCTTTTGTTTTCTGATAGCATGAGTGATTGCACTCTTCACCAGTAACTCGGTCAGTATACTCTCCTTTACGTCACTCTCCAGCTCAGAGTATTCCATCTCGGCCGCCACCATAATACTAGTCACCTTAATTGACCCATGACTTAGTTGTGACGCTTCTGTTCCTGGTCGCTTCTCCTCACCAACAACTTGAAGATGAATTGATAAATAAGTGATTCTGTGGGAGAGCACACACTCATACTCCACAACAGGAACGATGTGCTTCATATGTATAAGAATTTCTCTAGCAGCATGGGCATGGTGAAATATATACAAGTATAGGATGAACAGTATCAACTATAGACACGGAATCCGTATTACAAATATATATACACCCGCAGAAAACAAAACCATCGCAGTGAAAAAGACATCAATGACAGAGTAGACTCCATAGCCAACGAAGACGCATTCATCACACTCAAAGACCACAAACCAAACTTCACAAACAAACCAGCCTGTCGATTAATCAACCCCACCAAATCTGAGATAGGCAAAATCACCAAGGTGTTACTCGACCGAATAAACCACAAAAACACCAATTTGCACAAATTCAACCAATGGAAGAACAGAACACCAGTAATCGATTGATTTAAAGCCGTCGAAAATAAGCACAACCACACCTTCATCAGCTTCGATGTTGTAGACTTCTACCCGTCAATCAGAGAAGAACTCCTAAACAGAGCATTCCACTGCGCATCAGACTATAACATCGCGACTGAAAAACGCAACATCATCATTCATGCCAAAAACTCCATACTTGTTCATAAAAACTAACCATGGAAAAAACAACACCCTGTTTGATGTCACAATAGGCAGATACGACGATGCCGAAATGTGCGAGTTGGTCGGAAGCTTCCTGATGTCACAACTACAACACCTTAACATCAACATCAAGCTGAATAAAGGCACCTTCCTTCCAAACACAAAGCCAGACACCATCCTTCAGTACGTCCTCCGTGAAAGCAACCATCATATAACTACAGCAAAACATATAACCACCGGCATCAACAAACGTCTGGCCAAGACACGCCACAATACCAAAAAGCACTCAACGAAAGCAGATACAAATACACCCTACACTAGGAACCAACTTCGAATACGACAAGAAAAAACAGAAAGCGGAACAACACACTTTGGTATAACCCCCTCCCCCCATTCAGTAAAATTGTCAGCACCAACATGCATCGGACGCAAATTTCTCAGCTTCATTGACAAGCATTTCCACAAAGACCACAAACTCAGAAAAATCCTCAACCGCAACACAATCAAGATCAACTACAGCTGCATGAACAACATCAAGCAGACATGGTTGGTCACAACAGATTCTAAAGTCGCACGACACTAGCAACACTCCGGCAGACACCAAGGCCAATGTAACACGCAACTGCCGACAAAAGAGCACATGCCCACTCAATGGAAACTGTTGACAATCATTGGTCATTTGATTACCAAGGCACCGTCATAACGCTACACATACTTACATTGGGCTCACAGAAAACGAGTTTAGGGCACGATATCGATATCACACCGCATCTTTCCCTCACCATAAACACTGTAACTCAACATAACTCATCAAATACATCTGGACACTGAAAGGCAGCAACGTCGACCACTCAATTTCCTGGCGCATCTTCTCCAAAAAGCCACCTTATAGCAGCTCAAACAAAAGATGCAACCTTTGCATCAGACAGAAGACCCTAATTATCTGCCATCCCCAATTATCAACGCTTAACAAACGAAATGAACTTGCATCAGCTTGCCGACACAGAAAAAAGACACTATAGTGTGCACCACGTAAACCCATTATGAACTGGCTAAAGTCTGCTTTTGTTTTGTCTTATGTCATCCTTTAATCACCTCACGCATTACCTAACTGACACCTTCCTATATATTCTCATATAGTCATTTAAATATTTCAGTATATTAATATTTCCTGACGAGTGAAGGCATTCACGAAACAAGCCTGTCGAGATAAAACACGTAATCTTGTTTTCCTCCACGATACGATAGTATAACACTATGCGCTAACATATTGAGCACTGTACCACGGAAAGATCGATCAGTAAACCAAATCTATGCCGGTGAAAACCTGATAGAACTAATTAAATAGTTCTCTTGGCCATCAGCTGTCTCCTTCAACTTGGATCATGATACCTCCCAGGGGAACACCAGAGCAAGCAGAAATGAAGCACCTACAGCGCCATTCTCAGCAAAATTACCTTCCATGGTGTGTTCTTCTTGAATAGTAGTGTCCTGACCTTTACTTCTAAAGAAGGTATACCCGTCAATAGTTCCAGGAGCATAAAGCCATTGACGGAGTATTCGATACGGTAGCGGAATTCCTGATATCTCATAGTCTGACTTCTTCTGGCCCAATGACTGCTTGATGAATCCTACAATGAGAACAACTACATGTACGATCAAATAAACCACCAGTGCTTTATGCTCTGGGTAAGCAGAAATTGTCTGTATTCTAGTAAGGGCGCTAGTCACTCCAGTTGCAGAGTTGTTTAGCGACTCCACCTGAAATGTATAAAAGCAAATTGGGTTGAGTTCAACCAAGAGAGATCGAGTTCTATGAACTGCAATCATTACAACAGAAACTCAACAAACTGTGATCAATTACAAGCTACATACTACCTAAGCAAGGGATAAAAATAGATGAAAGAGTTCTTCAACAATGAATTCAAAGTACGGGACTTAAATACAAATTTAATATCTAGGGCTCAACCGAATCACATCCCTTCCATTTTCATACAACTATGCGTTTGCTTGTTGGAGTGAGAGTTGCGGAAGTCACGCTGACTGCACTAATACTAGATTGGTTATTCACATGGATGGGGAAGTACAAAAAGGTAATAAAGTCTGGTTTGTTTGGCCATCTGATTAATTAATTTAAAACAATATTCCATTCATTCATTTTACCTATCAGAGCATAATAAAAATCCTGAGGGATTCATCAACTGCAATATAGTATGTTACGCATTGTTGAAACAACAGTCTATAATTATGTATACACATGTTTGTGCTGCCACTACAGCCTAATTACATTGCACGACCCAATTTCCTGTAAACATAACATATGTAATGACTCCACAACCCAAAATTTGATTATAAATGAAAATTCTCAACCAACTCGCTGTGTCAAATCCGCATTCTACCTTTAAAATGCTTACCTTTAGTTGTGATTTTATCCAGTAATGAATAGTCCCAAAGCTTTGACCAGCTGCTGAGGTAACGTTTTGCTGAGAAGCCAGGTTTATATTGACGTTCATAATAACGCCTGGAGTGATTGTGAGTAAATCCTAGATAAATGTCATGCTGATCAGTATCTGACTCGGAAAGAAACGACTAAAACAAAATCAGCATATGTTATGATCTCAGTTTTAGTCCTTTCTCGTGCAAATTTCATTCTGCTTCTTTTGTGAAAGGTCATAAATCAGAACACTTGGGGTATATTTCACAGGTATTAGACGACTGGCGACAAATTGGTGAATTGTGTTGAAATTGTTAGGATTAATGGTTTATCATGATATTCATCGCAAATGCAAAATAATAAGATACCAATTACAACAGAAAAACGCAATGTACCTTAGAAGCGCCATAAGCGAGGATAGATTTAGCTAGATCATCTACAGTTCGTAGTTTAAGTTCATCCGCACTATGGGCTAATCTGTTTCTTCTTCGACCAGCCCGACGTTTCCGGGCCATATCTTCAGAGAACAGCAGTAAGGCCCCTTTACGCGTGGTGAATGTCTTGGGTAAGTATACTTCTGAGTGTCGCTATAAATCAATCAAAGCTAGTTGAGAACAGTTCTAACAGAAATCTTCTCTCTCCAACTCTACCGTTCTCACCAAATCTAGTATCACCAATCACACTAGCATGATTCATGGTCAGACTTAATCAACTATCCAGCCAGCAATCTTATATCGGCTGAATAATGTCATCATTTCCAAACGGCATTTCATGTGCTCTACACAATCAATGGCAGTCTATCTAATCATACATTGAATGCTCATCCAATGGAGGCTAGAAACGTACTTATCAGGGGATTCACCAGAGAATTGACACATGAAGTGATCGCAGCATATAATTATTTGTCTAGATGTCGCTGGTGTCTGGCTTCCAGCAGCTAGTAATATGTGCAGCGGGAATGAAGTGGGTCAAATCACAGTGGCATACGAACAGTGTTCATATGAAAAATGCCCATTGGTAATCTAACACAGATTTACATGACAGGCTCTGAGCTGGAGAGGCCTCTACGTATAGCTACCGGTTTCTTTGAAAAAAGAAAGACGGTGTATAAAACTTGTGACAGCTACAGAAGGGATCGCGCATGTCGTTCTTTTAATCATTGTTTTTAGAATTTTGCAGAATGAGCGGCACTAACAAAACACAGTTATGTCCGTTGTGAAACTGAGAATTTCTTTGAGATGAGGTCATTGGCCAAGAGGCTATGAGGTCATTCGCCCATTGGTCACAAGGCCATGTATTACGGATTAACTGTGTGTGCCACACAGAAAGACTTACCGTTTCAAATGATGCGTAGGATCTGGGACTGAAGTCTGCAGCTTGGGTTGAGGGAGGTACCTGAATACTGTGTGATGGCTTAATGGGAGGTAGAGGTGAGATCGCTCGAACAGGCTCATGCCAAACTCTGCGTGGATCTTCGAGCCAGTTATAGTAATCCTGCAATATACAATCACTGAAAATCACCCACCAGAAGCTGTGGCATCAGCCCATTATCAGGGGCACTTATGGTATGCTTCTCCCTTCCCATGCGGTTTATACTAAACAATATCAACTGAACAATCCCATGCGTGTCCTAGGCTCTCGTAAACTCGTTGGTAATCACATAAGAAATTGTAGCAGGGTGAATCAGTTGCAGATACTGATGATATTTTAGTATGAAATTCCCCGTCAATCAGCCATGGAGAAATAAAGTTGCTTCGGTAATATGATTGAGCCTGTCGGTGCTGATTCAACCAGCAATAACCAGTGAATGAGTGATTCACGTTATCTACTTGTTGTACGTATAGACAGCTGAGTAGCGCGAGCCTACG
>Ga0224501_10002567_pt1 | contig 14302 bp, 9 predicted proteins | sample SF_Oct11_sed_USG_4_FD_169105 | JGI IMG/M metagenome (GOLD analysis project Ga0224501, IMG submission 169105) | Sediment microbial communities from San Francisco Bay, California, United States - SF_Oct11_sed_USGS_8_1 | ecosystem: Environmental > Aquatic > Marine > Sediment | place: USA...
GCTCTCAATCAAAAATCCCTTGAAATGCTCCAACACGGCCGGGAATTGAACTTGGGCCACAGAGAGGACAGTCAGTGAGATACATTCATTCAGGTGCCATACAGGTGCAAAAAGAAATCCGAAATCCTTCTGGTATGCCTGTCCCATGGCTATCAATGATCTAACCATTTACAATGAGCCACCCATCACGCGCAGTTGTAGAGCACAACATCGTCATTGAAAATTAGTGGGAAAGAGCCCGGAGGCTCAACAAAAAGACCAACCAAACCCTACTACCAGAAAGGGCACTAGTGGAGATACTGGCCTACCATGAAAAAAGCGAGATTAAGTCTTTGGGTGAGCGGTGATTTAAATGAATAAATAGAAATAACAATTTTTAAACAGATAATCAGCGAGTCTTGAATCTTTACAAGAGTGATCCAATGAACAAAAACTACCAAGATACAATAGACACCCAACACCACTATATATGTACATGATTAACCAATATCACCTTTCACCCTGGGTTCACATTGGTGACACGCGCCTTACCTAAGGATGGCCCTTTTGTACCAGTCCGCCACTTCCCACGCTTGATCCATGTTGAGGGATTCACTGTCTTTCAGTAGGCTTTCCATCAGACTATCTCCTGTAGAGCACAGATAGTTTAGGTGAGCTGACTTTCTGGCATCTCATCCCCATGTCAGAAAAACAATTCCCATGCCAAGGCTTTTTTGCATATGTGGTGGTGTGGACAAAGAGAGGGCTTGTAATCCCTTGGTTTCCTGCCCCGCCATATGCCTGGAGGCCAGATCACTAATCTCTAGCAATGATAATACTGTGACGATAGCAACCTACCACATACTATGATATTCTGGGCATCCCATTGTATAATTTACGGGTAAATCAGGATGATTCTAATGATCTAGATTCTAGCGAGTATGTCACTGCAATAAAACTGAGAGACCTTATACCTGTGAGCCTAGCTTGTCCCGACTCCGCAATCAGTGTAGTGATTCTGATATCTTCCCGGATTATACTTATTTCTATTTCTTGCTGCTCATGACCTCCAGCTCTCCTACAGGCCTGTTCAGCCATCTCCAAAGGTGTGTAACACTCTGCCATATATCTCAGACAGCCAGCATAGTTAGAGGCCTGAAATGATCATTGACCTGGTCTGTGAGAATTCAACCTCTAATGCCTTGACATTTTTTGCTTTGACAATTTATAAACCTATTTGCATGATCGCTCATTGGGCAGTGTTCATTGTGTTTACCGTATTGAGGCAGATTCCAAGATGAAAATATTTCTGTGCCAGACAGAGATTGAATTTAGCTCGGCTGATGTCCGTTGAAGCTGCCTCCGATAGTTTATTCAGAGCTTTGTAGTATGGGATATGACCATCTCCAAGCATTCTATGACTGTGAAACATACATAAACACTTTATAATTGAACCTAGTCAAAGAACTCAAACTAGACATCAAAAGACTTGTACTCAACAAGGTCTATTTGCAATATTCTGTTCTCTTGTGTGGAAGACAGCAATTAACTCTTTATATTTCACCATCCAGAGAAAGTGGGAACGTCCCTCTGATCCCCAACATGCAATATTGTCACCCTTCCGAAGTTAACGTTGGTTAACTTAGGTTAGGGGTTCTAATTCAGGCGTGAAAACTTTTTTTTATTTATTTTTTTTTGTGTGAAAATTACCATGCCTGAAGCGCGCAGACTTGCAGCCAAAACCGGTCACTGCCAGAACGATTTTTTGACATGAAAAGATAGCTAAATGACTGAATGTTGTAATAAGCCCATCGGGAAGGCCAGCTGAGACTGTTAAAAGGGCTAACAAAAGGTTTCAAAACGCAAAACTTTGAAGTTTTTCCGGCCCGTTCTTTGACATTGGAGGTCGTTACGTTCACAAATGTCACCCCACCCCATTCACAAAGGTCACTTTTGTTCACAAATGTCACCCACCCTGGACGTTCACAAGTATCATTTTTGTTCGCAAATCTCACCCCATTCACAAATGTCACTCTTGTTCACAAATGTCTCCTAGTTTTTATTTTCAGGAGTTGGCCCATGGTTTGGATAACAAAACGAGTTTCAACCTATTTGATAGGGTTTAGGAAAGATTGCATGCATTGATAGAGATTTTCTTCATCCTATATACATGCCTACATGGTCTCCTTGAGCATGTGTGTATGACTGTTGGCACTAAAAAATGTTAGTTTCATCTACAAGGCTACATCTCCAAAATTTTCAATAGTACCAATGATTTTGATATTTCTCACTGTAATTACCCCCTCGAATCATCCCTGAAAATTACTTGATCCACACCCCTCTAAAATTCTGTTTTTAGCTCAGACGGAAAGCTACGTCTCCAATCTGGCTATATGGACACGCAGAAGGCTAAATTGCCAGATTATGCGCACTGTTGATCAATTGCCTTGTTTGTACACAATACACAAGTTGACGCATATAGGAGCAAAGGAAAATCTCCAAGTAGTTTTCTCATTTTAGGAAATTGTGGTAACATAAGTGATCGATTCCATGCTAAGCTGGCTTTAGCTTACAGATCATGCGCTCCTCGAATTCAGGAAAAATACCAAGTGTTTATTTTAATATAGTCCAGGAAGACCAATTTCTGTATATTAGGTGTTCTGCAGCAAAGCTGATCTTGGCTATATCATAGAAGCATAAACGTACAACGAAGCGAGGTACACAAACGTAATAAGGTGAAACATTGTCTCAATGAGCTCACTCAAAACCCCATCAATATAGTATTGATCCCATTTCTGGGGTAACATATATACCACTACTGATTAACTGACACAATCTGCAGAGTTTCAATTTTAGGCGTGACCAATTGGGCTCAGCGTTATACGTATATTCTCATTTATGTTGGTCACGTACACAGCTTTACACACCAAAGTATCAGCAAAAATTCATTCAATTCATACGCTTGGGATGTTGGGTCATTGCGATGACCATGGTTTAGTCCTAGTCAGTCATGATAGCTCAGTGGGATAGCTCACTGTCTGTCCTCCCCGTGGCCCGGGTTCAATTCCCAGCCATGGCGGAGTATTTCAAGGGATTTTTCCCTGGCTGATCGCACTCTGCCAACACGTCCTGAGCCAGCGTGGCAGAAAATGGCTCAATCTTCCCTCAATGACACCACACAAACTGTGGACAGCGAGGAGGAAGGCCGAAGTTCAACCATGGACAGACAATGGCTGATAGAAATCATACGCTTGGGATGTTGGGTCATTGCAATGACCATGGTTTAGGAACGATTTCATGCGCTCATGGAGCTTTATCTTCACCAATGGTTTTGATAAAAAGCAAAGGTTTCAAGCAATTTTTGTGCAATATCTATGTGCTGACAGTCCCTTATACATGGGATAAAGCCTTCGGATTGTCTATGTCAGGCATTCAGTGGAACCGCACTGGGCAATCTGAAAGAATTCACTGGCAAAATGTAAACAAACATGGGGAGACATTTGTGAACAAGAGTGAAATTTGTGAATGGGGTGGGATTTTTTAACAAAAATGATATCTGTGAACGGCCAGGGTGGGTGACATTTGTGAACAAAAGTGACATTTGTGAATGGGGTGGGTGACATTTGTGAACAAAAGTGACAATTATTGCAAAAGGTGACATTGTGAATGTAACAGAGGGTCGGAAAGGAATCGCCCTGACATTCGTTACAGGAAACTGTGCTAGCGCTTTACCCGTGATTGGGGTGTTGGCAGTTTTCTCAAAATTCTTTCCTTCAGTAGAGGGTTGGGCTTCAAGCGTTTAAGCGAGAGAGAGCGACTCCGAAACGACTAAGGTTATGGGATCTGGGCCACCGTAAGGATTTAGTAATCGAAGTCGGGAGTTGTTTTACCCCGCTTGCAACATGACCGAGTCGGCACAAACCTCATACTTAGCTCTTATTGACCGTTAATTCAAAGGCGTTCTTGTGTAATAAACAAGTTAGGATAGATGCGATGGTAAACATTACATGTGATCCACTGGAACTGTGGACATATGCAACAAAATATGCAATTTGAGGGTTATTGCGCTGACAAGCAAATTCGAAGGTTATGCGGCTGACAATATTCACATTAGTGAGTTATTATGCTGACTATCGGAAAATTAGAGGGTTATTCTGCTGACTGTGTACAAACTAGAAGGTTATTCTGATGGCAATACGGTCACACAAGTGTCATTCAGATAACAATAATATGCTTGTCGGTTTGTCCTAACATATTCTCTGCTGCCTACTGGTCAAGCTCTCAGTCAGCACCGTCGTTCTATGCCAGCCGTGCCATGAGGCCTCCCAGCTGCTAACAGTTGCCGTTACTACTGGGTGGCCTGGTCGTTGGGGTTTTCGTTTCAGGTTCCAGAAAAGTATTCCGTCTTTTTTTCGGAAGGGGTATTGTCCTGCCTACCAATCGATCGTGCGATACCACCATTTGTTGCGGAGGGAGCTGCTTGCAGTAGGCAATTTTGTGGGACTTTGAGAGAGAATAGGAAATTTCATATTACTTGCCGGATGAAATCGATCGCGTGTTCTACTATCTCCTCATATTTAGTTTTTATTTTGCTTCTCCAATCCTCAGTCATACTCGCTGCCCATTGTAATGCCTGGATATATTCAGTGACATGAATAAACACGCGAGAAGGGAGAAGTCAGTGGCAGAGTGATCTTCACCCTCATAGGTTATTCATACCATGGTGATTCAGAGTAAAGTTAGCAAATTTGAGTTAGGAGACGCTTGCTGAAGGCCTGCATACTGAGGAAAATATTCACCAGTAGTGGAAAGTGAACTCACTACCCTGAAATTCTAGTTCAGCTATTTGACCGACCAAACTACCTTGAACCATTTCTTTGGTCTATTGAACCCTGACAACCCCAATTATTAACAGTCATATAGCACAAACCAGGAAGTTCCTATGACTCTTAACGTAAAATATTGGTTGTGACTAAAAACGTCATTATACCACCCCTTCTCAGTACCTCCTTATTGTAGCTGACACTCTCTTGCAGGTACCAGATAGCTAGCTTTTGATCATCCTCTTCAACAATCCTTGCATAGCTACAACATAATGCTGGGTTTACTCTGAATCATGTCGGTGTCGGTATAGCTCAATGGTAGAATGCTGGGCTCGCAACCGCATGAGAATATGGGTTTGAATTTTAATTCTAGCTCGAAACAAAACTATGAGGTGGAGCGCTGATAATGATCCGCTCGCGGTGTACCATGTTAAACTAGAACAGATGAGAAAAATAGGTATCGAATCCGCTGACTTTAAACCGAAGCTATTTGTAAAGCTATTCACTGCGAAAACTGATTTCCGAACAATTGCTAGTAAGGAATGTTCATATGACGTAGGTTTCTCAAATATAATTTTATACATGCATACTGGAAAGCAGCAATTGAAAGGTTCTTGTTGCATGATGCCTTTTGACTGTCACTCTGGGCCTGAGTCAGTGCACTCGTGTACAGTTTCATCGCCTTCTCTAGTCGATAAAGCTTCACTGAACTTCCCAGTGTCTCATCATTGATGCAAGCAAACAACTGGTTGCCTTCTTGTCTCAACTTATCCGACTGACTGGCCATGATTATCCGTGACTGGGAGCCTATCCAAAGAACAACGGAAACGAGAATTGAAATGAGTTTGTTAGAGCTGACAGATAGAGAAGTAGAGCGCCATTCACATTATATCCTATACGGTACACGTATGTATTCAAGAAAACAAGTGAACATATATGTGTGTATGCCTTATCGCTGATTGACAACCTATGCAAGTTGTATGCACATTATATGCCCAACTCCTAATGAGAAGTGCAACATCTTACCAGTTCACATAACGTTTTGAATTATACATGTATTATAAACGGTAATTTATAAACAGTAGTTTATTAAATTAAATACTAGTTAGATATGACTACTGCAAGCACCACTGAACTTATAACTGGCAGTTTGATTTAAAATGTACTGTAAATAATATAGTGAAACTGAACCACAGTCTTATGGCCAGTCCGTTATGACACCTGTTGCCACATACCCAAAATGACAAAGCATTTCTCAACCTCACGACATCGAAACTTTCCTTAACAGGTTAAGGATAAGACTGAATTTTTGTAATAGGTGTGGGATCTGTACAACATCATAAGACTGTGAGTGGTTATCCCAGGACTCAAATCACAAATGGGTTCTAGTTTCTACTCTCAGTTACAGTATTCAGTCCTGCAAGCTTCTGCGAGTAAAATATCATCTACCATAGAGCCAACTCTTACTGTAGAAGCAGCTGTGATAACACAGTTTCATACAAACCTTACTCTCTGCCTTCCTCACACTTATGATTCCGCCTGAGTAGAGAATAGCTACATAAACCGCAACAAGGAACCGGATTAGTATCTGGTTTTCCCACATGGGTTTTCCCAATAACTTTGGGTCAATAAACAGCTCCAAGCTCTTTGTTTGTATCGGCGAACTAGGGTACTAAAGGGTTGGACCCTCCCACACTTTAGTGCCCTAGTGTGAACTAGCTTTATAATAAAATACTACCTTATGAACCTCGTGCACTAGAATAAAATGGTTAGCAACAGATGGTGCAGTTTTTGCTCAATCTAAAAGCCTGGGCAGTGTCAACATTGTGGAAGTTGGTTAGGCCCAAGGCCAATTCCACCCTACCATTGATTCAATGTAAAGCAATGCAAGACCGAATGGGCAGTCTTTTAGAGAACTCCGCTTCTTTCTCATGAAAAGGGCGAGATAGCTTTTTAACCATAACCATAAAACATAGAGTTATAAAGGGAGAATAACTCTATGCCATGAAATGATATTGACTGCCATCAGTTGGGAATCTCCCAGTTTTTAAACGGTGATTCAAAACGGATTGTATAGTATTTTAGAATAATATTCTGTCAGATGAATCAGTAAAACTAGCAGTAGCAGAAAGATTTCCTTACCTTGTGTATAGTCTCGCAAGGGTTTTGAGGCGTAGTTTCAACTGGTAGTTGTTTTATTGACCACCGTAAAACTGAAAACAGGTTAGCGTATAAGCAAGAACGTGATACCTCGTCATTTCTCTATGGGTCGTGTAGTTTTATTATTAGCATGAGTGTGTGTGCGCGTCAATATGTATGATGAATATAACCGGTAAATTTGTTTATGTGCGCGAGATCTCTTTTTTTCTATCCAGTGATTGTTCTATCAATTTGTGTCTCAGTTTATATAAGGAGGGTTTCCGAACATGTTAGCTTTCCAGTTCCTCTCTCAATAGATAGTTAAAAGTTGAAACCTGTATGAATAAACTCAGTAAACGGTATTACAGGTTGTCAAACTCATTAGTGATGGTTAATTTACACGAGGTAGCAGACGCTAGCTAGACCAGCATCTACCTATAGAAAAAAAAGTTGGAGGTTATGCTGTGAAAACGCTGGTCTGAACATGGAGTAAATGAGAAATACGTTGATCTCCACACCGAGTGAACTCAAAATTCGATGAAGCATCATTCCACTGCATCGAGCCAAATAGGTTTATTAAACAAGCTTGTGATGCCAGAGTCGTCTGGATATGTTTATACATGCGTTGCATTCCGCCTACATTATCAATCATTTATTCAGGTATTGCTTATTGGCAATGGATCAGCTCCAAGAGCACTAATCAGAAACACAGTTCAACCACAACATCTTAAATGCGGAACTCTGCCATGGAGCGAGAAAGGCCCTAATCAAATGGTGAAAGTTTCATCACATAGTAACCCTTACACTTTTATTTGCAAAAACATTGGTGACTTGTAACACATAGTCACCGTTTGGCAGAAATAAAACAACTCTCGGATATAAGAAAAAAACTTACACATGCATGCGCAGTGAATGGGTTGGGGTTTGGGTTGGGTTGTACTGAAAAGTTGTAACACGCTCTACTCGAACAATAAAATATGATATAGGAATGAATAGAATGATGATTGACTCAACCTCAATCTGATTTTTAAATAAATTCCCTTATTCAATATTATCAACCTAATCAATTCATTACTTAAAACAGTTGTACGCAGATGTAAGGACCTTCGATATTTCCAAGCACAGAGCGGCCCAATGTTTTCTTTCATTTCGCTTTGCCGCATTGTCAGGATGGTAGCGGACAATAGCCTTCTTCAGAGCCTTCTTCAAAAGATCTCTGCAGATAGAAAAATAATTTTGATCATTGTGTACCTGGAGCTCTTGCTGCACGCATTCCCTTGGAACACCACAAGGTTACACTGGCAATTGCTATGACGCACATAGATTACTCCTATGTACATCAAATCAGTTATAGCTGCATTTAGTTATACCTGTCTTTGGGATCATCGCATTTGAATTTGTGTTTGGAATTCTTGGGTGGAAAATCTCTGTATATTCCAGTAAGCATGCTGTAGGTATCCAAATTTCTTAGCTTATCAAGTTTGGCCACCTCTTCAGGAATCTCCTATCAACAAAGAATTCAAGATATCACAGACCATACAATAGTAGTTTTCTTGCATCACTGATAAAATAGAAAGAATTGAGTGATCAAAGCATGAAAGCAACCTGGAGCAGCTTCTGATGTTTCTCCGCCTCAATCTTCGCGTCGTTCGTTTGCAGTTCACGCTGATACTGAGCCAAAGTTTGATTCGCTATCAGATACCAAGCTAAAGCAGACAACAAAGGAAGATAATTTTTCTTGTATGTTCAAGAATCTCGATCGAGCATCTTCACTGGTACAGAAGATGGTTAATCTTTAATTGGGTTCAGCCTTTATAGATATTGTAAACCTATAGCTGAATGACTCATAAAGCGTAAATCATATGCACTTATACTGCAGTTGGTAACCTTCTCCTTGTATAGGTCTTTCTGTCTAGAACTCAAATCTTGGCAAAGATGGCAAGGTTTCCCATGCAGAGTATCAATGCAAGCTGAGATGGAGACTAGGCTTAGGCACCCATGCTCTTAGGACTCTTACACTCATTGGTGACGTTGCGCGGCGTCATAGTCAGTCCAAGCTGGATTACCCTTCTGAAGCACGGCTTGCTATAATACCGTAGTTTGAACACTTTGTCATAGAGAACTCCAAGGCGACACAAAGCCATTGCTTCAGACTCCACTTCATTACCCCGTGTACTAAAAGATGGGATCAAGCCAATAAAGATTAGGTATTGGGATCTCAGGTAAAACATACAGGAAGCCACCAACCTACTATCCTCTGACTACTGGTGTTACTGCTGATTCTATTTCAACTTGTTGATTTATAAATATATAATACATGTTTTTGCTTATAAAAAGGAATAAATCCTTTTCATATCATGCACCATACATGATATCATCCAAAAAGCTGATAAAGCTGACAAATATAAGTTTACAGCTGATCAAGTTGTGCCATGGCAGTGAGCAAAACAGCAATCTGTATGGTTGACATGCGCCTTACCTAAGGATAGCCTTTTTGTACCAGTCCGCCACTTCCCACGCTTGATCCATGTTGAGGGATTCATTGTCTTTCAGAAGGCTTTCCATCAGATTATCTCCTGTGGAGCACAGATAATTTAGCCAGGTGAGCCGACTTTCTGGCGTCTCGTTTTCAGAAAGCCAAGTCACCTAGCAATGGATAGTCCGGTGGGGTGGAAAGAGCAAAGGGGTACTCTCCTACTTTCCACCGCCTACACATGCCAAAAAGCCAGATCACCTGATTGCAAAAGACGTCCCCCGATCCTGTAGATGATCTCAGCTAAAACATGAATGAGCGCTTGTCTTGTATTACCTGTAAGCCTAGCTTGTCCAGACTCTGCAATCAGTGTAGTAAGCCGGATATCTTCCCGAAGCACTCTTATTTCCGTTTCTTGCTCTTCATTACCACCAGCTCTCCTACAGGCTTGTTCAGCCAGCTCTAAAGGTGTGTAACACTCTGCCATATATCTCAGACAGCCAGCATAGTTAGAGGCCTGAAATGATGATTGATGCAAGAACTTCCAGACAGGTCCTCTGGAAATTTGTCAGACAGTAACCCAGTGACCGCTGATAGTCTTTTGTAGCAGAAAGTTATTGGTGAAATAGTATCAGTTATATGGGTAGCATATCAAAGCCAATGGCATATTTCCACAAATAAGGCTATTTTATGCTGCCTGCTCTATTTAAGGAGGGCATGAACTAAATCTACCGAGGATTCAATGATGCAGTGGTGCCTTAAACGGCAATCTAACCAGCCACAAATCATGTGCATTATCCACTTCACTCGCTTCACCCGCATTGAACACATTCATGTTGTTTACCGTATGGTGGCAAACTCCAAGATGAAAATATTTCTGTGCCAGACAGAGTTGGAATCTAGCTCGACTTATGTGTGTCAGAGCAGACTTGTAGAGTTTATCCACAGCTTTGTAGTACGGAGTGTCATCTTCTGCTTGCATCTTTTGACTGCAGGATGAAATGAACACAATATAATATAATAATGGTCATGACTCATGAGCAACTCGAGGTACACATCAACATGAAAAAGAGCTTGTCATCTGAATGGTACTTGAGAAGATTTACTTGCCAAATGAAGTCGACAGCGTATTCCACAATCTCTTCATATAGGATTTTTAGTTTGTCTCTCCAAAGCTTCGTCTTGGACGCTCCACATAAAAATGCCTGGGTAATCACATCATAAGGTTGTTATAGTAAGTCTTACAATATGGTAAATAGTTTTGAAATGTTAATAGATTTCGAAGGGGTCTTCAAAGTTCAATATCATACAATGCTTTTTGTCATGACGATCTCACGTGTGCCAAGTGTTTAAACTGGAAATCTTTGAACCAAAATTGTCTATTCTCGCCCAAAATATTTTGTCACATTCAGAGACATAGAAACATCTCTGACCACATCACCGGCGCTGCCCTACCTTGTGACAGTAGCGCACACTCTCCTGCAGGTACCAGATAGCTAGTTTTTGATCATCTTCTTCAACAATTCTTGAATATCTATAACAAAATTCGCTATGTACTCATAGTGATGTTGTGTGGGTTTATTTTGTGTGTGTTTATGTCATTAGAATGGGTGTCTCATTCTATAATGTGACATACATACTTGAAAGCAACACAGCAGAGATTTTTGTTGCATGATGCTTTCTGATCGTCGGTATGGGAAGCATTCAGTGCTCTGTTGTAAAGTTTAATCGCCTCCTGTAGTCGATAGAGCTTCACGGAGGTTCCCAGTGTTTTATCATTGATTGAGGTAACAAACTCGTTTCCTTTCTTCCTCAACTCCTCTGACTGAGATGCCATGGCTGGTAGTTCTGGGTCTGGTATATAACAATCACTACTGTAAAAAGAAATATACTAGTCACAAGATGCAGTAATTACAAGCTATTGCTGCTAACCTGTTGCAATTTTGGCCATAATTAAAGTTACCCACAGGGCACAGTTGCTCTGTATGTGCCACTTCAGTTTACAACCATGGAAATGTGCGGATGGAATTTTGGTTTGGTATTATGGTGTCATTGTGAGAGCATGGATCATTGCAGTGGGATTACCTTTATTACACTGCCATACCCTACCAGCAACCATAGTTTTTTAGACAGTGTTCAAATTGCAACAAGTGCCTACAATTTAGCCATACTGATACTGATACTTGCTTGATTTAGCTTTCGTGGCTATCGCACTGACTCTGCAAAAAATGTGGCTTTCCTGGTAGATTTATCACAGTGATACGTACTAGCTATACAAGGCTTCATAAAGCTATCGCGCCAATGCTCTGAACAGCATGGCTTTTCTTTGCTATAACCAAATTCGCTGAGAGCTGCTCGGGTTCTTCTCACACACTCATCGACACTTAATTTGTGAAATCATGTATTGTGTAGACTGTAGTGTAGTGTAGACCAATCCCCACTCGCCTTGGGTCGTTGATTTCCTACATTCCTAGGGTAGGTTTTCTGTATGCATAGATAGATCCAGATAAACACGTAACTGTAGACAAATTTCCTTGTAACCAACGCACATTTTGATTTCAACGAACGATTACAGAGACATTTCACATTTAACATTTTCAGACAGCAGTCACGCGTTCGTTCAGAATTGGGGGAAGAGGCGTGTGCACAAAGTTTTGCATACAAAGAGGTTGTAGTTTATGATAGAGTCCTTCACGTAATAAAAGATTCTCAAAACCGGCAGAACTATTTTCCGATTATGATCGTTGCATTTTCCTGAAAACAGGGTCAACTTGCGTTTAGAGACCCAAAAGTGGGTTTCCTTGCACAGATGATCAACAAAATCAAGACGGCTTCTCCTATGATGGTGTTAACAGTAACATGACCAGTCGCTAGATGTAATGTTCCGCTCTTTGTTCCCTTTTGTTATCTATATAGGTGAGTAGATATCTGTGTCAATTCGTAAAGTGTCATATGAGATCGTGAGTAGCTCTCTCAATGCAGTGAAAGCTATTGACTATTGTGAGTCACGTTCGACTTTCTCTTTGAAGTTTGATTAGTAACTAAATTAGTTTAATAGTTGTTGTTGAGTCACAGGTGAGATGGAAATTTGGAATTCAGTGACTGAGTGAGTATGACTCAAGTCAGTCTCTGACGTTCTGACGAACTGCGTGAGTGGGTAAAACTGGTATTAATGGGCTAGCATCAGGGTTGTGTTATTTATTTTACGAGATGTTTCAGTTCACAATCACAGATTGCATATAGGTTCATAATAAAATTAGAAATATAATGATTTAATTAAATTAACTATTAGTCTAACCATGTGGCAGTTTTGATCTTTTGCCGAACTACAGTAGATGTGTGCAAGGCCCTCTGATGTACAAATGTAATTACAATTACATGTACCTACATTTGCAGTGACATGTATGGGACACTCCATTAGCGACATTAGCTAATGTGGCTACCCCACTAGATTCCTATTAGTAATTTAATACCCCCCCCAAAGGAAACCATACCATCAAAACCGTGTTAATGGAGTTATGCCCCAATACGTGCAAAAGACATAAGCTGTTTCCTGAAACACTTAACCCCAGTGCCCCAATACATATGAACAGTAATCTCTGTTCGGTGTCTCTAAGTTCCTCCACAGTGGTAAATGGGGTCGCAGGGACTAGATCATGATGCTGGAGAGGTCGTGTATGAATTCAAAACTGGGATTTGGAGTGTGACTGTGCGAGTACTCAGGATTATAAATTATTCCATACCCTAACTCATCTATTCAAACTGGATGCAAGCGAATCGAGTGTAATGAATATTTCTGGATTTAAAATTTCAAATACAACTATAAACAAAGGAAAGGCAACCTGCCTTTTTCTATCTTATATGTTAGGAGCCTTGCTTTCATTATTATCAGAGTCTGATCATCTCCAATGTGTGGATACGACTTTCTTACCTTGTTCAGTGTATCTCGTATCACTGGTTTATAATTATCTGTTCAGCTTGGTAGTCACCTGCTTCGATGAAATCCAGCGCTCAAATGAAATATACATGTACACCCTTTTACACCGTCACCATGTAAACCCCTGATTGGCCTACGAGATAGCCAATAACTGCACAATTTACCTCGAATCTATACACTTATTAGGTTTCCTTACTGGCTCTCAAAATTGTCCGATCATGAATCTGTCTGATGCCGAGTCATTTTCATCATAAGAATCAATTGGGGGTAGTGGCTCACCCCAATGGCTAGAGCGATTGGCTCAAAAAATTGAGCTGACAAGTGCCCGAGTGGTAACGAATTTGGGTTAAACCAAATTTATACATGCCTACGATTGGACATATAATGCATGGTGCATGCCAATGCGGTCAATCCTTGTTCTAAAACAATCCATCGCTGATATAGTCCATTGTCCATACGGTATCATACACCAGTCAAAAATCGGATTCATTTCTCATTCGGTAGTGTATCTCCGTTCATTCTAGCTGGATTCTGCCACTGTGAATGAAGGTCAGAGCTTTTCAAGAGTGATTAAAACACGGATAACAGCCGGTCAGAATTTATGGTGTTTAACAATGATGCCGATCTTAAGTCTGCACCAATGACCCCACACAAGGAATAAAACCTGTATGAAGCAAAATGTATAACAAGAGCCTAAAAGGCTAAGCAGTTGATCAAAATGCTGATGTATGTGAACTATACAAATTCTAACTTTTACCACTACAGATATCTCTGTAATTTAATCGATATTTGTGGTCCTCTTGTGATTTTGACCAGTACCTGAGTTATGCTGACTGAAACATGCGATCATGGTGGCGTCTTTTTGCAGACATTTATTATGGTGGATAGGCCTAGTACTGCTCCGACCTCCTATTCAGGCAACATTCGACCAGCATCTGCAAGAGTACCCTT
>Ga0224501_10002568_pt1 | contig 14297 bp, 15 predicted proteins | sample SF_Oct11_sed_USG_4_FD_169105 | JGI IMG/M metagenome (GOLD analysis project Ga0224501, IMG submission 169105) | Sediment microbial communities from San Francisco Bay, California, United States - SF_Oct11_sed_USGS_8_1 | ecosystem: Environmental > Aquatic > Marine > Sediment | place: USA...
GTTCGCACTCGCTTATTCAGGAAGTTATATGGACGAATTTATCAATTTTGTAATTGACGAATGGTTATTGTTTCTCATTTTTGCCATCGTGTTTGGTCTGCTTATGCGCAGTCTGTTTGCTGCAAAGCTGAGCGGCGCCAAGCCTGTGAATGTTCAAGAGATGCTGCGGATGACCAATTCAGAAGATGATGCAGCGGTCATCCTGGATGTGCGCACCGAAGGTGAGTTTAAAGAGGGGCACGTCTCCAACTCAATCCACGTTCCGGTTGGTGCCTTGGGTAGCCGGATTAAGGAGCTGGAAAAATTCCGTAGCAGATCAATTATTATCAATTGCCAAACCGGTGCCCGTGCCCTTGCCGCAGCCCAGGTATTGAAAAAACAGGGATTCACTGATTTGTTTTTCCTCAATGGGGGGATGAACAGCTGGGTCAATGCCAATCTGCCGGTGGAAAAGGGACTAAAAAAGAAAAAGTAGAAAAAATGCCTGTCAAAATCGAAATTTATACACGCCGGGGATGTTTTTACTGCGCCCGTGCCAGAATGCTTCTGGAAAATAAGAATGTTGAATACACGCACATTCCAATCGATGGTGATATTGCCTTGGAAAGGCTTATGATTGAGCGGGCTAATGGCGGCACCTCGGTGCCACAGATATTTATCAATAACACCCATATTGGCGGTAGTGACGAGCTTTACCAGCTGGAGAATGAGGGGAGGTTGGATTCTTTGCTGGAAGACAACCAAAAATAAGTAAGAAATTTTAAGGAAACTGATTATGTCTGAACAGGAAAAAAAAGCCGAAGATAGCCGAGAATTCGGCATTCAAAAAATCTACACCAAAGACATTTCTTTTGAAACACCGCATTCACCCGAGATCTTCCGTGATGAATGGAAGCCAGAGGTCAATTTACAGCTGAGCAACACTGCGGTGCAGCTCGCAGAAGGTGTACAGGAAGTCACCCTGACCATTACTGTTACCACCAAAGTAGGTCGAAAGACCGCCTATTTGGCAGAGATTAAACAATCGGGAATTTTCAATATCATCGGCTACAGTCAGCAGGAAATGGGTTTTATGGTTGGGAGTTATTGCCCCAATATCCTCTTTCCCTATGCCCGAGAGCTGATTTCTGACTTGGTAACGAGGGGTGGTTTTCCCCAAATGGTGCTGGCGCCTGTCAATTTCGAAGCCTTGTATCAGCAACACATACAGCAGCAATCCCAATCCAAAGAAAAAGCTGAAGCGCAGCCTTCCACCACACACTAGGGTGAATCATGGTAGCTGAGGGACACAGGTTTGCGGTGCTGGGGGCGGGCTCTTGGGGCACCGCGCTAGCACTTTTACTTGCGAGAAACGGTTCGCAGGTCAAGCTGTGGGGACGAGATCCGCGGAAAATGGATGAATTGCAACGGGCTCGCTCCAATGAGCGCTATCTCCCGGGCAGCGCCTTTCCAGATAACCTAGTGGCCACTGCTGATTTGGTGGATTGCCTCGCAGACGCGGACGAGGTCTTACTTGTGGTCCCTTCGCAGGGTTTTCGTGCCGCAGTACAGGCGGTGGCGCAGCACGCCAGTTCAGATATACGGGTTTGCTGGGCCTCTAAAGGACTAGAGCCTGATTCCGTCAAACTATTGCACGAGGTGGTGGGTGAAGAACTGGGTCCCGAAAGGCCAATGGCCGTACTATCCGGGCCTACCTTTGCCAAAGAGGTGGCGGCAGGCCTGCCTACGCTCATCACTGTTGCCTCTACAAATCAAAACTACGCCGAGCAATTGGCTGAAAGACTGCACAATGACACGTTCAGGGCCTATACCAGTGACGATATGGTAGGGGTGCAACTGGGTGGTGCGGTGAAAAACGTGATGGCCATAGCCGCTGGGATTGCCGACGGCATGGGCTTGGGCGCCAATACCCGGGCAGCATTGATAACGAGAGGTTTGGCCGAGATTCAACGTCTGGGTGTTTCCTTGGGCGGTAAGCCAGAGACCTTCATGGGGCTTGCGGGCCTGGGTGATCTGGTGCTGACTTGCACCGATAACCAGTCTCGAAATAGACGAGTGGGTCTGGCCCTGGCAGCGGGTAAGTCATTGGATGAGTGCCTCAAAGAACTGGGTCAGGTAGCAGAGGGTGTGTATGCCGCACAGGAAGTCCATCAATTGGCGGCAAAACACGATGTGGAAATGCCTATTGTCAATGAAGTCTACAACATCATCTATAAAAACGAAGCACCCCACGCCGCGCTAAGGGCCTTGTTGGCTCGTTCACAAAAGGCCGAAACCGACTGATATGTTCCATGTGGTGCTGTATCAGCCAGAGATTCCCCCGAACACAGGTAACATCATCCGGCTTTGCGCCAACAGTGGTTGCAAGTTGCACCTGATTGGTCCCTTAGGATTTGAATTGGAAGACAAGCGCCTGCGCAGGGCGGGTCTGGACTACCGTGAATGGGCCGATGTGAGGGTCTATGAGGACGAGGACGGTTGCCTGGGCCAATTTGATAGTCAGCGCATATTTCCCTGTTCGACTAAGGGTTCGCGCTACTACGCGGATGTGGCATTTCAATCCGGTGACGTGTTTTTGTTCGGACCCGAGACCAGGGGTCTGCCCGAGTCGTTGCGCTCACGCTATCCCGCAACGCAATGTCTGAAGATTCCCATGTTGCCCGAGAGCCGAAGCCTTAACCTGTCCAATGCCGTAAGCATTTTTGTGTATGAGGCCTGGCGCCAGCAAGGTTTTAAGGGCTCAATTTGACTAGCCCTCAGCGGCCTGTGTGTGCTCGTCTTCCATATTGAGTTCCTTTATCTTGCGGGTTAGGGTATTGCGGCCCCAGCCCAGTAGTCGCGCCGCTTCCTGGCGATGACCGGAGGTGTAATCCAGGGCCGAATTAATCATCACCTGCTCGAATTTCGGTAGTGCTACATCCAAAATTGCAGTCGATCCCCTTTGTAGCTGTTTGTCTGTCCACAATTTGAGTGCTCCTTCCCAGTCGTTGGTTTCCTGAACGCTGGGGCTTTCATTGCGCAAATCCTGAGGCAGGTCTTCCAGGAACACTTCCCGCCCTGGGGCCATCACGGTTAACCAACGACAGACGTTTTCCAGTTGGCGCACATTTCCCGGCCAGTCCAGGCTGCACAAATAGTCCTGGGCCTCTTTGCTGAGTATTTTCACCTCGGATTCCATTTCACTGGCGGCCAAGTTGAGAAAATGGCCCAGTAACAGGTGCACGTCTTCCCTTCTTTCACGCAAGGCGGGCAGTTGAATGCGGATGACGTTTAGACGATGAAACAGGTCCTCGCGGAAAGTCCCCTCTTTAACGGCGTTCTCCAGGTTCTGATGGGTGGCGGCTATTACGCGCACTTCTACTTTAACGGGCTCATGACCCCCCACCCTATAGAATTCACCGGAGGCGAGCACACGGAGCAGTCGGGTCTGTAGTTCCAATGGCATATCGCCGATTTCGTCGAGAAACAGTGTTCCGCCGTTGGCCTGTTCAAATCGCCCTCTCCGGGCTGCCTGGGCACCCGTAAAGGAGCCCTTCTCGTGGCCAAACAGTTCAGACTCCAGCAGGTCTTTGGGAATGGCGGCTGTATTGATAGCGATGAACGGTTTGTTGGACCGGGGGCTGTGTCGATGCAGGGCTTGGGCGATAAGTTCTTTTCCGGTGCCTGATTCACCCGTGATCAACACCGTAATGTTAGATCGGGATAGACGACCGATGGCCCTGAACACCTCTTGCATGGCAGGGGCCTCGCCAACGATTTCGGTATCCAAATCGCTTGGTGCCGTTTCTTCGGCCTTGCCCCCTTTTTGCTGGTCCAGCGCCCTTTTAACGAGATCGATCGCATCATCAACATCAAAGGGTTTTGGTAGATACTCGAAGGCCCCTCCCTGATAGGCCGAAACGGCGCTGTCCAGGTCTGAATGAGCTGTCATGATAATGACCGGTAGATTAGGGTGTTGCTGATGAATCCGTTCCAGTAGGTCGATCCCGTCGATGCCAGGCATGCGTATATCAGAGATGATTACGTGCGGATGCACGTACTCCAATCGGTCCAAAATGTCGTTGGCATTCGCAAAGACCTCCACATCCATTTGCGCCTTTTTGAGCGCCTTTTCCAGCACCCATCGGATTGAACGGTCGTCGTCTACGACCCAGACTCTTGTTTTGGATGTCATAGTGTTACCTTCTTCTTTGCTCATTCCTACTCCAAGGGGAGCATGATCGTAAAAACTGTGTTGCCCGGTTGGCTCTCGCATTCGATCAGTCCTCCGTGTTGGCCTATCAAGGTCTGTGAAATGGTAAGCCCGAGCCCTGTTCCATCCGAGCGACCTGTAATTAAGGGATAGAAAATCTGGTCTATGATTTCAGGAGGAATACCGGGGCCGTTATCGATGATGTCGATCTTCAGCACCAGTCGATGGCGCTTGTTACCAATCGTAAATTGGCGTTGGGTTCGTGTCTTGAAACAGAGTGAGCCCCGACCGTTGAGTGCTTGCACGGCGTTTTTGGCGATATTGAGTACCGCTTGTATGATTTTGTCTTTATCCACGGCCACATCTGGAATGCTGGGATCATAGTCGCGCGTTACCTCTAGCCCATTTTGGGACTCGACCATTACCAGCTGCCGCACTCTTTCCAGTATTTCATGGATATTGGTGGGAATCTTTTTCATGGGCCGATTGGGCCCCAACATATTGTTGACCAGGCTCTGCAAGCGATCGGCTTCGGCGATGATGATATTGGTGTATTCTTTGAGATCCTCGCTGTGTAGCTCTTTCTCAAGCAGTTGGGCTGCGCCACGTAATCCCCCTAGGGGATTTTTCACTTCATGGGCGAAGCCACGAACCAGCATCTTCATGGCGTTTTGCTGGGCGATCAGTCCCTCTTCCCTGGCTATTCTGAGCTTGCGGTCCACTTGCTGTACTTCTATCAATAGTCGGGCGGGCGTGCTCTTGTCCGGGTAGGGGCTGATGGTGCAATCGATTTTGATCTGCTTCAAAGATACGGGGAGGTGTAACTCCAGCTCACGTTCTGTTGTAGCCTGATTGCTATTGAGGCCCTTTTTTAGTGTCTTTATCCACGATTCGTCGGCAGGGAAGAGTTCCGCCATGTTTAGATTTAGGGCCTGGTTTGCACTAATTTCAAACAGTGATTCGGCATTTGGGTTCAAATAGAGCAGCCTAAGCTCTGCGTCTAGCAATAGTATGGCTGAGGCAAGGTTTTCGATGACTTGCCTGGCTGATCCGTTTATGTCAAAGCGATTTTGATCAAACATAGATTCTACTCGGCAAAATACGTTCCACTATGCGAATTTAATCCATCTCATTGATATATATAGATTATTATTTACGGCGTAAATGATATCGCCGAGATTGCACCAATTTAGAAAGAATTGGCGGTCTGTGATGCACCATTATAGTGCATGTATGGGCAAAAAAAAGCGCCCTGGTTTTAAGAGGGCGCTTCTTCTAAGTAAGGCTAGAAAAATTACACGCTGTAGTACATGTCGAACTCAATTGGGTGAGTGGTCATGCGCAGACGAGTGACTTCTTCCATCTTCAATTTAATGTACGCGTCGATTACATCGTTTGTGAACACGCCACCCATGGTGAGGAATTCGCGGTCACGATCCAAAGCGTCCAGAGCTTGATCCAAGGCGTGGCACACGGTTGGGATCTTCTTCTCTTCTTCGGGTGGCAAATCGTAAAGATCCTTATCCATGGCATCGCCTGGGTGGATCTTGTTTTGGATGCCGTCCAGGCCGGCCATCATCATGGCAGTGAACGCCAGGTATGGGTTGGCTGTTGGGTCTGGGAAGCGAACTTCGATACGACGTGCCTTAGGATTGGATACATAAGGTATACGGATAGAAGCTGAACGGTTACGAGCCGAGTAGGCCAGCATAACAGGGGCTTCGAAACCGGGAACCAAACGCTTGTAGCTATTGGTGGAGCCGTTTGTAAAGGCATTTAGTGCACGGGCATGACGGATGATGCCGCCAATGTAGTGCAATGCAGTTTCCGACAAGCCACCGTAAAGATCACCAGAAAACAGGTTCTTGCCATCTTTAGCCAGAGATTGGTGTACGTGCATACCGCTACCATTGTCACCCACCATCGGTTTAGGCATAAAGGTCGCGGTTTTGCCGTACGCATGTGCTACGTTGTGTACGCAGTACTTTAAGATCTGAACTTCGTCGGCTTTCTTGATCAGTGTATTGAACTTGGTGCCGATCTCACACTGCCCGGCGGTGGCCACTTCGTGGTGATGAACTTCCACTTCCAGACCCATCTCCTGCATGGCGGAAACCATGGCGCAGCGAATGTCGTAAAGGGAATCAACAGGAGGAACGGGGAAGTATCCGCCTTTTACTGAAGGGCGGTGACCCATATTGCCGTCTGGAAATACCTTTTCAGAGTTCCAATCCGCTTCGTGGGAGTCGATGGCGCAGAAAGAGCCGCTCATGTTTGAACCCCAGCGAACGTCGTCCAGAATAAAAAACTCAGGCTCTGGTCCGAAGAAGGCGGTATCTGCGATCCCTGTGGATTTCAAGTAGGCTTCGGCCCGTCTGGCAACAGAACGTGGGTCGCGCTCATAACCTTGCATGGTGCTAGGTTCTACGATATCGCAGCGAATAATGATCGTTGAATCTTCGCAGAAAGGATCCATAACAGCGGTGTCTGGGTCTGGCTGAAGAATCATGTCAGACTCGTTAATGCCTTTCCATCCAGAGATGGAGGATCCGTCGAACATCATTCCTTCGGCAATCTTGTCTTCGTCTACGCCGCCGGCTGGCACAGTAACGTGCTGCTCTTTTCCGCGTGTATCGGTAAAACGAAAGTCAACAAATTTGACTTCGTTTTTCTTCATCATTTCAATTACATTGGAAGCCATCGCTCCACTCCTCCAAAATCTTAATCTTTGTTTGTGTGTGAACCAAAAGGATTAACACCCTTGTAGACATGCTCATCAGCATTAAATATGCCATAGACTTTACTTGCTTACTAACAACAAGTTACGTGCTATTTTGGTGAATAAAACATGTCTTTTCGACTGGAAATGCACCAATATGAGGCAATATATTACATGTTGCACCATTATGGTGCATTAGACAAACATGGTGATAATTTCGGCGACATCCGGGTCCTTGCGGCCTGCTTGATTGAAGATCTCTTTCAATCGCGCTCCATCAGTCGGTGATTTTATACAGTCGAGGGGCAACAATATTTCTACTCGCACCTTGCCGTCAAGATAATGCAGCGTTATTTTTCTAATTTGTTGCGATTCTGGGATGTCGGTCCAGTTTTGCCTCAATTTTGAGACGAGTTGGTCTCTCATGGGGAGGTGTGTGGACACCATGGCTTGTTCATCGTCCTCCGGGTCGATGTGCACGGTCACATCGCCCACGTGTCCAATTTTGTGTGTGAGACGGTTCAGCACGTTCTCGCTGATGTGATGCCCTTCAGACACGCTCATTTTTGGGTCATTGACGAGTATGTGAACATCCACAAAGGATTGGCCGCCGTGGCTGCGCGTTCTGAGTGAGTGGACGGCCTTTACGCCATTGACGCTCATAATGGCACCGCGTATTTCCTCTATTTTTTCCGGCTCGATGGCGGTATCGATCAATTCCTTGAGATTATTCCAGACAATATCCCAGCCAACCTTTGCAATCAGCACGCTCACGCCGATAGCGGCGACGGCATCGAAGTAGGCAAACCCCATCATACTGCCGGCGATACCGATGAGTGCGACCACTGAAGAGATGGCGTCGGTTCGGTGGTGCCAGGCATTGGCCTTAAGTAGATTGGAGTGGATCTTTACGGCCACGCGATGGGTGTATTGATACAGAAATTCTTTGGCAAGTATCGAAATAATCGCGGCAACCAGGGCATAGGCGCTGGGAACGAGTAGGCGTTCGGGCTCCATTAGTCGACTGACGGTGTCGTAGGTGATGCCCGCAGCGACGGCAATCAGGAACACACCCAGAAAGATTGTGATGACGGTCTCGATGCGGCCGTGACCATACGGATGGTCTTCGTCGGCCTCTCTCTGGCCGTGTTTGGCGGCGTAAAGTACCACCATATCGCTGATCAAGTCCGCCAGGGAATGGACCCCATCGGCCACCAGTGCTTGAGACTGGCCCACAAAACCCAACACAATCTTGCCAAAGCCCAGCAACACATTGATCACTGCGCCCACTATGGTGACGCGCTTTACCTGCGCATATCGATCATTGGGCGTGGCTGTGGGGCTGGAATGACTCATCTGGACTGGTTACGCTCGCCGACCTCGATACGGATTGTGATATCTCGTCCTTGCTCTGAGATATCTAGTACAGAATGACCGTTTATGCGACACCAGGCAGGTATATCGGCCTTTACGCCGGGGTCGGTTGCCGTGATTTCCAGCGTTTCACCTACTGTGAGTGTTTTTACATGATTCTGCGTGCGGATTACCGGCATGGGGCAAAGCAGGTTGCGTACATCCAGTTGATGCTGGCTCATATGTGCCACTCCTCTGCCATTTCTTCGCTATGGATAGGTGTTACATGCATGGTGGATTTCACCCCATCGAGATTGGATCGTTCCATTGTGACAGATACGCCGTTTTTATCCTTGCTAAATCGCGCTGCGATGCGGGCGGCCAGGGCCCAATCGTCTTCATCCAATTTGCCATCGAGCAACACTAAAGGCCCTGGGCAGCTTAAGGTTCGTAGCGTGGCAAACTGTTTACGGTAGCCTTCGAGAAAATTGTTTTCACCCTCTTCCCGGCCCACGATCATTTTGAAATGGGGACGGGGGCGGATGTGTCGGCCGATCTTGAGCAGCATGACGTCATCCAGTTCGTAATCGCGGCTATCGCGTGCCTGCCACAGGTCAACCAGGCGCTTGGAATAGTTTTCGTCGGTGAGAAAACAGCAGCCGCCGGCGGGTTGGGCGTAGTCGTCAAAACCGAATGCCTTGGCCAGGGCGATTTGCGGTTTGCGTCCGCGTCCTGAAAATTTATGTAACTTGCTACGGTCGACCCAGCCCTCTCTTTCCGGCAGGGTCTCGGGTAAAGACTGGGCACACAGGGGGCGTAGCAGTCTATCCATCGCACCAGATTCGCGCGCGATCACAGGCATGGTGTCGCGCCGTTGGGACATGGGTCTTTGGCCGATTACTTCGCCGGTGATGATGAAATCGAAGTCATTTTCGTGCATCCACTCCAATGCCTTTTTCACCATAAAGCCCTTGCAGTCCAGGCAGGGATTCATATTGCTGCCGTAACCATGTTTAGGATTGATGAGTACGTCTTTGTATTCTTCCACCACATCGATGATATGTAGAGGCATATCCAGTTGTTCCGCAACCCATAGGGCATTATTGCGCTTTTGCTTTTGTTGATCGCGCTTGCGTATGGCGTGAGTGTGCCCTTCTACGCAAAACCCGGTGAAAAAATTGATACCCTCAACATGGATGCCTTGGTTCTTGATGGTCTGGGCGGCTAGCATGGAGTCCAGCCCGCCGGAAATCAGTGCTACCGCCTTTCGTTGTTTGCTCATGAGTACCCTGTGTGTGCTTTGAGTGGAAAAATCTGACGGCCATGTCGTTTAGGTGCTGTGATTGACAGCGGGCCTATTCTACCAAAAAATGGCTTTATATAAAAAGCGTTATGAATTAATTAGTTAGGATTAATGTTTTGACTTGGTCGAAGAGATGATCGCTACACTATTGTGTTGTGTCCCTTCTTGCAGCGATTGCAGGGCCATTTTGCTGCCCGTGTCTTGCCACAGTTCCATCGCTGTGAGGGGCTCTAGCAATGGGGTATCGCTGCCCATGGCACGAACCGCTTGCAGTACGTCCATGAGGGAAACGAAATCTTTGGCTAGTAAATTGTACAGGCTGGCCAGAGAATGGGCGCTCAGAGTGGAGAGTTGGTTATAGGCACTTTGCCCTATTTTGACGAAATAACTGACTTTTACCCGCTTTTTCTCTGCACGATTGGGGAAAAATCCGGAATATAGCAAGCATTGATCTCCTACGTCACGCAATTGCTCGCAGCGCAATGAGCCGGAGGCGCTGGCACTGCGTAGGAAGTCCAGGGCGATTACCCGGTTAACCAATTCGGTCCTTTCCAGAAAGCGCATGAGCAGAAAGACAAGGTAGCTTTCCTGGTCTTCATTCAGAGAAAGCTGACAGGAGCTACAGGCTTCGTTAATAAGGGCCTGCCACTGGGCAACGGAGGTCGGTTTTAAAACGAGTTCAGTCATAAGATAAAGACTATCCTTCAACTATTAGACCATCGACAGCTCAGGCAGCTCCCTTTAGTTGAATTTGGCACTAGGTAATTGATAATCTGTCGTTTTTTGTACAAATCTAAACGCCGAAACGGTATACTTACGCTCCGGATTTTGCCGAGTGCCGAGAGTTATTAGTTAAATGACTGTTTCCAAACGAGATTTGTCTACCTTTCAGGGCCTGATCATGGCCTTGCAGGATTATTGGAGCAAACAGGGCTGCGTGATCCTGCAGCCCCTGGATATGGAGGTGGGTGCGGGCACGTTTCACCCCGCCACGTTCCTCAGGGCCATTGGTCCTGAATCCTGGAGTGCGGCCTATGTGCAGCCCTCCCGACGACCCACAGACGGTCGCTACGGGGAAAATCCAAATCGATTACAGCACTATTACCAGTTTCAGGTAGTCATCAAGCCTTCGCCCAAGGAAATACAGGAACTGTATCTGGGTTCCCTCAAGATGCTGGGTTTTGATCCCCTGGTGCACGATATCCGTTTCGTCGAAGACGATTGGGAGTCGCCCACGCTGGGTGCCTGGGGCCTGGGCTGGGAAGTGTGGCTCAATGGCATGGAAGTGACCCAATTTACCTATTTCCAACAGGTGGGCGGACTGGATTGCTCACCCGTCACGGGTGAAATCACCTACGGCCTGGAGCGACTGGCCATGTATATCCAGGGCGTGGAAAATGTCTACGACCTGACCTGGACTGACGGGCCCCTGGGTCGCGTCACCTATGGCGATGTGTTCCATCAAAACGAGGTGGAGATGTCTACCTACAATTTTGAACAGGCCGATGTGGCATCCCTGTTTCAGTGGTTCGATACCTGCGAATCCGAGAGCAAGCGACTGGTGGAGACCAACCTGCCCTTGCCCGCCTATGAAATGGTTTTGAAGGCCTCCCACACGTTTAATTTACTCGACGCGCGTCATGCCATCTCGGTGACCGAGCGTCAGCGTTTCATTGGCCGCGTACGCACCCTGGCCAAGGCCGTAGCCGAGGCCTATTACGCCGAGCGTGAGCGGCTGGGCTTCCCCATGGCAAAACAGGGGGACCAGGCATGAGCACAAAACAGGATTTTCTATTTGAGCTGGGTACCGAAGAGCTGCCACCCAAGGCGCTGGCCAGACTGGCTCAGGCCCTGGCCGAGGGTGTTTGTCAGCGTCTTAGTGAGGCGGAACTGGGCTTTGGTGAGGTGGAGAGTTTTGCCACCCCACGTCGCCTGGCGCTCGTCATCAAAGATCTGGAATCCCAGCAGGCCGATAAAGAGGTGCTGCGCAAAGGGCCCGCGTTAACGGCGGCCTTCAAGGAAGACGGCACCCCCACACCCGCCGCGCAGGGCTTTGCCCGCTCCTGTGGTGTTTCGGTAGATGCCCTGGAAAAACTGGAGACAGCCGAGGGGGCCTGGTTGGCCCATAACAGCAAGGTGGCAGGACAATCCACACCTGCTCTATTGCCCGAATTTTTCGAGCAGGCGCTAAATCGTTTGCCTATCCCTAAACGTATGCGCTGGGGTAGCAATACGCATCAATTCGTTCGACCCGTGCATTGGCTGGTGATGTTGTATGGGGAAGACGTGGTGCCCTGTTCCATGTTGGGCTTGAATGCGGGACGCGTCACCTTTGGCCACCGTTTCCATCATCCCAGCGAGCTGCACATCCCGCGTCCTGCCGAGTATGCCGTGCTGCTGGAATCCGAAGGGCACGTGTTGCCCCGATTCGAAAGGCGCAAACTCACCATCAGGGCCCAGGTCGAAGAGGCTGCCCTGAAACTGGGTGGCAAGGCCGTTATCGATGAAGACTTGTTAGACGAGGTCACTGCCCTGGTGGAATGGCCCGCTGCCATTACCGGTAGTTTTGATGCCCGGTTTTTAGAATTACCCCCAGAAGTGCTCATTGCCGTAATGGAAGGGCATCAACGCTACTTCCACGTGGTGGATGACAAGGGTGCTTTGCTGCCCAATTTTATTACCGTGGCAAATATCGTGAGTAAAGACCCTGCGCAAGTGAGCGCTGGCAATGAGCGAGTCATTTTGCCGCGCCTGTCTGATGCAGAATTTTTCTGGCGTCGAGACTGCGATACGCCCTTGTTTGATCTGGTTTCCCGCTTGAACCAGGTGGTGTTCCAGAAAAAATTGGGAACCGTGCTGGAGAAGGTCAATCGTGTAACCCGGCTCGCCGCCAGTATCGCCAAAGAACTGGGTGCTGATAGCGCCAAGTGTGAAAGGGCCGCGCAGCTGGCCAAGGCCGATTTGATGACAGGCATGGTGGGTGAATTTCCCGAGCTGCAAGGCATCATGGGGAGCTATTACGCCAAGGTGTCCAAGGAAGACGAGTCCGTCGCTGCGGCCATAGCGGATCACTATCGTCCCCGTTTTGCGGGCGATGAAGTGGCTACAGAGTCCACCGCCTACACAGTCGCCATTGCCGACAAACTGGATACCGTGGTGGGTATTTTCGGTATCGGCCAGATTCCTTCGGGTGAAAAAGACCCCTTTGCCCTGCGTCGTGCGGCCTTGGGCATTCAGCGCACCCTGATCGAAAACAAGCTGAACCTGAACCTGTCTCATATGATTGCGGATGCCATCAAGGGATTCGACAAGGGTGTGATCCAAAAAGACACCGCTAAACTGGTCTATGCCTTCATGATGGATAGACTGCGCAGTTACTACGCCGATCAAGGCTACCGACCCGATGAGTTCGAGGCCGTGCTGGAGACCGAGGTTTCTTCCTCCTTTGATTTTGAACAAAGGCTGAAGGCCGTTCACGAATTTAGAGCATTGGCAGAGTCGGCCAGTCTGGCTGCGGCGAACAAGCGTTGTCGTAATATCTTGCGCAAGAACGAAGAGACAGTCCCTGCCAGGATCGATCCCGCTCTGTTTGAAGGTGAGCAGGAGCAGTCCCTGGCCAAGGCCCTGGAGCAAATGGATCAGACATGCGCGGCATCCTTAAAGGACAAAGACTATACCGCTGCCCTAAAGACCATGGCAGCACTCAGAGAGCCGGTGGATCAGTTTTTCGATTCGGTCATGGTCATGGCAGACAATAAATCAGTGCGACTCAATCGCCTGGCCTTGTTGAGTAAGCTGGAATCCTTGTTCCTGCAAGTGGCCGATATTTCACGTTTGCAGGACTAGGGACGTGTCTGGCCAGAAGTGCATAGTTCTGGATCGTGATGGTGTCATCAATTTTGACTCGGATGAATACATCAAATCGCTGGTGGAATGGAGACCTATACCCGGCAGTATTGAGGCCATGGCCCGCCTGTATAAGGCAGGCTATCGCATCCTGGTGATGACCAATCAGTCCGGGCTGGCACGCGGCTATTTTTCGGCGAACGAGCTGAATGCCATGCATGATGAGCTACATCGTTTGCTGGCCGCCCTGGGTGCAAAAGTGGATGCAATCTTTTATTGCCCCCATGGGCCTGATGATCATTGTGACTGCAGGAAACCCAGGCCGGGCCTATTCACACGGGCAGCGGAGAGTTTGGCGGTGGACTTGGCGGGTGTGCCCGCCATCGGTGACTCCTTCCGTGATCTGGAGGCGGCCAGGGCAGTCGGAGCTTGCCCCGTTTTGGTGCGTACTGGTAAGGGCGAGCGGACTATTGCAAAAAACACTCAACAATTGGCTGACTGGAATATGCCAATATTTGATGATTTGAGTGCAGCAGTGGATGATCTGCTTTCAAGAGACTAAGAAAATCACGTTAGGATGATAAAATACTCGTCATGGTAGGCATACGTTCAGCAATCTATTTCAGTTTCATGGTGGTAACCGGTTCCGTGTGGGGGTTGCTGTCGGCCCTGGCCAGGGTATTACCCGTGCGGCCCCGTTTTACCTTCATCAGCCAGTGGGCCATACTCAATGTGGCCATGCTCAAAGTGATCTGCGGTCTGGGTTATAGGGTGGAAGGACGGGAGAACGTCCCCAAAGAGCCTTGCGTTATTTTATCCAAGCACCAGTCCACCTGGGAAACCATGATCATGCAGCTGCTGTTTCCCCCTGTCACCTGGGTGCT
>Ga0224501_10002570_pt1 | contig 14294 bp, 9 predicted proteins | sample SF_Oct11_sed_USG_4_FD_169105 | JGI IMG/M metagenome (GOLD analysis project Ga0224501, IMG submission 169105) | Sediment microbial communities from San Francisco Bay, California, United States - SF_Oct11_sed_USGS_8_1 | ecosystem: Environmental > Aquatic > Marine > Sediment | place: USA...
ATTGATAATTTCACCGAAACAATTCGATTTATAGACTTTCAGGTCATTGGACAAGATAATTCACGCCAAAACTAAAATTGCTTAATTGGATATTACTGACGTCTAGGCGATATCATATGCAGCCTGTGACTTACAACTTTAACGCCTCCAATGGCGAGTATTGTAAAGAGAATCCACGATCCCCACACAACCATTCCAGTTCCATAATACCCATTGAGCATCTCTCTCTGTTCTGTAAAGGAGAAATTCCAGTAGGTTATAAACCAAACAGGTGTTAGTGCAATCAGTGGAGTGCAATTGTGATAGTACCACCAGGTCATTCCAAGCCAGGAACAGTGTCGACCTAGTAGTAAATCAAGTAGAACATGATCCCAGCATCCATATGAACATTGCATAAAACAATGGCCTTTATTTGAACAACATAACGCAGGCACATTATGGGTCAAATATGCTATACTAGAGAGGTCAAGATGCAAACGGGTACCGGCAACAATTACATTTCCACGCGACATACAAAATCGAATTATGTGTCATGTGACCGAAAGTATTTCCCAGACGACTCCTAACTGTTAGCAAAACCGGTAGGATTCTCCAAACGGTTACAGCTCCCTTTACTGTTATCTGGTTCTACTCGCCGTGAACCTCGATGAAACCTACCCGGATGTCTTGTTCGAAACCTTAAGCAACATATCTGGCTTTATTCAGTACAATAGCGGTGACCGGTGTGACCCAAAACCCATTATAATACTAAGTCAGTAAATCAAGAGTTCCTAACGAGCGCTTTGAGTACTAGCGCCGTGATAGTCCTGTTTTGAGATGTTCTTTGTTGAATTCCCTGGGCTCTAAACTATAGTAACTGTGCAAAAACGTGACAGCGACCTCGTTTTCATCTTGTTAACCATTACACTGGAACCTGGTATCTTAGCCTCTCTATGCATAACGATCACGTTGGGGCAACGGTTAGAGCAAATCATTTTGGCATATCGTTTGCATCTTAACCTGTCTAATGCAGAGAAGCTCACCATTCGATCGTCGATCAGGATTAGTAGGATCCTCCCTATACGTAAAGATCAGTGCAATCTTCGCCAGGATAATCATCAAAGCCGCAGAAAACTACAATGTGTTCAGAGGTATTATGTATCTTTAGCCCAGGAATGTTTTCATAAAACGATACTGGTGGCTAGCCACACTTCATTCAATAAGGACTTTGCTGAGAGGTTGAGGAACAGTTGAGTCATAAATGCAGCCAAACCCTGAAACTTGCGATATCAAAACCATTACTATCGCATCTCTCCGGCAATTACTCGGATCTATCATTGATTGAAATTTAAATGGCTAAGACTAGACTAGTCTTAGCCATTAGTCACTAGTCCTACCATGAGTCTGTATTGACAAGTATCATGTATGTCAGTGTCACTCACCCTCTGTGAGGACTGAGTCACTCCAAGAAAAAGTGACAACCTCAACTTGTCACAATGACTTCAAGTAGAATCCCTATTTGGAATTGAACGAGTGAATCACTGAATCAGTGAATGAGTGGAGTGATTGACTTGAGTGAATAAATGAATGGCACCATCAGTCAGTATCTTGAGTATGCGAGTATGGACTCATAGAATTTAAAATCCCTGGATTTGTACTCAAAACAATCCAGTGAATCGGGGTACTTCATTGATCTAAATGTATACTGCGATCTAACCCATACAAACTAAAAGCGGAGGAAACTCAAAGTAGGTCACAAAATAATAAACTAAACAAAACCAGGGAGTTGAGGCCAACCGATGTCTTGCATTTGTAGCCACTAAACCATCTATAATTGTCGTTGACGGAACGGCAAGTAACTCTAAATTATATTTTTCGATGTCATTATACTTACAATGCAGACGAAGAGCCCTATGAAGGCTCCAGTCCGGTTTTTCACCCCGGGACATACTTTCCCTACGACTAAACCAGCCATCTTGCAGGCTCTCTCGAAACTGAAGCGTATTCTCGGTTTCGATTGGCTAATTGCTACCACTAGGGTAAATATCGCGATCACACTTATTGTCTTTTTTATAGGTGTCTTCTTTTGGGGTTGTCTTTCCTTGGAGTTTGGCAAACGCGCCCTCTGCACTGCCATTGCTGAAGAAGCCGGTTGCAGAGTTGGTGAGTAACACGCGTTTGCAGCTTTTCTGCAGGTTATATTGCCACGTTCAGATCGAACCGCCAGTGAATGTCACCCATGGTCACTGACTAACTCGACTGCTGTTGGCTGACTGAATCAGTGACTGAGTGAGCGTGACTGACTGCGAGTGTGTGTGAATGTGAGTGACGCAGTCGCACTCACAGTCACACTCACACGCTAGTCACTGACACTGACAGTGACTCACTCTCAGTGACCGAGTGACTCTGACTCTTGAGTGAGTCAGTCACTTGACCTTACGACCTTAGTGCTAATCAGTCACTTAATTACTTAATTACCTGTAATACCGCCCAGTTAGGGAACCGTTGGTTATGTCAACTAGGTAATTATTATTATCTGACTTGTCACACCTGTTGGACCGTCAAGTTCAAATCAAAATCAAAGTAAGTTCAACTTCAACAAGTTCAGGACTTGGGTTGTTGGTCGTTAGCTGATTAGTATCTCGAAGTTGGATTGTATTTTTCAGGCTGATCAGTGATCATCTTTTAGGGATTCACATACTCATATCCGGCTGTGTTGGTCACCACTCACTACTCACTAGCCAATAATAAAGATAAAAACCCATTTTCCCCACGTAAATAAATTCCGAGTCACCCCTGTCCACTTACAGGCCTTATCTTTTAGCATGCTGCCGGACTACACCCATCAATTTAAAAAAAAATATTCTGCTCAGGTGCTCCGCCATCCTGTCTAATAGACCTCCTAAGCCTGAGGCTTGTTGGAGTGGTGGGAGCTAGGGTAAATGTGTGGAGCTCAACCAGCAATGAGGGCTCACCAAGACCTGGATTTGAACCCAAGTGAAGCCCTGTGCTCAAAATGTTTTTTCTGATGCTATGGAATCTGGTTTCTTCGCCAGAGCTGCAATTGGTCCAGTTTCAATTTTTAGCTGGTGTTCACTCATTAGGGGTCTGGAGGGGTAGGCCTGTGGAATTTATTTTCGACAGAAATACTTTGTATAACAATATTTCTATCAATATTGCCACTGATGATGTACCGTGAAATATCAATTTTTTTACAGTCACCATGTCTGCGGCACCGAAAGAATTTGTGTATCCTTACACGGTTACCGCTAAGCTTCGCCAGTTTCCATGGAAATGGTACTGGAAGAACGCTAGAGCCTTCAGATTCACAGCATATGCTTTCGTAGCTTTTATTCCAGCTATCTGGAAAATAGACAGAGCAGGTATGGCTCAATTACACATCATCTTTGGGAAGTAATTGTGTCTAACTCTAAGCCTAAGAAAGACTTTGACGGTAGTGCACTCCCTTAGTTAAAGGTTGTCCCTTAACCAATGGTTCCGTCAGGTGAGGAAGTGGCTATTAGAGAGCCAACTTGTACCATCAACAATATCTGTAACTTCGCTTCCTTAGCGCCGTCACCTTCCTCAGCACCCGTTCCCTGCTGGTTAACAGAGAGAGTTTTCAAAGAATCTGCACACAAGAAGTCTCAAATACGGATCATTTAGTGCCAGTGGCGAGTGCTCCAGCCACTTAGCCACAGCCCCTCTCTATATATGGTCCTGTCTCCTGATATCTTATGTCAATGCGATCTGATGTCTCGAACATCTTCCATACCTAATCTGAGGCTTTGTGTTTTTTCAGTGCACTCACCTGCCAATGTTGAGGAATGGAAGGAGAGGAGAGCTAAGAGAAACCGTAAGTAAAGGGGCGTCCGGAGATTTTTGTTTTTATTAAGATGGAAGATCCTTTTGATTAAGAAGGCAGATTTAAAAGCGAGTTATGGGTCATCTAGAGCTGTTATAGACAACCTTTGCCTGAAAAGCTCTGTTGAAATAAGTAATGCTAAGAATTTGCCAGAAACCTGGACCTTATAGAGAGCCGGTGGATTTTACTGGTGTTCTCATTCAAATTTAAAGGGGTTATGACGCGGTTGATGGTAGACGGTTTTTCAGAGTTGTGTTCCCCATTCTTAAAGGAAGGCAACTCCGCATTCATTGCAGCAATAGCGAGTGGTCTTTTTTCCACAAACCCAATATCGGTCACTCAAATAACTACGGCTCAAATGGCCCAAATAGAAATAAAATGGGCTCTAATTACTAAAACTTGGTAAACTAGTGATCTTCACCCCCTTATAACATCGGGTAGAACTTAAGATTGAGCATAAGATTGGAGAAAACTTAAGTTAAAAGAAGTGGTTTGCCGGTTTTCCCTAGCCCTAAATAAAGGCCGTTGCGCTCAGGCCTCTTATCATTGTGCAATAATGGCATCATTGCTCGCTGATAGAGGTGAAAAACTACACTCTGAAACCCTATTTCTATACTGTTAAACATTTTCTCCATATAAACTTGTGTAACTACAAGTCTAGAGTACACTTACAAGGGGATTTTCCAAACATCAGCGCGTAAGCTGAGAAATCAACGCAAACACCCAAGAGCTCTGTGTTAATTCTTATCTCAAGACCAATTCTGGTGCGTCGACGGTCTGAAAAGTGCGTCATCTAAGGCTCTAAGTATGCGCATTGGATAGAGCTATATCTAAGCTTCCATTTGAACTGAGTATTGGGCCCATTTGTTTGTGGTAGGCTTCAGAATCTACAAACAAGTGAAGTCACTTTTGCCCATGTCATAACCCCTTTAACTAGTGTTTTTCACTAAAAACCACAAAAATACATACTTTGGGAGGGTCCTTGCACTATTGACAAATGTTTGACCATCATTTTAGTCATTAGAATGACTACTTGCTGAACGGTGGCCTTTGGATGGATAATGGGTACACTTCTTATTTTGAATCTCTGGAAGGTCCGCGGTAATGAAGATCAGCGTAGACCTATATGTATACCTATAATGTGTCCTTTTCTGTTCTAGATACTCACTTTGACCCACCACATGAGTAACTTCAGTCACCGTACTCTAGGACTTTGATGTTTGCTTTGGTTTGTTTGTAATGGTCATCTGAGTAGCAATGTACTTTTGAATTCACTGAATCAAGGTGGCATTGGTGAAAATGTAAAATAAAAATAAAATATTTGTGCCAAAACTGCTTGCAAGCCTTGTCTATGCAATTTTGCACCGAAATCAGAACCGAATCCAATGGCCAATATTTATGTGAGCTCTGCATTTATTACCAACTTTTACTCATAGATGTTCGAATCTCATATGCTCTGGAATGGGTCAATATCTGAGTAGCACAGTACCCCATGAAAAACTCGGTGTATATTTTGTACATAACCAGCAAATGAGTTTTATTCTCGAGTCTGGTCAACTAAGAGACATTTTTTGCAGACCCATAATCATTATATCAACTCTGTTGCACTTTATGTGCTCATTGTTTTATTGGATAATATTGGTAATACTTTTGTCTGATGTTCTAGCTTCAATCAGAGAGAGTGGACAGTTGGGGTCATGTTGTACATCTCCAACTTTTCGATCCTTGGGCTATAAAACAAACGGTCATTATAGTCCTGATATGTGCAGCAGGATCCCTGAATAGACGCTAGATAAAAACCCATAAATCTTAAGCAAAGCGCGCATTTGACTGGCAAATGTGTTATTCTTTGAGCTGAGTGCACAAGGGATGGAATTCTGTTATACAGTTTTCCCTTTTCAACCGGACTACGGTCTAAATAGCGGATTAATTTGCAGCGTCAAAACGCAGTTCAGCCAAGGTATTTTAGATGGAAAGACACGGAGAAACTCGAATGAGCGACTCAAATACTTGCAGCAAATTGTGGGTTTGAATCCCAAAATAAGAAGTCAGTTCCCCCGGGTGGTGGTGACAAGAAGGGCATCCGCGGCCTTTATTTGCGACTGAGTTTCCAAAAAGTCTCTCTGTTAACCAAAGAGCAAACTTCAAACTAAGAGGAGAAAGTGGATTGAAAGTACACGCGCACGAGTTGAAGTAGCGAGCTATTTTACTCACAATTTTACGATCAATAACGATTATAATTCCAATCATAAGAAATCCGAAGCTCAGGCCAGTAATCACCGTCTCCAGGACCTCTTTTTGGGTCATATTCTTCTGCTGCCTATCATAGTCCTGAGGGTATTTCACTTTAGGCATCTTTCTAACTGAATTTCAAAAACAGTATAATTAACATAAAGTAGGCTATGTGGACCTGTGAATATACGTTAAGTACATGCCAGACCTTGATTCTTGAGCAAATAGATCTCAAACTGATTGGTCCTAAAGACACAGTTACAGAAATGGAAACGCTTTACACATATAAATACCGGGATACACTCAGCGATTAAAAGAACAAAATAGTTTCTTTTCCGATTCGATATAATGTAGATACATTAACCAACATTGACTTTTTCAGGGTTTGTCCTAAGATGTCTTTCGTGGTCTATGTGATGGTCATAATCTGAGTTTAAAAGGCTCACCATCACAACTTCTTTGTGAAGAAAAACCCTTGTGTGATTTCTGAATATTGGTCACACATTCTCCGTACATACACCAATGCCCTTTTTCGCCACACTCCAAACCATTTATAGCTGGAGCGCCTGGAAAATAACACAGTTCCGCGCTGCAGTAAGCCTGACCGCATATAATGCATGTGCATATTATTTTTCACAGTCTACTCTCTATAAATGAATATCTTCTCTCCAATTTGAAGATTGAGGAATAACCAAACCTAAACAATTTTTAAATTTAGCCTGTTTGGATTTGAGTACTCTTTTGCTGAATGATTCCTAAATACCCGTGCATGGATCCCATCTAAGCATAACTTTTTCTCTACTAGACGTGCGAAACAAGAATTTGGTCAATCATGCAGGTTGTCCTCGAATCGGGTCTGAATGGTGGCACGGAGTGGGTGAAAAATGGAAATGTTTACATATCATAACAGTGTACATGACTGCAGCAGAGAGCTGTAGATCGGCAAAACAACACTGTCTTGAACAAAAGCATCACTTGTCACAATAATTGCCTACTCCAAGTTTGGGGAATACAAATTCAGTCTCCTATACGCTGATTCAACACAAGCCAGATGATTGGGCAGAAATAGAAAAAAACAAGGGGAATACGATTCCACTTAGACGGCTAACCTGGCTCTCCAGCAAGTGGCGGAGATGAGGTGAGTAATCTCTCCCTTTCCCCACCCTACCACGTGCCGAAGAGCCAAGTCAGTTGACTCTCCTCCACTCACCTGCCATTATTGGCCAGCACTGTCCAACTATCACTAGTAAAGTGCTGGTTTTGCAGAACACGCCCTCACAGAAATCCAGGGACCGACCAAACCAGTACCTACCATATCTCGATAAGCCAAACTCAGTCTATAAACGATCATAATGTAAAACCGTCAGAACAAAACGCAAACCACATACAAAGCTATAGCCATCTAGAACAGGCTTCAGTGTAAGCCAAACAAATATCAGTATAAAAAGCTCGTAGCAACGGTCAATGGGAACTTGCTATACTAAATTGAGCTATCTGACTGCGGTTACCATAGAGTTATCCTTCCCTAATTGCTCTATGCTTAGGTCTCTTCTTTTAAACATGTACCCCATCCGTTTGACAACAAAACCCACCCCCAGGATGCTAACCAATAGTTCAACATTATACCAGACTGTGGCTGTATTCAGCAGGTTGCATTGAATCAATAAAAGTTACTTTCGTGTGCATTCTTTAAACTGAGGAATGGCATACCTTACTACACGAGCTGTACCTTGGACCAAATGTGGCTTTACAAATTTCATCTCGGGTGACTAGAGCCCCAATGTGTGTGTTATTTATCGTACTAGGCACTGTAGCTGGTGGTTGTGGCTCATCTTTCACACATTCACTACCATATCTGCAAGCCAACAAGACCCTGGCATTTAGGGGTATACTCTCTTACAACTGCATACATATTATATATGCTAGAGTATACTATGACATGCCTAGGTGAACTTACCCATACTTTAAGTAAACTAATTCATACTCTAAATGAACTTACCCATACTTTAAGTAAACTAATTCACACTCTAAATGAACTTACCCGTACTTTAAGTAAACTAATTCACACTCTAAATGAACTTACCCGTGCTTTAAGTAAATTAATTCATACTCTAAATGAACTTACCCATGCTTTAAGTAAATTAATTCATACTCTAAATGAACTTACCCATGCTTTAAGTAAACTAATTCACACTCTAAATGAACTTACCCGTGCTTTAAGTAAATTAATTCATACTCTAAATGAACTTACCCATGCTTTAAGTAAATTAATTCATACTCTAAATGAACTTACCCATGCTTTAAGTAAATTAATTCATACTCTAAATGAACTTACCCGTACTTTAAGTGATTATATATAAGGGCTAAACTGCAGCATGAGAAGATCATGCTGTTTCTCGGCCGCTTTTCATTCAGCATCCAGCCCATTAGCAACAGGTCTTGTTCACCGGGACGCTCACAATCCTTGTAAGTCAAATCATGTGTGGCTCCTAAACTAAAAGCCGAAAGCATAATTGAAAGTATGATAAGCGGGATTGAACCGAACGGTGTGCATGCCTATATGGTCACAAGGTCATTGGTTGGAGTTGTCCTTTCTTTATTGTGATTGGTCGATCAGTTTCTTTACCAGTTAATGCCACCTCGTGACTGATTATACTTGGTCTGCCATTTGTTCAACTATTGGTCTTATTTCATTTCTGTGGTTTGGAATGATTAAGTATGTTGGAAAATTTAAGGAAGTATCATTAAACAGAAACTGCGTTAAATGGACAGCTTTAAACAAGGCACTCTATAGAGAGCAATTTTACCTGTGTGCAACCTCATGTATTAACGTAAAGAATGATCTGTATCCATATGCTTCTTCAATGAGAGCCAAGCTATAAGAAGCGGAGCACACTCTTCCTGTTATGGCAGCTCCTATTGTCTGTGATTTACTTTTCCCATACAAGTCTCCTCTACAAAAAGAAATGCTCGGAATTAGTTTTCGACAAGCTTTCAAGTTCTCATTTAGCATTTGTATAATCCTGTTTACTAATTGTTTTTTGAGGACTGGTTTGATTTCTAATAGAGCAATAATTTCATGTCTTCGTGTCAGGAGTGGGACAGAAATTGACCTGAGCCTGCTTGACTCGGCGTTTCCCAGGGTGTGTCATTAGGAGACTTTCTGCTTACACCAGTGTGCCCCATAGGGGAGACAACTCTGTATCGGATCCAAAACCAATGAAAATGTGACGAAAAATAAATTCCTTCTAAGTAATTATTTTTGAAATACCAAACACCTCTCATTCATTCATGATCAGTTTCGGGTCCCGATGTGGAACAAAAGAGGCTTTCCCATAGAGTTACCTTCTCTATGGGGCACACCGATGTAAACAGAGAGTCTTCTAATGACGCACCCTTTGAAATGGTGTATCAGAGACTCAGTAGGCCAATTAATTTCTTCAAATCCTTGACATGGGAGAGGATACAAAAGAAAGCTCATTCATCTACAAAAAGTTGTCTATAGATTGTTACATTTGTCTTTTGCACTGATTGCAAGTTTGCCGTAAGATAAAATCAAATCCAGGTGCTTATCTATATCTAATGACCTATGATGATGTCGCATGTCAATGTCAAGATATGCCAATACTACAATACATACCCCTTTCCACTATAATAGGTCCTAACAGAAACCATGCTGAAATTCAAGTTACATGTTTTCTTATGCATGTCATTGACTCTGTAGGGATATATATGTGATTGTGCCAAGGTTCATCAAATATTAGGGTGCAGGTCTGTCGGTCAGGTGTGGGAGTCCATTCGTGCGCGTGCGTGTGTGTATGTGCGTGCGTGCGCACGCGTGCATGTGCGTGCGTGTCACTAGATCAGCCCTATGTTATAGAACCTAAGAGGTTGACAGTTCACGGAGCAATGCGCGTCCCCCTGCGGCACTGCCTGGAAGAAGCGGTGGAGTAGTGAGTACCGCATTCGGCGTTGGACCCAATGACCTATAGGTTCCACTCAAAGGTTGTATTTCCCTTTGTGTTTTATCTGTCCCCGGATTCGGATGCAACAGAAAGTCTCCTAACAACACCCCTGGGAAGAAGCATATTTACCTGACAAAGAATACAGTAACTGTGGGTTTAGGATTGATGTAGTGACTGCCTGTCCAGTGATTTCCATAGGCTACGGCCTCTGCTAGTGGTAATATTTCTTTACCATCCTCAGTAGGATGAGGTTTAACTATTGTGTGAAAATATGACTTATCTTGATTCTGGCGATCCTGAAACAGTCAAGAAAGGATAATAGTAGGCATCATATTGCCGGAATATGTACTAACTAAAAGTTAGTTCAACGAACAATTAATTAAGAAGGTAACTGCATGTTTAGTAAGCCCTATTTTGATGTATCATTGAAACCCACTATAACTCTTCCTCGACCATGTTCTGCAAAATTCGGCTGTTAAGAGTTTGTTCATTCTATCACAAGCCCTATTTTGATGTATCAATTACATCTAAGCCTACCAACCCTTTCTGGTCCATATTTTGCAAAACTTGAGTAGAAGTAGGGAACTAGACGCTGTAGTTGAACATGTCATAATTTTGAAAGAGTTGGGCTAAACTCAGTTCATAAAAAGATTCAGAAAATTAATTGACATAATGTGCACATAACAACCCATAGTCCACACCTTAGCTATTTGAATGCTATGCAGATAGATTCGGAGCACCATTTGATCATTGTCGACTTCTTGATATAACCTTCGCATCTGTAAATCGAAATTGGATCGGATAATTTTACACACATCAGGTGGAGATTTGACTAAGAACGCGAAAGCCAATGAAACTAAGGGCACCGAAGAGAAATGATTGCATAAGCAACACAAGCCTATTAGCTTTGGCGCCAGGTGGGAAAAGAAGATCAGGTAGACCAAAAGGGATTTGGCGCCGGGCAATCCTCAAACGATGGATGAGGTCAAGCGGCAGAAATGGTGAGACACCAAGGGGGTTGGAGAAACTGTGAATCCCTAATGCTGGAGTCACCAGGTACCAGAAGAGACGCAGTCACATAACCAAGTAAGTAGACGGGTATTGTTGGAATTCTTGTTATTTGAAGGACTAGCGAGATAGCTCAATAGTAGAGCGCTGAGCTCGCAACCATGAGAGCCTGGGTTCGAATCCTAACCATGATCTGTCAACATTGTAAATATGAGGTCCTCACATATTTCCTATAGCTTGTACCACTCCAACAAGCCTCAGGCTTAGGATATCCACTAGATAAGGTGGCCAAGTGTCCGAGTAGAGAAAAATGTGGTATAGTCTTCTGTGCACACACTTACGGCAGCGAACAAGTTTATAAAATAACTTCTGGCGGTATCACATATGTCTAAACCATGATTGCTTTCGTCAGAGCAGCAGTCTGCATAACCTTGCTCACAGAATCCTTTTATCACAGGTAAGTCAAGCACCACTCTCAATGAGATGTGAAACTGTAAAAAAGTGAGCATCATTTAGAGCACAATATGGTAAGTGAGGTAAACAAAAAGACATGTTTTTCAAGCCATTTCCCATAGAGTTATCCTCCCCAGTTATAGAGGATAACTTGAGTTATTGAAGTTGCCGCTGTCCTATTAACAGCCAATCAGCAGATAGCACATCCAATGTTGCAGCAGATTCTTGCAATATTATTGGAGGTAAATGACACAAAAATAACCTTATTAGCCTTATCCCAGGCAAGACAACCACAAACCCAAAATATCATCCACAACTATGAGAAGATCCTCTGTACATCAGTTGTACAGACCCTCTTTTATTGTACCTTAGCATACCTCTGGATATACCCAGTAGGGTGAACCCACTGCATGCATACTGAAGGCAGTAGCCTTTCATACGATTTCATTGGCCCTATATTCTGCGCAAAGGTACACTGAACATAAGTTGGTCTCACCGTTTCTGCGTTAGGCTTTTCTCGTGGTCCGGTGCTCAATGGAGGAGACGACTCGGACATTGGTTCAGTGGTTGCCTGGGTAAGTTGTGTCCCATTCACTTGCTTCACGATGGTGGAAGTATTCTCCCCTTGCAATACATTCACTTCCACACTGTTTGTTTCAGTTGTAATTGGTTGAGTAGTAATACTGTTCAGCTGGTTTTTGTCAGTCGGCTGAGTGCTCAGATTCTGCACAGATTGAGCTCCATTTAATTGGTCTGTCACTATAGAATTATCCTCCCCTAGCACTACACTCGTTGCAGTGGTTTCATTCGATTGGATAACAGTGCTGTTTGCTTGTCCTGCATCTGTTTGATTACCGTCATTGGATCGTTTCAGTCTGCTTTGCATTTGTGGAAGGCCTGAAATTGGTGCATCGGCTTTCGATGATGCATCAGTTTCAGAGAAGCTCTTGGGTGCTTTCATGTCAATCACATCTATGAATTTACCTGTAATATGTTGATAAAATATGAAAAGCTGCATTATTAGTCAGTTAAAAAGATGTATATCATGCAAAGACCAGTCAACTCTTGATTCTAATTAATCTCATGTTTACATATAGCCAGAAAATTTAAGCACCCCTCAATGTGACGAGACCAGACGAGTTCACAACCATTCTCCGCTCCTGTCAAATTTGAGTTAGGATAAAGAATGGTGTACATAAAACTAATTTTTTAAGGGCATGCCGAGCAAAGGTCCCATGGCGTGAAAGAAACCCTTTGCACAATGGCACTAGACAATCAGTCGTGGGTGGCAACAGATCACGTGAGCCCGACAGATGTGTGTTAATCCTGTAACCGTGTAGGAACCGAGGCTGGTTGTCGCTACCACAGCCTCGCCGATAGCCGAAACGGGATGAATCCTGTATGGAATGCTCTGAAGCAACCAACCCCTGAACTGAGACATATCTGCTCGAAATAAGGTTCTTTGAATTGATAAATCATTTTATATGCTCAGTGATGTGAAAGGAAGAGTCTGATACTAAAGGTAAAAGATTTGTGACCAACCCGATAAGATGTCATCATCTATTTTTGTTGCGGTGGCATTGCAGACTCCATGAGCACATCCCACATTTATCATAACACCGTCTGACAGTAACAGAAATCCTGTCTAAAGTGAGAGGCAAAGCGGTTGTAACAGACTGCAAATCTGTGTAGTTTTCTTAGACTGTGTAAGCCGTCTTTGCTGTTATAGTGAAAGCGCCGGGTTAGATATTTGTTTTTCCACCTGTTATATCATTGTACGGAGTACTGCGGTCTGTAGCAATTCTCCATTTGATACTGAGGTTTGTTTTGCATCAGTGTGACAGTCAGCCTCTTTGGGAACTCCGGGTTTTTCAGCCATCAGATTGTACTTTCTAATCTTTAACGATGCTATCTAGACAAGACCTTCATAGAGTACATGAAGACATGGTTTGAGCTCATTAAAGAAAGTTAGCTTACAGTTAATGTGAACTTGTCTTTCTCTATAGCCAAATAGGCGACACCCATTTCGTCTTGACAGTAATCCTGCAAGAATGTAAAGGACCGGTCAATCTTTTGCTGAAAGAATTTCTAGAAAATTTATATTTCACTTTTAAATAAAACAGGGACGGCATACAGTTACACCTGATTATGCCCATAAATGTCATTCGGTCACTGTCGCATCGCTGGTTTGTGAACGATTCCAAAATATAAGTGCCAGAATGAAAATAAAATTTTTATGCTTCAACATTGAATGTCATCAAAAGAGTCTTGGATTATGAGACCCCAATAACTGAATGTTTTCTTGTTTTTTTAATTGAGGAAAGTAGATTGAGAATGTGCGTGTGAAAAAATATCATGCATGATGCTTTGCTGTGGCGTCAGTAAAATTTTGACCCTGCGCCACATTGGTAGCTTTTAATGAGCGCATACAATCATTTTACACAACTTTTTGCCACAGTACTCTAGTAAAAACTATCATGGAGCATACAGTTGAGGAAGGGCAGTGCAGAGGTTGATAACACAAGTCGAGGAAAGACAAAGAACTCGTATGTCAACACTCGCGCTTCGTCAAGTGACATCTGACAGGCAACAATGGCGGCAGATTATGAATGACTTTGTCCTCAGATCTCCCCTGCGACTACAGCAGTCACGGGTTTGATTAAGATTATGATGATGATGATGATGACGATGATGACGATGATGACGATGATGACGACGACGATGATGATGATGACGACGATGATGGTGAAGTAAAAAGGGCAGCATATTCAGTGCATTTTAACTACATAGGC